>Ga0172379_10010554_pt1 | contig 11149 bp, 8 predicted proteins | sample GrowelOW334metaG_FD_119756 | JGI IMG/M metagenome (GOLD analysis project Ga0172379, IMG submission 119756) | Groundwater microbial communities from an aquifer near a municipal landfill in Southern Ontario, Canada - Groundwater well OW334 metaG | ecosystem: Environmental > Aquatic > Deep... | reverse complement strand
TGGGCGAGCCGGCCACGTTCGTGCGCTCACCGATCATCATGAACTGGCCGATCTGCTGGGTGAAGGGCTGGGAACCTGAGAGGCGGAGGGGGAGCGGCTCTACAGGCGTTGGCGAATCGGAGGAACCCGGAGGGTTCGCAGCCATTGGCCGGGGGTTGAGCGCAGCGACACCCCCGGTAGGAGCGGTGGAAGCATCCGACCCTGAAGGGGTCGCAGGCTGCGACCCCTGCCGGGGTCGTTCCGTTTGCGGCGCGGCTTCCGGGGGTGTTGTCGCTTCGCTCCTCAACCCCCGGCTAATGGCTGGAAGCCCTCCGGGCTTCGCGGTTTGAGCGGCAGGGAATGAGCGGGTGACTTGCTTCAGCGATTGGGCAACCTCCCTCGGATGTCTTCCCTCCAGCGCCTTTGCGATGGCGGCGATGTGTTCGGGCGTGTTGCCACAACAGCCGCCCGCGATGTTGATGAGGCCGCCCTGGGCGAACTCGCCGAGGAAACGGCCCATGTCTTCGGGCTTCAGATCAAAGCCAGTCGGGGAAAGCGGATTGGGAAGACCCGCGTTGGGATAGCAGGAAACAAAGGCCTCGGATTTCTCGGCCAACTCCGCGAGGAATGGGCGCATCAGGTCCGGTCCCAGCGAGCAGTTCAGGCCCACGGAGAGCGGCTTCACATGCTTCACCGCGTTCCAATAGGCCTCGATGGTTTGCGCGGAGATCATCGTCTCGCCGCCGCGGCCGACGGCTGCGGAAATCGAGATCGGCAGATGAACCTTGTCTTGTTCAAACACTTCCTGAATCGCCACCAGCGCCGCCTTGGCGTTGAGCGAGTCGAAGATCGTTTCCACCAGCAGGAAGTCCGAGCCGCCCGCGATGAGCGCGCGGACCTGCTGGATGTAGGCCGCCTTCACCTGGTCGAATGTGCAGACACGGAAGCCCGCGTCGTCCGCGTCCGGCGAGTTTGAGAGCGACACCGTCAGCGGCCCGATGGCCCCGGCGACGAAGCGCGGCTTGCCGTCTTGGTTCGCGATGCGGTCGGCCCATTCGCGACACTGGCGCGCGGAGGTCTCGTTGATTTCCCATGCAAGGTCGCCGAGAAACTTGTCATCCACGACCTTTTGGTAGAACGCCGGGTCCTTGCGCCCGCCGTGCTCGCGCGGGTCGTCCACGAAGAATTCGCTTTGGCCGATGCTCGTCGCGGAAAAGGTGTTCGTCTCGATGATATGCGCGCCGGCTTCGAGGAAGCGCCGGTGGATGTCGCAGATCATCTTCGGCTGGGTGAGCGAGAAGAGGTCGCCGTTGTTGAGCAGGTCCTTCTTCGAGTTCTCAAAACGATCTCCCCGGATGTCCGCCTCCTTCATCCCATAGCTGCGGATGGTGGTGCCCATCGCGCCATCGATGATGGCGATGCGCTCGGTGAGGAGGCGTTTCAGCAGTTCGGCGTGGGCGGCTCGGCTCATAATTCAGGACAAACGTCCGACCAGTGTGCGGGAAACGTTGAAGCAACTCAAGGCTGCGTCCAGGCCGTGCAGCGCATGGGGCGCATTTTGACACTGCCCCCGAAGGAGCGCGGCTTTCAAGCCGCAGCAGGGTGGGTGGCGCAGAAACCGCTCGTATTTGCCGGGGCGTTTCGTTCATTCGCAGCCTTCTGCGGCGTGAACGCCGCGCCCCGGGGGCAGTGCCCGAATGCGCCCCAGCGCATGGATTTTTGCATTGTTTTCCCGTGCTGCTCGTCTTGACTCTTCGCATGAAGACACGTTCGTTCCTCCGTCAGGCAGTGTGGTTTGCCGCCGGCTGCGCCCTTTCCATTTCCCTGCACGCCCATCCGGCTGCCGATGCCATGACGGCGGCGGCGAAGGAGTTTCTGGGCGCTCTCAAGCCCGAGCAGAAGGCCAGGGCCCACTACGCAGATCTCAAGGACAATGCCCGCCAGGCGTGGCACTTCATCCCGACCGAGATGGTGACGTTCGGGCGCAAGGGTCTGCCCATGACCGAGATGACCGAGCCGCAGCGCAAGCTCGCGCTGGCGCTGCTGCACTCCGGCATGAGCGATCATGGCTACCAGAAGGCCACGAGCATCATGAGCTTGGAGGGTGTGCTGCGCGAACTGGAGAAGAACGGCAGGGTGGAACGCAACCCGATCAAATACTTCGTCAGCATCTACGGCACGCCCGACGCCAGGGGCACGTGGGCGTGGCGTTTCGAGGGGCACCACCTTTCGCTGAGTTTCACGATTGTGGACGGAAAGGAATTCGCCGCAGTCCCGTCCTTCATGGGCACCAATCCGGCGGAAGTCCGTGAAGGCCCGAAGAAGGGCCTTCGCGTGCTGGGCGTCGAGGAGGACCTCGCCCGCGAACTGGTGAAATCCCTGAGCGCCGAGCAGCGCGCCGAGGGAATCTGCGACAAGGTCGCGCCCAAGGACATCATCACTTCCGCCGACCGCAGTGCGAAGCGGCTTTCGCCGGAGGGCATCGTGTTTTCCAAGCTGAACGCACCGCAGAAGGACCTGATCAGGAGGATCGTCTCCGAGTATGCCAGTCGCGTCCGGTCCGACGTGGCGAAGACCGACCTCGCGAAGATCGACAAGGCAGGGTGGGAGAAGGTTGCCTTCGCGTGGGCCGGCCGGCTGGAGCGCGGCGACGGTCACTACTACCGCGTGCAGGGGCCGACGTTCCTGCTCGAATACGACAACACGCAGAACAACGCGAACCACGTCCATGCGGTCTGGCGCGACTTCACGAACGACTTTGGCGGCGACCTGCTCAAGCGGCACTACGAGCAGGCGCACAAGCAGTAGGGAAGCGTCCGGGAAAGGGCTCAGGCCAGAAACGGCAGGCTCACCAGGTTCACGTAAAGCGCCGCGAGCAGGTCATCCACCGTCACGCCCCAGCCGCCGGGGAGCGACTGGCTTTGGCGCACGGGCCACGGCTTCCAGATGTCGAAGAGGCGGAACGCCGCGAAGATGCCGACGCCGCCGAGCCAGTGGTTCCCGCTGAAAAAGTAGCTGGCTTCCGGCATCCGCCCAGTGCTGTGCATGACGCTCAACACCCAGGCGCTGAAGCACAGCGGCACGGCGATGATTTCATCCATCACAACGGACGGCGGGTCTTGCCGGCGCAAGGCCAACTCCGCTTTACCGCAGGTCCACACGCAGAAGGGAATGCTCACCAGAATCCCGGCGAAGAAGGCCGTGACCGAGCCGGTTACCACGAGCGCCGCAAACCACGCCATGCCGAGCAACGTGCCCCATGTGCCCGGCGCTGGCTTCAGCCGCCCGATGCCGAAGCCTTGTGCAAGCCACACGATGAGCGAATCGTCCGCCGTCGGTTCCGGCGGTGGATCACATTCGACAGTTTGGTTTGTATGGGTGAGAGCGTCAGCCACGGGCTCGGACGGATGGACGGGCCCTCCAAACGGGTCGCCCATATTGCGAAACTCTCTGATGCCTCGCCTCATGCCGGTGAAAAACGGCGGAATTTGGTTCGCGCCAAACCAAACCAGAGAGAGCACGGCAATCAAAATCAACTCGCCCCCAGAAAGGCCTAACATGGCCAGTGAGTGAATTGGGAGTGGTGCTGCGGTGGTCATCTATTCAACGGGTCGCGTGTTGGACGTCCTGCGCCGCGAGCTTATTGACGAGCCGTCACATGTCCTCCAAATAAATCTGCCGGTTCCTCCACAGGTAGAGCAGGCCGGAGCTCAGGGTGAGGAGGACGGTGACCCACAGGGCTAGTTCAGCAAACCACGGCATCAGCAGGCCAAAGATGTCCCGCAGCCACGGCCACCACTCGACGTGCGCGTCCAGCACCAGCAGCGCGATGATGGCGACGATTTGGGAAATGGTCTTGTGTTTGCCGTAGCGCTCGGCGGCCATCGTCACGCCTTTCGACGCCGCAAGCAGGCGCAGTCCGGTGATGGCCAGTTCGCGCGCCACGATGAGCACGACCATCCACGCCTCGACGCTCACTGCCGGCAGCGCGCCGGTGTCGGGGTTGAACTTGCTGCGCTCAACCAGCGCGATGAAGGCGGAGCAGGTGAGAATCTTGTCCGCGAGCGGGTCCATCAGGATGCCGAAGCTGGTGATGAGCTTGCGCTCGCGGGCGATCTTGCCGTCGAAGAAATCCGTCAGGCCCGCGATGCTGAACAGGACGAGCGCGAGGGTGTCGTTCACGGGCGAGCGGGAGAACATCGCCACGAGGAACAGGCCCGTGAGGACAAAGCGCGAGACGGTGAGTTTGTTGGGCAGGTTCACGAGACGGTTTGACGCGGAGGCGCAAAGGCGCAAAGGGATGGCAGGCGGGCAGTCATAGGCCGTTCACAGCTCTGTGGATTCCGTTCTTCACGAATTGTTCTCCGAAATTGATGACGAGGCCAAGCTTGAGTTTGGTGAGCCGCAAGTAAGTCAGCATCTGTGCCTCGAAGACCGGGTTCCATTCGAGAACGGCCTTGGGGTCGACCAACACCAGGTCGTTCACGCGGAGGTCCAGCCGCAGTGGAGTGGCAAGCGTGAAGCCTTTGTAGATAACGGGCACGGGACGTTGACGCTCCACTTTCAGTCCGCGCAGCTTCAATTCGCACGCCAGCGCCTCCTCATAGACGCCTTCCAGGAGTCCCGGGCCGCCGAGTTCACGGTGAACTTCGACGGCTCTGTCCACAATGACCTTGCTGATGACGTTCTCATCCATAGGAGGAGTTCATTTTGACGCAAAGACGCGAAGGCGCAAAGAAATTGAGTTGCTGGCAAAAGCACACGTGAAAGTGTTGCTTGTCCCGCTTTGCGTCTTTGCGCCTTTGCGTCAAACTGGCTCCGCAATCAAGTCGTAGTCGGTGTGGCTGATGATTTTCACGCGGGCGAACTTGCCGACAGGCAGCTTGCCGCGCACATAGACGCGGCCGTCAATGTCCGGCGCGTCGGCCTCGCCACGGGCGACCAGATAGTTCCGAGTTTGGAGTTTGGAGTTTGGAGTTCCGGATTCGCGCAGGAGGCCGTGTTCCCACGAGAGGACTTTGGCCTGCTGGAGTTGCTGCTCCTTGGCGCTTCCCTCGACGAGCACCTTGAGCGTGCGGCCCACGAAGCCTTCCGAGACGCCGCGGGCGACTTCGTGCTGGGCGGCCATGGCGAGTTCGCGGCGGCGCTGCTTCACCTTGTCGGTGAGCTGGCCGGTCATCTTGCCGGCGACGGTGCCGTCCTCCTGCGAGTAGGCGAAGATGCCGAGCCGCTCGAACTTCGTCTCGCGGATGAAGTCCAGCAGCGTGTCGAAGGCCGCCGCCGTCTCGCCGGGGAAGCCGACGATGAACGTGGTGCGGAGCGCGATGCCCGGCACGCCGACGCGGATGCGGGCGATGAGGTCGCGGATGTATTGGCCGCTGGTCTCGCGGCGCATCCGGGCAAGCATGTCGTCGTGGATGTGCTGGAGCGGCATGTCCACGTAGCGCGCGACCTTGGGGCATTCGGCGATGGTGCGGATGAGTTCGTCTGTCCAGTGCGCGGGGTGGGTGTAGAGCAGGCGAATCCAGAAGTCACCCTTGAGCGTGTTCAGCTCGCGGATGAGCGAGCAAAGCGTCGTGGCGTCGGCGGGCAGCGAGCTGGCGGCGGCGCGGAACTTTTCCGGCGAGGAAATGGCGCGGCTGTGATTCGCGCGCAGGTCGAGGCCGTAGTAGGTCGAGTCTTGCGAAATGAGGTTCAGCTCCTTCACGCCGTCCTTGATGAGCGCCTTGGCCTCGGCGACGACATCGGCCTGCGTGCGGCTGCGGTGGCTGCCGCGCATCCGGGGGATGATGCAGAAGCTGCACGGGTGGTTGCAGCCTTCGGCGATCTTCACGTAGGCGAAGTGACGCGGCGTGAGGCGGAAGCGGGGCGTCTCGTAGTCGGGGATGTAGATGGGGCGGGTGGTGACGTCGAAGACGGGTTGAGAGTTGAGAGTTGAGAGTTGAGAGCCCGGCGTCAGAACGGTTTTGGTTTTGCCGAACGCGTCTTTGCCACGGAGCGATTCACCGGCGTCGTGCGGCGACGGCTTCGCCTTGTCCAGGTCGGCGAGCTGCGACTGGACTTTCTTCTTTGAGCGTTGGGCGCTGGACGTTGAATGTCGGATGTTCAGCTTCTCTCCACGCCGTGCCATCGCCTCCTTCACCAGTTCGCCGACCTGTGCGACCTGATCGATGCCCATGAAGGCGTCCACCTCGGGCAGGAGCTTCGGAAGTTCCTCGCGGAACCGCTGGCTGAGGCAGCCGGAGACGATGAGCGCCTGGCCGCGATGGTTGGCGTCGCGCACGGCGACGGATTCAAGGATGGCGTCCACGCTCTCCTCCTGCGCGGCGTCGATGAACGAGCAGGTGTTGACGATGACGGCGTCGGCGTCGGCGGGGTCGTTGGTGATTTCCGCGCCGGACTTGAGCAGTGAGCCGATCATGATCTCGGCGTCCACGAGGTTCTTCGCGCAGCCGAGGGAAATCATGCCGACACGCACGGGGCGGGCGGAGATGGGTTTGAGTTTGTCTGTCACAAAGCGGGAGAGGAATGACCAATGACGCAATGTCCAACGACCAATCAGTGCCCAATTCCCAATGTCCGAAGGCCAGCGGCGCTCGGCCTGCCATTGGGCATTGGTGCTTGGTCATTCATTGGGAATTGGGCATTGGCAATTGGACATTCCGCCGTTCATTTCTGCGCCGGTGCGTTGGTCGGCACGGCTCCCGGCGGGAACGGCAGATACTCGACGGCGCGCTTGTCCGGCGGAGCCTTGTAATAGCCCTGGCCGAGGTTGACGAGCGGGTCGGCGGACTGGTTGCGACGCCAGGCGTTGTAGCCCCAGGCGACCAGGGACAGGAACAGCGCGATGAGGATGAGCGGCAGGAGAAAACGGAGGTTCAGCTTGGAGAGCTGGAGCGTGACCCAGTCCAGCACGCCCTTCTCGCGGGGGATGAGGCTGGGCGGTTCGCTGAAATTTTTGGTCTGGGCCAGCTCGGCGTCGAGATCGGCGAGCAGGTTCGGGACGTCCAGCTTGTAGTGGCGGCCGAGGGATTTGGTATGGCCGCGAATGTAGACCGGCGCGCTGAAGGGGCTGTAGTTGCCCTCCTCCAACGCGAGAATGTGGTCGGACTTGATCTTGGTGGCGTCGGCCACCTGGGACACGGTGAGACGCTGGGTTTCCCGCGCCCGCCGAAGTTGTTCACCCACACTGCTGCTGGACATGCGCGGATAGGAAAGCAGTTCACCGCCGTGGAAAGCAACCACGGAAACCGGAAGTCACGTTCAGACCGGCGCGGGCGCGGGGGCTCCGAGCCCGGGCTCGAGAGGCGGCGGGGTTGTTCTGGGAGGTTCGGGCAGCGGGGTGCCTGCCGGTGCGCCGGTGGGTGGGGCAGGGGTCAGGGCGGGCGGCGGCGGCGGGTTGGTCATCTTGCCGGTGCGGATGATTTCCTCAACCTGTGAACCGTCGAGCGTTTCAAATTCGAGGAGGGCCCTGGCGATGGCTTCGAGCTTGTCGCGGTTTTCTTCGATGAGCTTCTTCGCCACGGCGTAACCCTCGTCAATGATGCGCTTCACCTCGGTGTCAATTTCCTGCGCCGTGTGCTCGCTGTAGTCCTTCCGGCGGCCCAGTTCGCGACCGTGGAAGTAATCGTCGTCCCCGCCGTATTGAATCATGCCCAGCTTGTCGCTCATGCCAAACTGGCAGACCATCGCGCGGGCCATGGCGGTGGCCTGCTGGATGTCACCGGCGGCTCCGGTGGAAATGTCATCGGCAACGATCTCCTCCGCGAGACGGCCTGCCATCGTGACCGCGATCATGTCGAGCATCTCCTTGCGGCGACGGCTGTGGACGTCGTCCTTGGGCAGATACATGGTCGCACCGAGCGCCTGTCCGCGGGGGATGATGGTGACCTTGTGAAGGGGATGGGTGTGCTGGAGCAGGACGTTGATGAGCGCGTGGCCGGCCTCGTGCCAGGCGGTGTTCTTCTTCTCCTCGTCGGTCATGGCGAGGCTGCGGCGTTCGCGACCCCAGCGGACCTTGTCGCGGGCCTCCTCCAGCTCCTTCATCGTCACGGCCTTCTTGCTCTGGCGGGCGGCGAGGAGGGCGGCTTCGTTCAACAGGTTGGCGAGTTCCGCGCCGGAGAAACCGGGGGTTCCGCGCGCGATGACGGAGAGGTCGGCGGTCGGGTCGAGTTTCACATTGCGCGCGTGAACTTTCAGGATGGCTTCGCGTCCACGCACGTCGGGAAGGTTGACCGTGATCTGGCGGTCGAATCGGCCCGGGCGGAGCAGGGCGGGATCGAGCACGTCGGGGCGGTTTGTTGCGGCGATGATGATGATGCCCTCGGTGGTGTCGAAGCCGTCCATCTCGACCAGCAGGGCGTTGAGCGTCTGCTCGCGCTCGTCGTTGCCGCCACCCAGGCCGATGCCGCGGCTGCGGCCCACGGCGTCAATCTCATCAATGAAGATGAGGCAGGGCGTGTTCTTCCGGGCCTGCTCGAACATGTCGCGCACGCGGCTGGCGCCAACGCCGACGAACATTTCCACGAAGTCCGAGCCGCTGATGCTGAAGAAGGCGGCATCCGCCTCGCCCGCGATGGCCTTGGCCAGGAGCGTCTTGCCGGTGCCGGGCGCGCCGATCATCAGGATGCCCTTGGGGATGCGGCCGCCGAGCTTTTGAAATTTCTTCGGATCCTTCAGGAACTCGACCAGTTCAAAAACCTCATCCTTCGCCTCTTCGACGCCGGCGACGTCCTTGAAGGTCGTCTTGTTCTTGTCCTTGGCGAGTATGCGCGCCTTGCTCTTGCCGAAGCTCAGGGCGCTCTTGCCCGCCATCTTCAGGTTTCGGATGAAGACAAAGTAGATGAACCCGGCGATGAGCAGCACCGGCAGGAAGCTCAGGAGAACGGACCAGATCAGCGTGTTGGGTTCCTTGGTGGTGAAGACGCCGCTTTCGAGCAGTTCCTCGATGAGCTTGTCCGTGACTGGAATCTTCAGCCGGAATGGCACTTCCTTCTTCTTGCCCTTTTCATCGAGCAGGTTCTTTCCGTTGGCGTCCACCTCGTAATAGGAGCCGGTGATTTCGCGGAGATCGGAGGTTTGCGGGCTGTAGGTGACGTAGCCGGCGGGGATTTGCTTCTCCCGGACCTTCTGCATGAACTCGGGATAACCCAATGTCTTCGGGGTCATCTCGGCCTTGCGGAAGGTCACGAGGAATATGATGCCTGCAACGATGAGGAGCCAGACAGTGACCGTCCGCATGCCGAGCATCTTCTCGTCATTCGGTTCCTGCTTGCCGTTTTCCGGGGTGCGGTTGGATTCAGACATTTTTCAGATGTGCCGCAGCGTAACACCCGCCAACCGGGGAAGCAACAGCGGGTTGACGGGAGAAAATCCTTGCCGCCGCGTCGCCGCTGCCCACAATCCCAGCACAATTCAGAGCCAGTCCAACACCACACATTTATGGGTCGCATCTACAACAGCATCGTCGAGACCGTGGGCCACACGCCGCTCGTCCGCCTCAACCGCATCCCCGCCAGCCTCGGTGTGGACCCGGCCACCCAGATTCTGCTCAAGTGCGAGTTCTTCAACCCGCTCGGCTCCGTCAAGGACCGCATCGGCATGGCCATGATCGAGGCCGCCGAGCGCAGCGGCCGGCTGAACAAGGACACCGTCATCATCGAGCCCACCAGCGGCAACACCGGCATCGCCCTGGCCTTCGTCGCCGCCGCCAAGGGCTACAAGCTCATCCTCACCATGCCCGAGACCATGTCACAGGAGCGGCGCGTGCTGCTCGCGATGCTCGGGGCCAAGCTCGTGCTCACCGAGGGTGCCAAAGGCATGAAGGGCGCGATCGCCAAGGCCGAGGAACTCGCCGCCGCCACTCCCAATTCATGGATTCCCCAGCAGTTTGAAAATCCAGCCAACCCGGAAATCCACCGCAAGACCACGGCGGAGGAAATCTGGGCCGACACCGACGGCAAGGTGGACTTCCTTGTCGCCGCCGTGGGCACCGGCGGCACCATCACCGGCTGCTGCGAGGTCATCAAGCCGCGCAAGCCGTCCTTCCAGGCCATCGCCGTCGAGCCGAAGGATTCGCCGGTCATTTCGCAGACCCTTGCGGGCGAGCCGGTGAAGCCCGGCCCGCACAAGATTCAAGGCACCGGCGCGGGCTTCGTGCCGGCCAACCTCCACCTCAAGGATGCCAAGGGCGGCGCGCAGATCACCGAATGTGTGCAAGTCTCCAATGACGACTCCTTCGCGATGGCCCGCCGGCTCGCCAAGGAAGAAGGACTGCTCGTGGGCATCTCCACCGGCGCGAACGTCTGGGCGGCCATCGAAGTCGCCAAGCGCCCCGAGAACAAGGGCAAGACCATCGTCACCATCGCGTGCTCGACCGGCGAGCGCTACCTCAGCACCGCCCTCGCCGCCGACGCGCGCGCCGAAGTGGGCGCGTAACCTCCCTGCGTGGCCACGTTCGTGAGAACGTGGAAAACCGCCTCATCAAAACGCTCAGACGCGGCGAGCCTTCCCTGGCAGGGAAACGCGTCGTTGGTTCCGGTTCAATCACGGCTTGCCTCCGCCGGGCTTCTTCGCTATCCGATCTGGCGTGACCCCGAAGGAAGCGTTCATAGCCCTCAATCTGGTTGAGCACGTCGGGCCGGTCCGTGTCCGGCAACTGCTCGACCATTTCGGTGACGCGCCCGCCATTCTGCGTGCGAACAAACAGCAGCTCCTCCAGGTGCGTGGCATCGGCGCGGAGACGGCGGACGCGATTTGCGGCTGGGAGAGCGGCACGGATTTGGGCGGCGAGCTGAAACGCATCGCCGAGTTCGGCTGTCATGTGCTCACGCAGGACGACGCGGATTATCCCGAGCTGCTCCGGCAGATTTACGACCCGCCCATCGCGCTCTACGTGAAGGGAACGCTCACCGCGCAGGACAAGAACGCCGTCGCCCTCGTGGGCTCGCGGCAGACCACGAGTTACGGCGTCGAGACCGCGCGCAAGCTCGCCTACCAGCTCGCCTATGTCGGCGTGACCGTCGTGAGCGGCGGGGCGCGGGGCATTGACACCGCGGCGCACCAGGGCGCGCTGGCCGCGAAGGGCCGCACCGTCGCCGTCCTCGGGACCGGCATCAACCTGGTCTTCCCGCCGGAGAACGCCGAGCTGTTCGAGCGCATCGCCGCCAGC
>Ga0172379_10010553_pt1 | contig 11151 bp, 7 predicted proteins | sample GrowelOW334metaG_FD_119756 | JGI IMG/M metagenome (GOLD analysis project Ga0172379, IMG submission 119756) | Groundwater microbial communities from an aquifer near a municipal landfill in Southern Ontario, Canada - Groundwater well OW334 metaG | ecosystem: Environmental > Aquatic > Deep... | reverse complement strand
GCCAAAATGAAGAAGTCGCGCTCTTGAGAATTTTTTTCGGGTAAATGCGTAAGTCACGTAACAAAGCAAGTTTATGGAAAAATACGACGTCATCATTGTCGGGGCGGGACCAGCCGGAAGCACCGCAGCCTATTATATAAAAGGATTAAAAGTTCTCATTATTGATAAGTCTGATTTTCCACGCCACAAAGCCTGCGGTGGAGGCCTCATGAGTAGTCGCGATTGGCCACTGGAACTGGAAAATTATGCTAAAATCAAAGATAAAATAACCGCCTATTCTTGCGAGGCAATCAAGATTTATTGGAACTGCAGTTACATTGCCAACCGACACTTTAAACATCTTTTCGACCAAGTCGATCGCTATCAGTTTGATAATCTGCTCCTAGAAGAAACTCTCAAAAAAGACAACGTCACTTTTTTGAAATTTGACTTGCAAAAAATTGAAAAAACTACTTTCGAAGGAAACACGGGCTACCTCATTTCCGATGGTCAAAGAAAAATTTTTGCGCGCTATCTCGTCGGAGCAGATGGAATGCATAGTAAAGTATCAAAGTTTCTCGGCAATCAAAATCTCAAAAGGCACCAGATTGGTTATTGCCTGGAGTGCGATATTATTTGTGAAAAAAAAGATCTTGACGTACATGTCGTTGCGGGATATTTGAAAGAAATTGGCTACGGCTGGATTTTTCCCACCGCTTCTGGCTATCAGATTGGGATCGGCATCGTGCGAAAACCCAAACACGCCCTACAGTATTATCTAGACAATTTCATAAAATGGACGCTGGAGAAAAAAATTCTACCAGAGCAACATGCAATTAAAAAAACTTTTGGTGGAGCATTGCCCTTAAAAGTTGCCAAAAACTATTGCACTGATAATATTTTACTTTGTGGCGATGCAATGGGACTGGTGAAAATTCTCACCGGGGAAGGAATTTATTATGCCATGATGAGCGGGAAAAATGCCGGACTCGCCCTTTCCGGCAATCGCGCTGAACTTAAAAAAAATTACAAACAAAAAATGCGTCCACTCATTTGGGACACATTTCTCACGCCCTATATTCCGCCCAAGATTTTTACCATCACTTTTTGGACAGTCTTTTTTCGCGTCGCAAAAATTTTCGACCGGCTTAAATTCTTGCGTCCGCTCAATGTTTTTGTCGATTTTTTCATGCGCCTGACCATGCACAGAAAAAAATTTGAAGGTCGCAGTTTCTACCTCGATGAAAAGATAACGATTGAAGAATACTAATTGAATCAATCTTGCCGATAGACCTGAATAAAATTTCCCGGACGATCGTCAATCAAGAGTTCCCAGAGCGGGGGCTTTTTTTTCGCTTCGATGAATTGTCCAATATAGCCCCAGCGTTCTTGACCGCGCCGAGTGAGGACATAAAAAACACCCTGTTGATTTTGATTGAGCAGTGCCAACACTTTTTTTCGATTATCATTACTAATGTCTACACATTCACCATTGACAAACGGGCAGACGCCCGGATAATCAGCAATAACCGTGGCCTTTTCCCCCCTATTCAAAGAATTTATGGCCACTCCGGCTTCATAGCCACCATAGCCCCAAGCGCCAGTGATCAAATATTTTTCAGGAAGAAAAATATTGGCATAGTTGAAATAAAAGGGCTTCACAAGCCAAAGACTGATCACGCTAACAGCAATGATTGTCAAGGAAACAAAAAATTTATTGAGTTTTTGAAATTTTGGATACTGCAAAAATTCCCAAATTCCCAGCGCTGAGAGAAAAATGACCAGTGGCGTGAGGATTATGCCATAACGAATGTTGACCAAAAGATTTTGCATCGTCACCGCCAGCCAATAGATCAAAACAAAAGCAGTAAGCACATAAATTAAGAAAGCATGCTTGGTTTTTTGAAAAATAGTCTTCAGCCAGATGAAGAGTAGCGCAAAAAGCACTACTGGCGTGAGAGAGAAAACCAACGGACGCGCTTGAAGAATCAGTTTTTTCCAAAAAGGCAGACTACTAAAAAAATCACTTTGGCGCGAATCAAAAGGCACCACTTCCAGATTGAAAAGATTAATCTTGAACGCCCAATTAATCAGTGTGAAAAGAGACAATCCCAAAACAATTGCGGTGCTAGTTTTGAAAATCAGCTTTTTATAGCGCATAAAATATTTCACGCAAAATAAGACCACCCGACTTTTCCAAAAAAATGCGTCAAGCGCGATTATCGCATCCAAAGAAAGTACGCTCCAAAAAATAAAACCCTTATGATTGAAATCAATCACGTCATCAAAAAGATATTTGCTCTTCACAAAAACCGCCGGCATTAAAAAAGAAAATGAAAGAAAACCACCAAAAATAATCGCCAAGTAAGCGCTGGAAATTTTTGCGATTTCTTTTGAGGAAAGACCTTTTTCTTCCACGGTTTTTTGAGAGAAAAAAAGAAGATGAGAAAGCAAAATGAAGAAGAGAAAATAGACCAAGATGAGCGCGATATATTTCGTCGCTAACGCCAGACCCAAAAAAATAGCCGTGAGCACGGCAACCTTTTTCAGACCCGTTTTCAAAAATAGTAAAAAAGAAAAAATGGTCGCACTGCAAAAAAGCCAAGAAAGCGCATCGGGATTAACAATTTGCGAGATACCCAAGAGGATCGGCGAGAGCAAAATCAGCGTTGACGACCAAAGCCCAATCCACCTATTTCCCGTCAATTTCGTGATAACCCAGAAGAAAAACAAGGAAAAAAGCCCATTGAAAAGTAGTAGCGGGAAACGATAAAGAAAATTAATTTTCTGAAATTTCTGCGAATCGTAACTCGCAAAAACATCGCCACGCTCCTTAATTTGTTCATTGTGCTTTTTGTCAAAAAACATGCCAACACCGGAAATATACGCCAATGTGATTCCCGGCTTGTTATTAATTCGTGTTTTTTTCCAATCACCCTTCCCCACCGCATTCCAATATTGTTCGATGCGTTCAGAATCAACCCAAAAATGTTCATCAGCTGTGTCGAACTTGGTCAGATGATAAAGTCCAAAAGAAAAATACAGCGCCAGCGCTAAAAGAAAAATCAACCCAATCACTCGCTTTTCGCTATTATTCAGTTTTTGCCGGATTGTATTTAAAAATTTTAACATAATTTTTCGCCCTATCATTTATCACCAATTCCCAAACCGTCTGCTCTTTTTCATATAGATATTTAGCATTGATCGTGTCCCACATTCCTCGATACATAATCGCACCGCGACGAGTTTTCACGAAATAGTCCGGAATTGGCTCACCCTCTCTCAGCTTGAATTTTCCATTGCTTTTTCCCATAATACACCGTCCCCTGAAAAATGGACAATAGCCGTTATAATCAGTCCAGATGAGCAAATTTTCGGCATTGGGCAAACCATTCAGGTACTGCGCCGCCTCATAGCCGCCATATCCCCACGCATCCGTAATAATGCGGGTCTTGGGAAGCAAATCGCTGGTATAGTTGAAATAGAACGGTTTCGTTTCCCAAAGACTCCAAAAGCTGACGAGCAAAATTCCCAAAGTTATCCAAGCTTTATTAATTTTTTCCAGTCGCTTCCAGGAAAACAATTCCCAAATTCCCACCCCGGAAAGTAGCAGGATTAGCGGATAGAGCATGATGCTATAACGAATGGTCACGAGCAAATTTTGCAACAGCACCGCCGAATAAAATGCGAGTAGGAAAAACAAAAGTGAAAAAATAATTTTTTCATAGGCACTTTTTTTCAAACTGGCTTTTCCCATGACGAATAACAGGGCCAAAAGCGTCAGTGGCGTCAGGGAAAAAACTACCGGCATCATTTCCAAAACAATTCGCACAGGCAAAGCTTTATGCGTGAAAGTGGAAGACTTTTCCAAATCAAAAGAAACATTTTTCATAAACTCCGCGCCATATTCCGTGTTAAACGCCCAAGTAAATAAAATGAAGGTGAAAAACAAAAAACAACTGACGGAAAGAAAAACAGGAAGAATTTCCATCAGGCGCCTCATTTTCTCCGCCAGCCAAAAAAACATTTTGTTTTTGAAAATAATACTGTCCAAGAAAAACAGCAAAATTATCATCCCACCAACCATAATAACATATTGAAACCCGCTTAATTCCAAAAAGGCATCATAGAGATAGACGGGGTTAGTAAACACTGCCGGAAGAAAAAACGAAAATACCAAGAGTGCTCCGCTAATCGTTCCCAGGTATGCACCGAGCATCATTCTGGTTTCAGAGGGAGCGATGCTTTTTCCGAAAAGTTGTTCGAAAAAAATATCAATCAGCATCACCGCCAAAAGAAAAGGGATGAGAATTACCGCGCTATATTTGCTAAGTAGGGAAAAGCCCAAAAATAACGCGGAAAGAAAAATGAATTTTTTCTCTCTTGTTTTGAGATAACTGAGAAAAGCGAAAATCGTTCCTGCCGAGAAAGACCATAAAAGCGAATCGGGATTGACGATTTGCGAGATGCCCAACAGGATCGGCGAGAGTAAAATAAAAATTGTCGACCAAAGAGCGATCCAGTGATTTTGAGTAAATTTCCCAATAAGCCAAAATAAGACCAAACAAAAAAGTCCATTGAAAATAAGCAAGGGCAGACGAAAAAGAAAATGCACGCGCTCAGTTTCCTGTGGATTATAGCTTCGTTCCAATAAATTATCAGTAAATAAATTATCGGCTGGTTTGTCTTTGAAAAAAAGTGCGATTCCCGAGATATAGGCCAGTGAAACTCCCGGTTTATCATTAATATATGTCCCTTCCCATTTTTTTTCACCAATCGCCTTCCAATAAGCATGAATTCGACCATTCTGCGGATCTTCATACATCCAATAACGCTCGTCTGCTGTTTCAAATTTCGCCAAATGCTGAAGGCCAAAAAAAAGATAGCCCAAAAGAGCCAGTACCAAAAACAGGATCACCCCAAACTTATCACCTTTGCCAAGTATTTTCATAGTTTGTATGATACTACATTTTTCTTGAGTAGTCTATTTTTGTATGGATAAGTTCAAGAAATAATTGCAACGCTATCATATAGTTAAGTAAAATTAATGTTGACAACTCTTGTTCGGGGGGGGGGTATGCTGAAATCAACGCTACTCAAAGCTTGAGTATAGTTAATTGTTTTTTAACAATCAAAACCCAAGAAAAGGAGGTGGTAAAAATTGCTTGTGAAAAAATGAGTGCTCGTAAATCTGATTCGCTAAAAACCCAAAACAAAAGAAAGGATTAGCTACTATGAAAAAGATTATTTTGGTTAGCATGATTGTTCTTGCTGGTTTCTTGTTTTCTAAATCAGCTTTTGCCGTTGTTGACTGTTCCACTCTAACGCCACCCTATTCTTGCGTCCCAGCAAATGTTTATGGCACAACTTATGATTCTATGATTTCCTGGAATATGGATGCCGGTTCTTGCTATTTTGTTTACTACAACGTTGGCAGTGGCGCTAATCGTGCCTATCCGTCCAATGATTATCAGCATTTATATATTTTTGGCCAACCCTTCTTTTTTCTCGTTAGCGTCAATGGTATTTGGTTTCAAGATTTCGGCGGAGGCGATTGGCCTCTTAGCACAGGCTCCGCCTATCTAAGTTCGAGAGACTTATATGACAGCACCAACCAAACCATTTTAATCAACGAAAATTGGGACCCACCCGCTTGCACCTCCTGGACATATTCTGACTGGAGCGCTTGTCAACAAGACAACACACAAACAAGAACGATTTTGACAAGTTCGCCCAGTTGTTGTTCCGGCGGATCACCCGTTCTTTCTCAGACATGCGTTTATGCTCCACCACTCACTGTCACTCGTAGCCCTGAATCTGGTGGTGGGGTGGCCAGTTCGGATGATGAGATTCAGTGCGGCGTGAACCAGCTCAACTATTGTCAAGTGGACTACCCGCTTAATAGCGAGGTAGAGCTGGAAGCCATTCCCAATTCCAGCTACGCTTTTGCCTACTGGGAATGGAACGAAGGCGCCAGTAGCTCCACCAACAATCCGGAAACATTCACAATGGATGCGGCGTTGGAGGTGACGGCAGTGTTTTATCCGACGTTTGCATTTCCTCTTCAAATCAATAACTATACACCATACACGGCGCCAATCAGTACTGTATTTGATCATAGCGGAAGTGCTCAGTATAGCGACTCGGATCATATAGTGATTGCCTTTACCGGAGAAATGAGCGAAAATCAAACAGCATATCCCGGAAGTACATGCTACGAAAAAAATGATAGCTCTGCTTTCGGATCCGGATTTAATTATACCGGAACTTCGGGAACAGGAGGCGCATACTATTTGTGCTATAATGGCCATCCGGGAACAGACTACCCAGCAGCAAATAACACTCCCATATATGCTGTTGCTGACGGAATAGCGCATATCCCATCAAGCTTTCCTGGGGTTTCAAATGCCCAAACCTATAACACCGTTGAAATTGATCACCAGAACGGCTATAAAACGTATTATCTACATTTCAATAGCCAAAATGTAACAGAAAATCAACAGGTTTATAAGGGTCAAACCATCATCGGATATTCTGGTGATACAGGAGCTTCGGGCGCATATCACTTGCACCTTGAGGTTCAAAGAGACGGGATACCCATTGATCCATATGGATGGACCGGTAGTGGAGCAGATCCATATACCAGAGCCACAAATATCACTTTGTGGGAATAAACAGCATAAGAAAAAAAGTAGAAAAAAGCCTTGCTCGGAACATCGAGCAGGGCTTTTAAAATACAGAATTTTTTGATTCTACGCTTTAATAAATCATGTTCATTTTATGAATTTAAGACTCGAAAGAATATGATCAAATATTTCCTTATCAGATGCATTTTTCAAGGTGGAGTATTGACTCAACCGAATGAAGTAGATATGTTTTCCATCAGTGAAAAAAACGTCCTTATTGCAGTTGCCACCCATATCGCATGTTTTTGCAATTCTTGACGTTAAACCTCCCACCTTGCTTGTGCCTACAAATTCAAAACTATTCTCAACAGCCCCGCTGGTAAGTTTGATATTTTTAATATAATCATCAAGACTATTTTTACTATTTACAATATACATTAAAAAATTATTGCCAACGATATTGCTAGAACTGCTCCCTTCAGCAGAGCTACCTAAATTAAGAATATACTCAACATCAGGTTGAATAACCTCACCAGGCGTATTTGCCAAATGCTCCTCGTAAACAAAACTAGACGGATACTGAATTTCAAATTTAAATTGGTCATTAGTAAATGTTTTCCACTCTATGTTTTTAGATTTATTGTTTGTTGCGTTATTAGCCTGATCACCCAAGAAGGACTGCTGCGATTGAGCTTGTTGACTTACTGCGAGCTTTTTTGCATCAATCATCACTAGAGGTTGTTGAATGTTTTGCTGATTCTTCTCATACTTCCACACCACCCCAAAAACCGTCATCGCAATAATTACGAGAACAATCGTACCCGTGCTGGTTGGGATTTTTTTATTTTTCATCTTTTTGTTTTTTGTTAGTTGCTTATGTCAATACTATACCAAAAAATATTTGAAATGTAAAATTCAAAGTTTTTTAATATTTATTCTTCCGGCGATATACTAACCTTTCACTTTATCTTTTTTTCTAATTTAGTGTATAATTAAAAGACTTCTTTGTCAGGCTGCGACTTTGACACTGACCCCGAGTAAGTCAAAATATCCACCAAAATTATGCTCAAAAAGAAATTATTCATATTCTTAGTTGCACTCGTTGTGCTTGTTATTTTAGGCTTATTCTTCCGGCAAAATTTTTTTTCTGACAGCCTGAATCTGTCCCGTTCTTTTCCCAAAACTCCTCCTTTTGAAATGCCGGATTTTCCTGATCTCCCTATCCCGGATAAAAATTGCAACATCGCGAATTTTGGAGCAAATAGCGATGGAAAAGCTCTCAACACTGAAGCCTTTGCTGGCGCGATTACCGAATGCGCTGATGCTGGTGGTGGCCATGTGATTGTTCCCGCCGGAACTTGGCTCACCGGAGCGATCCACCTCAAAAGCAACATTGACTTGCACCTGGAAAAAGACGCGACTATCCTTTTTAGCGAAAATCCCCAGGATTATTTACCAGTAGTTTTCACGCGCTTTGAAGGCATTGAGCTTTTTAATTATTCCCCATTCATCTATGCTAATGGTTGTGAAAATATTTCCATCAGCGGAGAAGGCACGCTAGATGGGCAAGGAGAGGCTTGGCTTAAATGGAAAGATATTCAAAAGGGTGACGCCAAACGACTCTATCAAATGGCTAGTGCTGAGGTGCCGGTAGCGGAAAGGATTTTTGCGCAGAAAGGCGACGCACTGCGACCATTTTTTGTGGAATTTGTTAATTGCAAAAATATCCGCCTGCAAGATTTCACGCTTCGCAATAGTCCAATGTGGTCAATTCATCCGCTTTACAGCGAAAATATTTTTATCCGGGGTATTCAAATAATCACCGCGGGACACAACAATGATGGTATCGTAATTGATTCTTCAAAATATGTCCTTATCGATGATGTTGATTTGGAAACCGGCGATGATTCTATCTCCATAAAATCCGGCGTCGATAAAGATGGTTGGCGCGTGAATCGACCTTCGGAGAATATCGTCATCAAAAACTCTCGCATGAAAAAAGGCCATTCCAGCATCACCGTCGGCAGTGAAATGTCCGGCGGAGTCAAGAATGTCTATGTCCAAAATTGCTCCTTTCTGGATTCCGATCAAGGCGTGCGAATAAAATCAATGCTTGGCCGGGGTGGTTATGTGGAAAATATTTGGGCAAGAGATCTTCAGATGAATAACATTGACAATGCCGTTTTGCAATTTGATATGACCTATGATTCATCCACCAACCCGCCAGCAACGGCTACGTTGCCAAAAATAAACAATATCTATATTAATAATCTTCGGGTAACCGGAAATCCACCAAAATATTTAGTAAAAATTGACGGCCTTCCGGAAGAACCGCTGGAAAATGTCAATCTGTCCAACATCACCGGTTCATCAGAAAAAGGTATCGTGATTGGCAATGCCAAGCAAATCAATTTGGAGAATATCTCTTTCTCCGCCAAAAAGAAACCCTATTTTCAATTTACGAATGTAGGAGAATTAAACCTATACAAAGCCACTTGCAGAAAAGACGATGCAAATTGCGTAAAAATCAACTAAAAAAAGAAATGGTGAGTTACCACTTCTTTTTAATTTTCTAAACCAAAAAATACCAAATTAGCTCTTGAAATAATTCGGCGCTTCTTTGGTAATCGTCACGGTATGTGGATGACTTTCTTTGAAGCCAGCACCGGTAATTCTCACAAAACTTGCTTTTTTCACCAGTTCTGGAAGAGTTTTGGCACCAAGATAACCCATGCCTGAGCGTAACCCGCCAGTCAATTGATAGATGATTTTCTCCACCGGTCCACGATAAATGGTCCGCCCTTCAATCCCTTCCGGCACAAATTTGCCCACCTCTTTCACATTCCCCTGCCCATAACGATCTTTTGAGCCACGTTGCATCGCGCCAAGTGATCCCATTCCGCGGTACATCTTATACATCATGCCATCCACAAATTCTGTTTCTCCTGGTGATTCTTCTGCGCCAGCCAAAAGTCCGCCGAGCATCACTGAACTGGCTCCAAGCGCTAGTGCTTTCGTAATATCACCGGAATATTTTATGCCTCCGTCAGCAATGATTGGCACGCCTACATTTTTACCTCGTCCTTTCAATGCTTCTGTGATTGCCGTGACTTGTGGAACGCCAATACCCGCAACGACGCGCGTCGTGCAAATCGAACCAGGACCAATGCCAATCTTCACGCCATCTGCTCCGGCTTTGATGAGATCCGCTACTGCTTTTGCTGTCGCCACATTTCCTGCTACCACATCCACTTTCGCGGTAGCTTTATTTTTCTTGATTTTCTTCACTGCTTCAATTACACCCTTAGAATGTCCATGCGCCGTATCAACTACAAGCACGTCTGCGCCGGCTGCAACCAAGGCCTCTGCTCGCTCGAGCATATCAGCGCCCACGCCCACTGCGCCGCCAACATACAAACGCTTGTTGGAATCTTTGTTGGCAAAAGGAAAAGATTCATTTTTTTCCAAATCTTTTCTGGTCACAATTGATTTTAAAATTCCATTTTTATCCACCACACAAAGTACGACTAAATTTTTTTGACGAATAATATCATTAGCCTTAGTTAGGTTTGCGCCTTCCATAATTGTCACGAGTTCGGAAACCGGTTTCATGATCTCTTTCACTTTTCTACCCTTGTCTTGAGGCCAGAAATAGTAAAGCTCAGTTACGATACCTAGCAACTTCCCTTCCTTGTCCACTACGGGAATTTTTTTATAACCCTTCTCTTCTTTGATGCGGTAGACTTCGTCCACCGTATCCTCCAGGGAAAGCGTGATGGGATCAACCACAAAACCACTTTGGTAGCGCTTCACCAAACGCACTTCTTCCGCCTGTTCGAGGATGGATAGGTTCTTATGGATGATTCCGATCCCGCCTTGCAGTGCCATAGCAATCGCCATTTTGTGTTCGGTCACTGTGTCCATTGGAGAACTGACAATCGGAGTTTTCAAAGGAATATTGCGCGAAAATCGACTTCCCAACTCCGTTTCTGCAGGCAATATTTCTGAATATTGCGGAACCAATAAAACATCGTCATAGGTCAAGGCTTCTTGCATAAAGTTGAATTTAATAATAATATTAGGATTATAAACTATTTTGGTTAAATAATCAACGGTTTCCCCAGAGCGTAATTTTTTTATTTTTACAACTTACGCGTTTAAATTAAAATGTCATCCTGAGCGAAGTCCCGTACTCGGGACGCAGCCGAAGGATCTACTGACCATAACCCAAAGCTTTCTTTTTAATAGCTAAACTTGAGATAATGGAAAGCAGATCCTTCGACTCCGCTACGCTACGCTCAGGATGACAAAAATTGTTTATTTTTTTAGCAGACATGTAAATCCTATAAATATAAAAGTTTAAATTTCAAAAATATGAAAGACCATATTGCCATTTTGGATTTTGGTTCGCAGTATATGCACCTGATTGCCAGAAACATTCGCGAGATGAATGTGCTGGCTAAAATATACCCGCATGACGTATCAGCTTCCAAACTGAAAACCGCCAGCGGGATTATTTTTTCCGGCGGCCCCCAATCAGTCTATG
>Ga0172379_10010552_pt1 | contig 11151 bp, 9 predicted proteins | sample GrowelOW334metaG_FD_119756 | JGI IMG/M metagenome (GOLD analysis project Ga0172379, IMG submission 119756) | Groundwater microbial communities from an aquifer near a municipal landfill in Southern Ontario, Canada - Groundwater well OW334 metaG | ecosystem: Environmental > Aquatic > Deep... | reverse complement strand
TTACTTCATAACAATTCCCAAATCAAACAGCCCGTTTGCGCGGCATGTTTTTCAGCTCGTCCTTGCCATGGTACACCACGGTCAAGGTTTCCCGCAGCTCTTTGGCCATCGCCTCTTCCTGCGCGGCATCGTCAATCATCACGCGGATGGCCACCCGTTTTTTCCCTTCCGGGGCATCCTCAAACGAGGTAAGGATACTGATGACCCTGACATCAAATTTACGCAGACTCTCAATAACCTTGGTCACGGAACCGGCGACATCCGGCAGATCAAAAACAAACTGAATCGCGCCATCCTTGATTCCCGTGCTGTGAATAAAGCCACGGAGAACATCGGTTTCACTCAGCAGTCCGACAAGATGACCCATTGCGTCCACTACGGGCAGACCGGAGATCTTGTCCTCCAGCATGACCAGCGCGGCCTTTTCCAGAGTCTCATCCTGGCTTAAGGTAAGCGGATTGGAGGTCATCACGTCCTTTACCTTCATCTCCGACAACAGATAATAGAGCTCATGGATATCCAGGGATGTCGTCTTGGAAGGAGAGGCGTCTTTCACATCCCGATCCGTCACGATCCCGATCAACTTCCCATGGGAAACCACCGGCAGCCGGCGGATACTGTTTTCCTTCAAAATCCTGGTGGCCCGCATCAGAGAGGTATTCTCATCCACGGTCAGGACGTCTTTCGCCATCCAGTCTTTAATCAGCATAATACACAACCCTCCATAAAAATTGTCTGACCAAGCTCAACAAAGAGCGATTCTTTTCCACGCCAAAAACATGCCAGTCGAGAACCAGCACCTGTTTTTATAAAATATTCCTATTGTTCCTGCAAGATGAAGTGCGCCTAATCCCCCAAAAATCACAAAGAAAGCCGCAATTCCATAGCCCATCCCATTTTTTTACCTTGCTTAACTCCCCGCGAATCGGTAAAGGAGTAACACTCCAGACAGGGACATTTCCCTGATACCTATCCTGCCCCAACCAGAAAAACCATCGCGAAAATACCCGTATGCCTTGCCCCCTGACAGACGAGACCTTAGCCCGGATCATGGCCATAGCGGCCAGCGAGGATTGCGTCTTTCTTGAGACCAGCAGGGTCACTGCGGAGGAATCCCACTCCTACTTTTTTCATCGGCCTGTGGCGCATCTTACCTGCTACGCCCATGACGACCCGGCCCGGTTTTTCCAGCAGGCTGAGGAGTTTCTGGCGGAGGGCCTGTATCTGGCCGGCTGGCTGGGGTATGAGTTCGGCTATCTACTCGAACCCTCCCTGGCACAACGAATCCACCCCGACACCCAGAAGCCCTTGGCCCGCTTGGGCGTATTCCGCGCCCCCCTGATCTTCGACCACAATTCCGGAGAGTTATTCAACGGCCCATGGCCCGATCCTCCCGCAACACAGGCCGCCACGGACTACCGCATCGCCAACCTGCACCCCAACCTGACGCAAACGGACTACACCGCAGCCCTGGCGAGAATCAAGGCCTACATCGAGAGCGGCGACACCTATCAGGTCAACTTTACCCTGAAGCTGCTCTTTGACTTCGAGGGCTCCCCGGAAGCCCTGTATCAGACCTTGCGCCGCAACCAAAGCGTTTCCTTTGGCGCCTATCTCCGCGCGGGCGACCAACAGATCCTCTCGTTTTCCCCGGAGCTGTTTTTCAAGAGAACCGGCGAGCAATGCCTGGTTCGGCCCATGAAAGGCACCATCCAGCGCGGCCCATATCCCGCCGAGGACGCACGGCTGATGCAGTTTTTACATGGGGATGCAAAAAACCGCAGCGAAAATGTGATGATCGTCGATCTGCTGCGCAACGACCTGGGTCGCATCTGCACCCCGGGAACAGTCACCACCCAATCCCTTTTTGACATCGAAACCTACGAAACCCTGCACCAGATGACCTCCACCATCACCGGCCATCTGCCTGCCGCGACAAGGATCGCGCCCCTGTTTAAGGCCCTGTTTCCGTGCGGCTCGGTCACCGGCGCCCCCAAGATCCGAACCATGGAGATCATCCATGAGCTGGAAAACGGAGTGCGCGGCGTCTACACCGGGGCCATCGGTTTTATCGCCCCCTCCGGCGAAGCAACCTTCAATGTGCCGATCCGCACCATCGAACTCAACGGCAGCAGGGGCGAAATGGGCATCGGCTCCGGGATCATCCATGAATCCGACCCGGAGCAAGAATGGCGGGAATGCCTGCTCAAGGGCTGTTTTTTGAGCAACCCGGCCCCAGCCTTCTGTCTTATTGAAACACTTCTCTGGCAGCCGGATTCCGGCTACTGGCTTTTGCGCGAACACTTGGAACGGCTAGCCGCTTCCGCCGCCTACTTCCGCTATGCTTTCAGCCAACCGGAACTCATGGCCCGGCTCGACAGGCTGGCCATGGATTTTGCCGCCTCGCCCATGCGGGTACGGCTGACCCTGGCAAAGAGCGGCCAGATTGAGATTAGCGCCAGCCCCTGTGCCGCCCCAGCCGCCATCACCTGGCCGATGCCACAACCCGCCCAGTCCGAATTGCCAAGGGTAATCTTCTCACCCGAGGCAACCGACCCCAGCTCCACCTGGCTCTTTCACAAAACCACCCTGCGAAAACTCTACGATACCGAGCGGCAACAAGCGCTGGCCGCCGGTTTTTATGAGGTGCTTTTTGCAAACACCAGGGGAGAGGTGACAGAAGGAAGCATCACCACCATCTTTGTCCAGCAGCAGGGCGCCCTCCTGACTCCCCCCATGGAATGCGGATTGCTGCCTGGGGTTTTCCGAAGATATCTGCTTGAGCACGCCCCCCTGCCGATACGGGAAGCCATCCTGACCCGCCAAGATCTTGCGCAGGCAGAGGCGATTTTCGTGGGCAACTCGGTACGCGGCCTGGTCCAAGTCCGCCTCGTCTGAATTACCCCCAAAGGGCATACGTTTCGTTTGAGCAGGCAAGCTGCTCAACTCAGCTTTACCCCCTGGCCAGGGTCCGGATGATGTCCGCCTTGCCGACCACGCCGACCAGGGTGCCGTTTTTGAGCACCGGCAGGGTATGGACCTTTTTCTCGGACATGATGGTGGCGATCTCATCGAGAGGGGTATCCTCCCGGATGGTCAGCGGCTCCCGGGAGCAGATATCCCCCACCGTGGCGCCGGTCATGCGGCTGATTTCCTTTTCCACATTTTTGGCGCTATCCAAAAAGATAACCGAGTCAAGAATGGAGATGGCAGTGGGGATGTGAAACTTCTTGGTCTGATCCACCAGATCGCTTTCCGTCACCACCCCGATCAGTTGCCCGTCGTCGTCAACAACCGGCGCCCCGTTGATGCGGTGGGCCCAGAGTACACCCGCCAGTTTCTCCACCGGCAGATCCGCTTTCACCGAAATAACCTTCTTCGCCATGATCTCTTTGGCAATCAGCATGTACTTTCTCCCTTCCTGGGTTTATTGAAATCGTGAGAACTAAAAAATTAACGCAACGCGCAGGGGCAGAAAAACCCTGTTCCGAATGTATCTTCTTTCCCGTTTATTCTACGCTGGACCTCCAGACCCCAGCACCTCCTGAAAGGCTGCGGGAATCTCCGCCGCCAACTCACTGGCCAGAAAGCCAAAAGGCCGCCCAGCCCTGACGATCCGGTCCGCAGCCAGGCCATGGACATAGACGGCCAGGCAAGAAGCCTCCCAGGGCGCCAGACCCTGGGCCAGCAAACCGCCGATGAGGCCGGTCAAGACATCGCCCATGCCGCCTGCGGCCATGCCGGGGTTGCCAGTGGGGTTGATGGCCAGCCGCCCATCCGGCGCGGCAATGACCGTAGCGGCCCCTTTCAAGACCAGATACACCCCATGTTTTTTGGCAAAGTCCGCAGCCACCGCCCGCCGGTTGCCCTGGATCTCCACGGTTGCAAGCCCTGCCAGGCGCGACATTTCCCCCGGATGGGGGGTCAGAACCCTGGGTCCGGCGGCAAGCACGGCAACCTCGCCGGCCAACAGGTTGAGGCCATCGGCATCAACCACCATGGGCTGGCGCAGCTCCCGATAGAGCTTGCGCACCACCTGGCCGGTTTCTTCCGCCGTTCCCAGACCGGGGCCAATCGCCACCGCGTCCTTGCCATGGGCCGCAGCCAGCAACTGCTCATAATCGGTGTCGGAGAAAAAGTGCTGGGAAAAAGCAAGCACCTCGGTCATGGCCTCGGGCAATGCCCCCTGCACCACACCGTTGAGCGTCTTCGGCGCGGCAATGGTCACCAACCCTGCCCCGGATCGTGCCGCGCCCAGGCCGCAGAGCACCGCTGCCCCGCCCTTACCGAGCGAGCCGGCCAACGCCAACAGGTGGCCAAAGGTTCCCTTGTGGGAAGCCAGACCGCGTCCCGGAATCAAACCCTTTACCCAAGAATGATCCAACCACTCGACCTTAACCCCGATCCGCTCGACAACCTCGACAGGGATGCCGATATCAATAATTTCAAGCAATCCGACATACTCCTTGCCCGGCGGCTCAACCTGGGCAAACTTGGGCAAGCCGTAGGTGCAGGTGAGCCGGGCCCGGACGCTGACCCCTTGGGGAATCCCGGTATCGCTGGCTAGCCCGGAGGGGATATCCACCGCCACCACCGGCAAATGGCTGGCATTGAGACATCGGATAACCGCGGCAAAAACCCCGGTTACCGGGCTGCGCAACCCCGTGCCCAAAAGGGCGTCCACCAACAGATCGCTCTCCGCCACCAAGCGCTCCACCCAGGAGAGTTCGTCTTCGCCAAGGCAGGTGTAGAGCGGCATGGCCAGTTGCTTGATCCGTTCAAGATTTCGCGCCGCATCCCCCTGCAATTTTTCAAGGTCCACCAGGCTCACCACCTGGGGCCGGGCGCCCTGCTCCAGAAGGAGCCGGGCTATCACCAGGCCATCGCCCCCGTTATTGCCAGGTCCGGTAAAAATCACGACCTTCCGTTCGGCCAGCGGCCCAAAATGCCGAGCCATCGCCGCCACCGTGCCGCGCCCGGCATTTTCCATCAACTCCAGACTTGGAATGGCATATTCCGCGCTGGTCAATCTGTCGCAGAGCAGCATCTGCTCGGCAGTGGCAATCTTCATCCCGTCCCTCCCTCAAGCTCCCGGCGAACAATCCGGAAAAATTCGCTCATCAAAGCCTTACTGAACCCTGTGCAGATAGTGATCGGCATCCGTAGTTTCCAAGTGAAAATTTTTCGGGCACGAACAAAACCAGCGCCCTTGCCATGTTCCGCTATGCACTGCGTCATTCTAGCATATCCCGGCAGGCGAACCAGTATTTTTCACACATTGCCCCTCCCTGCGGCCATAAGGTGCAGCCCCCCTACCAACCCCGGCAGGATCAGCCCGAGGCCAAGCGGCACAAGCACTCCCAGCCAAGAAAGATATTGCGCATTGGACTGCCGATGGTATAGTACGGGCCTTCTTTATTATGCGGAAAAAGTAAAATAACCGCCCTCGTAGCTCAGGGGATAGAGCAACCGCCTCCTAAGCGGTAGGTCGTACGTTCAAGTCGTACCGAGGGCACCAATTAAACATCCCGCAACATCCAATACCGCCCATAAAACCCGCTACAACAAAAGAAAGTCTCGGTTTATTTGTCCGGCACAATCCGAAGAAATGCATTGACAACCGGGGGCAACTGGTGGAGGCTCAAATATCGTTTTGACGGCAAGGAGAAACGCCTTTCCCTTGGCGTATATCCTGACGTTCCCCCTGAAAAAGGCCAGAAAGAGAAGAGACGCGGCGCACAAGTTACTGGCAAATGGTATTGACCCAGGGTTGGAACGGAAGACCAGCAAGGCCGATGAAACAGGCAGCCTTGAAGCTGTTGCTCACGAATGGGTCGCTCTTAAAAAACCGACCTGATCTGCGCCCCATGCGGAAAGGGCCATAAACATCCTCAAGAAGGACATCTTCCCCCTTTATTGACTCAAGCCAAATTGGCAAAATCGCACCGCCAGATGTTTTGGGAGTTTTGAAGCGGATCGACACCAGAACTCCGGTCACTGCCCGAAAAGCTTACAGCACTTGTCGGCAGATTTTCTTTCACGCCATTGCATCCGGACGGGCGACAACGAATCCCGCTGACGGCCTGACGGCACTTCTTTCCCCAAAACGAAGCATATGGCCGCCCCCACTCACTGACCACAATCCCCAACAAACTCCATCAGCAGACGGTTAAACTGCTCCGGTTGCTCCCACTGGGGCGTGTGGCCCGCATCAGGGATAATCTGTATCTCCCCGCGCCACAGGGTGGGCATGTTGATTCCTTTGAGGTACGAGAGGTTTACCAGCGGGTCTTTTATGCCATGCACCATGGCCAAAGGCTTCTTGAGATTGGTCACGATCTTAACCTCGTCCGCATAGCGCCCTTCCCCAATGCTTATCCCCAGCGCCTCCCTGGCCCTGCCGTCCGTCCGTAATATATCTTCAGGGAAGAATGGGGGGATCTCGCTGCCGGGCTTGAAGAATTCGGCGGTTGCCGCCTCCGCCTCTAGAGTGCTCAATTCGCTTGTGAACATCAGTCCCATTGTAGGGCACGGGAGGAAGGCCTCAGCAGCCATGGGCTTGCCCACCGGCGGCGTGCCAAAAAGCATGAGACCAGGGGAGTTTTGCAACTGCTCGCTTGCCTCCAGGAGAACATGCCCCCCCAGAGACCAGCCGACAAGCACTGCCCTGTCAAGGGCAAGGGCCTTGGCGAAGCCAGCAACTATTTTGGCGTAGCCGGGGACGGTGTAGGTGACTCGCGGATCTTGTGCAGGTGCAGACCTGCCGTGCCCCGGAAGATCCAAGGCGACAAGGCGGTGGTTTTTCCCAAGTGGGCTGGCAAGCTGTCTTGCAAAGGAGAGGGAGGACAGCGAATTTCCGTGGATGAAAAGGACAGGCGATCCCTTCCCGTCACTTTCGTAGTAGGCAACCCTCTGACCGTTTATTTCCAGTTCTTTGTGCTGCATCAATCCGTTTTCCTGCGGGAGGCTTTTGGAGGTGGCGATCATCCTTTCCTGATGGCTGCTGCTGCGGCTCCCCGTGTTTCCACGCCGAGTTTGGTGAAGATATGTTCCAGATGTTTTTCCGCCGTGCGCTTGCTCATGCCCAGGATCGTGGCAATCTCCCCATTCGTCTTTCCTTTTGCAAGCCAGCGCAAAACCTCGGACTCGCGGCCGGTAAGACCGTATCCTTGCAGATTTTGCCATTGTACAGCGGAGTTCGTCTCGACCATAAAGAGGATATAGTCCCCGGTGGTAAAGTCGTTCAAAAGCTTTATCGTCAGGCTCTTGCCTTCCTTCACCACGGTAAGCGGCTCCCGTTCCACCCGCTTTGGTAAAGAAGAAAGCGTCTCTGTTTTAAACCATGCCCAAAGACTTCCAGGCAGGGTATTGCCTTCCACAAGACGCGCATCAAAGTATTTTTCAAGCATTTCCCTGGCAACAGCGGAGATGCACAAGATCATCCCGTCGGCGTGACAGAGAATAACCCCCTGGTTCTCCGCTTCCGCCCCCCTTTGCAAAAGGTCTCTCTCAAGCCGTATGTTGCCAAGCTCCCGCACATTTCTCAGGGAGCCGATCAGGTGGGGCTTCAGAAAGGTCAAGGCAAGCCTGTCCCTCTCGGAAAAATCCGTAGTTCTCCTGCTCAAAGCGAAGACCGCTACATTCTCCTGGGAGACCGGCAGAGAGAACCAGATCTGCGTTTCAGTATCTAGGTGCCAGTAATATTCGTTGTAAACGCCTGTGGCCTTGAATTGATTCCTGGAGGCATAGTCCGCGGTTTTCACCACCTCCCCGGAAAGCCAATGGGGAAATAAAGGATGTTCCTGGAGATGGGTGTTGAGTGCAGGCAGAAATTTTCTGGCGATGGTGTCGTGCTCCTGTGAACTCATGATCCAACTCAGGACGCGAGTGGGGTGGAGACTTACATCATTACAACTGCACAGTTCGTACGGGATCATGCCATGGATGGCGCTGAACACCGCCCTGTAAAACGACTCCATATCGCGGGCGGCGTAAATCTCCTCGATGGCGCGGTTCAGGGCCAGGATGTCGTGGTGAGAAAGTGTTTCCATCCCCAACCCTTAATGAATTGCAGCGAATTTGAGCGTATACGTATGTTTGCGTATATACAGAACAACGCCAAACGAATAAAAGATTAGCAATCTTCGTTGGCAAGAGGTGTTGTGTCAAGTGAATTTACATCGACCTTGTTTATCGGCCATCAAAATTGGGTGACCCGTATTTTTTCAGTATTGTCAATACGGTTGACGCATGGGAAGTACGACAAACGGCTCAAGGAAGAATTTCTTTTCAGGGAAGGCCGCTGATTCTCGTTGGATGGGGTGAGAGAATCCTGTCCTCAACTCTTTTTTTCCATACGTCAAATTCGATGATAAATCTCATAGGGTCACCAACCTGAACTTTACCAAAAAAATCGCAAGCGTACCATCTATCACCACCAATATTTAAAGGCGGGGAACCCACCATGAAGCTGTCTCGTTATTTTCGTTCGCTGGTCGCAGTGTTGGCTTTGAGTCTGTTGCTTGGTGCATTCAGCACGAATGCCTTGGCAACATCAATCTCGAATGATCGTTTCTTCGCCTGGGCCGAAGCGATGTTTCCCGACGTTTTCAGCGGCACGGCCACGACTGCAGAATATCTTCAATATAACTACCGGTTGTATGGGGGGGGTACTACCCTCTTGGCCGTCGATACAAGCGGGATGGTGTATATTTTGGGCCCGATTACCGGCAATACCTTGTCTCCCATTTGCTATGTGACAGACCTGGAGAGTACCATTACCGCGTGGGAAGCCACCCATGCTGCGCCTGACACCACTGCCTGGCAATCTGCGTATAACACCTGCTATGTTGGGACGCCCGCGTTGTATACCAACGTGTATTGTGCAGCCTATGCCGATGCAATCGTTGCGGGGAGCTCCCCTGGCGTCGCCAATATAGCTGGCGCGGACGCTGCGGGGAGTAACATTGGCAATATTGGCATGGGGGGAACAATTACTGCCACAGGAACGCCTTTGACTGGGAGCGGTGACACTACGCAAACGCCTACTTGTACGGCACCTCAGGTGCTACAGAACGGAGTATGCATAACGCCAACGCCTAACACAGGCGGAACTGGAGATGGCGAAATTACTTTTTCAAAGCCAGTAGGGATCCACGGCTGCGCTAACGGGCTCCCCCTCACGATGGCAACTACACTTTATTTTCAATCATCGGATACTATGTTTAGCTCCCTCGGCACTAGGGTTATTAACGGCTATCACATAGCTGATTTTATGCTTCGGCCGATATGGCCATCAGTTGACGAGAGTATTGCTGCGTTTCATATATCTGCAAGTTATTCAAATTCTGACGACGCGTTAATATTAAACAACGTCCAATTTGACACTGCATTCTCCTGTGGTTATGCGAAAGGATATTTTTTGAAAAAACTTAATCGTGACGAAAGTATCTCTTATTGTTTTTTAACTCCACCGCGATATGGGTATAATTCTACCAATACCCCAATGTGCTCAGACTTAGGCGTGACCTTTGTCAGTTCCACTGGAACCTTGAGTTTTGCAAACACACAATTGATTGATGGTTATCGGGAGTTAATGACAGTGAACGGGACTCTTCGTTTCACGCCATTCTGATCCTGATCGGAGTGCGCTATCAGGCGGTGAATGAAACATCTGCTACGTAATCAACGGGACGTTGTTGATGAGTCGATTAACTCTGGGTTGTTGCAGCAGGCTATCGTTCGCCGAATCAAACGGCGGAATAACAATGAAACTAAAGGGGAACCCACCATCATGAAACTGTCTCGTTATTTTCGTTCGCTGGTCGCGGTGTTGGCCTTGAGTCTGGTGCTTGGTGCATTCAGCACGAATGCTTTGGCATCGTCAATCTCGAATGATCGTTTCTTCGCCTGGGCCGAAGCGATGTTTCCCGACGTTTTCAGCGGCACGGCCACGACCGCAGAATATCTTCAATATAACTACCGGTTGTATGGGGGCGGTACTACCCTCTTGGCTGTCGACACGAACGGGATGGTGTATATTTTGGGTCCGATTACCGGCAATGCCTTGTCTCCCATTTGCCATGTGATGGACCTGGAGAGTACCATTACCGCGTGGGAAGCCACCCATGCTGCACCTGGCACCACTGTCCCTGGAACGACCGGAACAGGGTCAACAGGCGCCGGTTCCTTTTTTCCCTCAACCCCGGGCAGCACCTGGAAATATGCCGTTTCTGGTCCTGCGATCGGCAGCTTTACCGAGGACGTCGTTGTCACAAGCGGGAATGGCTCGAACGTCACTACTTCATCGACATGGTCAGGGGCTTATCCCACGAGCCTAACGCAGGATTATCTGGTCAACGGCAACCAGGCAAAGATGGCGGAATCAAGGGTAACATCAATGGGCACGACCACTTCGGTTTCCAACAGCCCGGCGTTGTTGGTCAACCCATCCACCTTTACCGTGGGGTATAGGGAATCTGGAAGCACACAAAACACAGGCGTTACGCAACTCGAGGGAGGATGTACAATGACTACGGTGATGACTCAAACCCAGTCTTTTGAGGTGTTGGGCCAGGAAACGGTGACCGTACCCGCAGGGACCTTCAATGCAGTAAAGGTTCAAGGGGTACTAGTAGCTGGCCCAGCAACAGGAACCATGTCTTGTCCTTCCACACCAAGCACCACTTACCCCGTGCCAGGGTCCACGCAAACGATGACAACATGGCATGTCTCCGGCGTGGGCTGGGTCAAATCGACAAGTTCGGATGGCACGACTGAGTTGGTGAGTTACGATGTCAAGTAAACCGAATTCCGCCGGGGCGGAGAAATGTTGAATTTTAAGGAGCTGTCCTGAGTATCGAAAATCCTCGGGGCAGCCTTTTGTAGGGAAAGCCGCATAGTTGACGAACGGTTGCCGGTGAATTCAAATTGCAAGCGCATACACATATATTGGGGTCACACATATATTGCATATATTGGGGGTCAGGTCTTGAATTATAAGTTTTACCGTGTTATGGTGGCACCATTATGGCGCGTCCTTTACGATTAGAATTCCCAGAAGCTGTTTACCATGTGACCTCACGCGGCAACGCCCGGCAGGATATCTTCATTGATGACTCTGACCGGGAGCGGTTTCTCGCGATCCTCTCT
>Ga0172379_10010551_pt1 | contig 11151 bp, 9 predicted proteins | sample GrowelOW334metaG_FD_119756 | JGI IMG/M metagenome (GOLD analysis project Ga0172379, IMG submission 119756) | Groundwater microbial communities from an aquifer near a municipal landfill in Southern Ontario, Canada - Groundwater well OW334 metaG | ecosystem: Environmental > Aquatic > Deep... | reverse complement strand
AGATCGTCGAGATACGCATACTTGCGCTCGACCTCTTCTGCTTCCAGATGTACCATCCGATCAAAGGAAGTAATACCAGCAGCAGGTAAAAATATTCGGGACGTGCAAATGTTATGTTCATGGCTGCTTTTCAGTTTCGTTTGCACCTGTTATTTCTTTCTCAGCCTCTGGCTCTGCAACCTGCGGGGCCTGTTTTTTTGCTGCTTCCACCGGCTCGATCTTGGTCTCCTCTACCAAATTATAGGCCTGTACCAGCACGAAATGATTCTCGTCGGCCAGCGGGGTATATTTGGCAAATTTTACCAGGTCGGAGGTGTCAAGTGTTTTCTGCAAACCTGTAAAAAGCTTGCCTTTGATCTGGGAGTTGTCTCCCTTGAACCCGGCAAGGATTTCGTGGGTGGTCTGCTCCATAGCCGGAACCTCATACCGATTTTCCAGGTATACCCGGATGATGTCAGTAAGGCGTGTGTAGTATTCCTTCACCTTGTCGTGCTGCCAGAGCTGCTCCTCTTTCAGCTTATCCAATTCGCTAAGCGCGACAACATGCGGCGGCAGTTTCGGCTTGGCGGGCATCACAAAGAGCGGGATATTTTTTCGCCTCCTGTTGATGGCATACAAAATGAAAAAGACGATGGTGGCAATCAGGATGATCCCAAGGATCCAGGGGGCTATCTCCTTGAAAGTGATAGGCGCCCCGTATGGCTTTTTAATATCGGTAAATCCTTTCTTGAGATCAACATTCGGCACCTTGACAAATAAGGTAAGCGAATTGCTTCGAACCGAATCTTTCTTTATTGCCGAACGCAGTGCAAATACAAAGGGTGCTATTGGATGGGGTCCGCTATCGAAGGCAGTAATCATGTAACTCTGACGCATCTGCATCATTCCGTCACTAATTTTGGAGGAGTCGATCTTAGATTTGGAAATGACCTCCACTCCGTTCGCCAGACTATCCTTCAGCACAGGGAAAGTAAAGTTACTCCCTGCAGGATATTCCGCCACCAGAATCATCTTGATCTGATCTCCCAACCAGATGGAGTCCCTTTCCAGGGATGCACTCACATTTGGCTGCTGCGCATACACGAAGTTGAATGAAGTGAAGGAAACCAGTAAGAGTAGAATATATTTAAGTCTCAACATAATGTAGATCAAAGTTTGTGTTCTCTTTTTTTGAAAAGGGAAACCAATGATTTGACATAATCTTCCCGGGTACTGATGGATACATAATCAATGCCAGTCTTTTTTAAAAGGGTTTCCATCTCTTTTTTTGAATTCAGCCAGTGGTACAGGTATGCTTTACGTACCGAACTGCTTGATGTATCTACCCAGATGTATTCGCCCGATTCGGCATCTTTGAGCTTGATCATTCCGATAGAGGGAAGTTCAGTTTCCCGTTCATCGAAGATATGCAAAGCGACCACATCGTGTTTGTTGTTGGCAATGGAAATGGCCTGTTCGAGTCCGGCACTCTGGTCCATGAAATCGGAGATAAGAAATGCAGCGACATGCCGTTTCATTGCATTGGTCAGGTACTGCAATGCCAACGGAAGATCCGTCTTTTTGGATTCTTCCTTAAACTCTATCAATTCGCGGATGATCCGGAGGGTATGGGTGCGTCCCTTTTTGGGAGGAATGAATTTTTCGATCCTGTCGGAGAAAAAGATCACTCCGATCTTGTCGTTGTTAGAAATGGCAGAAAAAGATAGGATGGCAGCGATTTCAGTAATCAGTTGCCGCTTGAGTCTGCCGACGGTTCCAAAATCGTTGGATCCGCTCACATCGATCAGCAGCATCACAGTCAACTCCCTTTCTTCCTCAAAAATCTTGACAAAAGGGTGGTTGTAGCGGGCTGTCACGTTCCAGTCGATGTTGCGGATATCGTCGCCGAACTGGTACTCCCGAACTTCACTGAAAGCCATACCACGCCCCTTGAAGGCGCTGTGGTATTCTCCGGCAAAGATGTTCCGGGAGAGACCGCGGGTTTTTATCTCAATTTTTCTGACTCTCTTTAATAGTTCAGTTGCTTCCACTATCGTGATATTGGTTAAAATAAAGCACTAACGAGAAGTGCCTAAAGTGCCTAGAGTGAACTAAAGTGCCTAGAGTTATTCATGAGTTGAAAGTTGCAATTCGCTCATAACTTATAACTCATAACTCATAACTGGCTAAGGGACTTCTACCGTATTGAGGATCTCACTGATAATCTCTTCGGCAGTCAGGTTGTTGGCTTCGGCTTCGTAGCTTAGGCCGATGCGGTGGCGCATAACATCGTGGCACACAGCGCGTATGTCTTCAGGAATGACATAGCCGCGACGCTTGATGAATGCGTATGCTTTTGAAGCCTGGGCCAGACTGATGGAGGCACGGGGAGAGGCGCCATAGGTGATCATCTCCTTGAATTTTGCGAGTCCGTGTTCTGCAGGTTCACGGGTAGAGAAGACGATGTCGATGATGTATTTCTGGATCTTTTCGTCCATGTATACCTCTTTGACAACCTCTCTGGCGCGAATGATGTCGGCAGGGGTTACCACCGCATTTGCTCTTGGGAATTGCTTCATCAGGTTGAGCTGGATAATCAGTTTCTCTTCTTCTTTCCTGGGATAGTTCAACACCACCTTCAACATAAAGCGGTCGACCTGTGCTTCCGGAAGACGGTAGGTCCCCTCCTGTTCGATGGGGTTCTGAGTGGCCATTACCAGAAAAAGGTTGTCCAGTTTATAAGTAGTATCACCGATGGTAATCTGACGCTCCTGCATCGCTTCGAGCAGCGCAGACTGAACTTTGGCAGGTGCGCGGTTGATCTCATCCGCCAACACAAAGTTGGTGAAGATAGGCCCTTTTCTGACCATAAACTCCTCTTTCTTCTGACTGTAAATCATCGTACCGAGCAGGTCGGCAGGGAGTAGGTCGGGGGTAAACTGAATGCGTGCAAATTTTGCATCAATGGTCTGTGCCAGAGTGTTGATTGCCAATGTTTTTGCCAATCCAGGAACACCTTCCAGCAAGATGTGTCCATCCGACAACAAACCGATCAGTAAACTCTCCACTAAATGTTTCTGTCCGACGATAACCTTGTTCATCTCCATGGTGATAAGGTCTACAAACGAGCTTTCACGTTGGATGCGCTCGTTCAACTCCCGAATATCAACTTTTTGATCCATAATCTTAAGGATGATTTTTATTATAAATATTAAAACGGAACCAAAAATAGTATTTTGAACCGTTTCATAAAATGTGAATCTATTAAAAAATGTTAACCGCTATAGATTACAATGGCTCGGTAAATTTTAATATAAATATCTGATTATCAGTAAAATAAACAAAAAATAAGTGTGAAATAATTTGGTTAAAACCTTAAAAATCAGTAATTTAAAAGATTATCCCATAATTTTTTAAATTACTGATTTCTAAGGTTAGAAAATCAATTAAACAGCTTATTGTCAGCATTTTAGAAAATGATATTTTCGATAGGTTGAATAAATCGCGAAAAGATTTTATTGTTAGCGTTCTTTGGCATATTTTGAGTGTCAAAGGTAGGATAAATTTCTTGCAACTCTTTTAACAAGTTGTTGATCAAACAAACAGTTTCTGCGGAAACGGTTATTGCACTAGATCCAGGTTATATCCCTAAAGCAGGCAAATCAACATACGGAAGAGGAAGATACTGGTCTGGTGTTGCTGGTGCCGCAAAATGGGGCTTGGATATTTGTGGGTTTGCAGTAGTTGATATTATCAATCACGTTTCCAGATTGAATTTATGTGCATGTTTGCTATCAAACCGAACACGCCAAAAAATCAAAATATTTTCAAAGAACTATTGAATTATGGCAAAATTGCTGCTTAAGATTTAACGAACCATTGTTATAGCTACCACGACTGTAATTCGTATAACGGCTCCTGTTATTGCTCAACCTGTTCTACATCATACGATTGCAATTATGGGCATACTTGTGGTGCCGTGTGGTTTGATATATCCTTCAGCGGTGGAGTTGATTTACAAATCTTTTGGATACCCAAATTCAAAGCAACCTGAAAAACTACAAAACCTTTAAGCGGCATTCCCCATAATTCCCCATTTATCCCCATTTATCCCCATAATTCCCCAAATCGCCTGGTTTTCATAAGCGATTATTTCCTAATTTTACATAGGAAGTGGCTTTGAGCCGTTTTTTGCTGCAATTAGAGCCTCTGTTAAAGAAGGCCAATCAATAAAATCACTGTTTTTATGGGGAGGTATGTATTTCAAAAAGGGGATAACTATAAAATTATAAACATTCTTTTGGTTATTCTATTGTTTGTTCTACTTCTGTTGACACAATTTGCCAGCGATCAGCTATTTGAGTCCGGATATTTCAGCTATGCTGCAATCTTCATGATTGGGCTTTTGGCTTCTGTAATGTTGGTCATTAAAGCTATCCGTATAAATGGCACAATTTGTTTTAATGCAATTGACTTGTCGTTTGTTGCTTTTGCCGTGCTTTTATCACTGCGTTGGATTGGTACCGGCAATTCATGGATTTATTCAAAGGCAGCTATCGCGGTCGCGATTGTTCCAATTTACTTTTTTGTCAGGCAATATAAACAGGCCTACCATTTTCATTGGGCAATAGTTTTTACTGGCATGGTTCAGGTTGCAGTTGCCATGCTCCAAAAAACTGGTTTTTTGACAAACATCAACGCCTCTTTTCAGGCCGGGGGCTTGGTTGGTAACCCTAACATATTGGCAATGTTACTTTTGCTGTCGTTGCCATCGGCTATCTTTATCCACAGCACGACAAAACCGACGGCCTTAAAAAGAGCCATTATTGCCTATATCCTATTGGCATTGGCAGTAATAACGCTCACCAAATGCAGGTCGGCAATTGTTGGATGCATTGTCCTCGGGATTTTCTTCCTGTATAAAAACAAAAGACTGATCGTTAAACGGTCCACAATGCTGCTTTGTGCCGGGGCCCTTGGCCTTGCGTGTTCCGGTTTTGTGCTGTTAAATTTCGAGAAAGCAGGTTCGCTGATTGGCAGGCTGTTAATATGGCAATCATGTTTGGTGAAAATAATCGAAAAACCGTTTTTGGGGTATGGGATTAGCTCCTTCCGCCAGGTTTATCCCGAGGGCCAGCGTGTTTTTCTTGAAAAGAACCCAAGCCCAATGTACTTAAATGTTGCAGACCAGCCCCAATGGGCATACAACGATTTCATCGAATTTTGGATGGAAGGAGGCCTGTTTACCGCGTTGGCCTTTTTAACGGTACTGCTTTCTGTTTTGTATTATTGGAAGGCGCAAAAACGGTTTAACATCAGCCGGAACAATATTTCATACTTGTCGGCGCTGATATTCTTTATTTTATCGGCTTTCAATTTTGCCTATACGGCCTGGCCTGTGCTGCTTGTTTTTGTGGTAAGCCTAGCCTGGTGCGCCCGTACAAGCAATAACCCCATACAAATCAGGCCGGGGCGAAAGGTCAACCTCTGGCTGATTATAGCCTTGATCCTTTTTTCCGGTAATGTTTTGTTAGGGATCGATGCCGGCAAAAACCTCCTTTTTCAATACCAGTTCAAAAATGCCGATGCCCTGCCTTTGCACGGACAACGCGAATTTTACGACCGGTCACAGGAAAGGTACGGCCTCTATGCCCCATTCCTGTTTAAATATGCAGCCTTCCTGAACCTCGAAGGCAAAAAAACGGAAGCGCTCGAAGCCCTTCTCCGGTTAAACGGTCATGCACGGTCATATCAGGCCAGCTATCAGTTAGCCGGAACCTATCTGGAAATGAACGATATGAAAAACGCGCGGGTTTATTACGAAGAAGCCATAAAGTACTTGCCCAACCGTATTTTGCCCCGTTACCACCTGTTTATGATTGAACTGTTGGATAAAAATTACATTAAAGCAGATTCGATCCGGAAACAAATAATGCACCTCGACTTTAAGGGGGATACAGTTTTTATTAACCAAATAAAAGAAAGCCTATGGAAATACAACACCAATGAAAAACAAAATGGTCTTATCAAATGAACAAATTCAGTTATAAACTTAATTTCTAAAAAAATGAAAATGAAACAAATTTTACTACTTACGGTTTTGGGGATAACAATTGCCATGAGTTCCCCGCTAAATGCGCAAAACGATGCGCAAAATATTGGCAAACAATACTTCGAAATGGGCGAATACTTTCGATGGGCAAACGCCCTTGATGGCAATGGCGACCTTGTTAAAGCAGTGGCTTCGTACCAAAAATCGGCCGCGCTTAACTATCCCGATGGTATAGCTGCAATAGGCGAAATGGTACTGGCAGGCTGGGGAGGGCTGCAAAAAGATGTGCCAAAGTCTTATTCCCTATTCGAAAAAGCTTACAAAATGGGCAGTGGCCGGGCATGTTACAACCTGGCCAAATCACATGCTTATGGAATTGGTTGCGAAGCAGATTACGCGAAAATGATCGCATACCTGCAGGAAGGCATTAAACGTGGCGACCGCACCAGCATATACGGGATGGGGGATATGCTTTATAAAGGCTGGGGAATCGAGCAGAGTTACGAAAAGGCATTCCCCTACTTCGAAAAAGCTTCGGCAATGGGCTGTGCCTCATCAAAATACTACCTGGGGATTTGCTACCGCAACGGGTACGGCGTTGTAAAAGATGAGCAAAAAGGAAGGGAATACCTGGAGAAAGCCGCAAAAGTGTACAGTTACGCCGGTAAAGAACTAAAAAGGGCACAGCCGGAAGTTGACGCCGCAAAAAAGATCATAAATAAGGAATTCGATTCGCCCCAAAGCTATGCAAAAACAAAGCACAATGCAAAAATTGAATCGCTTGCCGGTGAGTGGTCGGGCTATATTTCGTTTTATGACTGGAGCGGTAAAAATAAGCTCAACGAAAAAGAACTGGAGCTTACGATAAAAACAAATGGCGACCAGCTTGAGGGGACCTGGGTACAGGAAGGCGCTGCTTTCAGCATTAAAGGGTTCAGCAACCAATACGGTATTGTTTTCAACTCGGGCGAATTTGATTGTGTTGACCATTATATGGGCAAGGTCAGGCTAAAAATCAACACCGGTTCGTTCGAATCGTTTACACAAGGAGGGAAAGCTATCCTGGCAGGAAACATTTCTCTTTTTTCGATTACTGAAAAAGCGCCCGAAAGGCCAACCTATATTGTTTTGGTCAGGAAAACCGAAGAGAAAAATGCGGTAATCCCGGAGCCGCCTGTTGCTGACAACCAAAACCAACCCGCTCCTGCAATTGTTGTGGCCGGCGCCCCCCAACAGGCACAGTCCGAAGTACAGGCAAACCAACAACCGGAACAAAAACCCATTATTGCCCGGGTGCAGGACAACACGATCAAATCGAGGGTCTGGCCTGTCCCTTTCAATAACCGGATTAGTGTAGAATATAACCTGAAAACCGATGGCGAAGTTGAGATCAGGTTGGTTGCAATGGATGGAAAACTAATGGGAGCGCTTGGCAAAGAACAAAGGCAGGCCGGCCTGCAAACCCAGCATTTTGATGTTTCAGTTCCCAATGGGGCCTATGTCCTTCAGATACTTGCAGGCAACATGAAAGCTTCGCATATTATAATCAAACAGTAACCCGAGAGGTTAAAACACAAAATAAACCAGGAAAATGAAAAATTTAATCATGATCGCGATTGCCATTGTTGTTTGCAGTTGCCAGGCAAAAGACGAAAAAAAGGATAAACAAAATAGAACAGGACAAGCAGTTGGGGCACACAACCATGCAAACAGTACGCACGGCCATGAGGCATTGGCCGGTTTGCCGTTAAACGAACTGCTTGAAGTGAACCGCGATATTTCGGCCCGCCTGAGGGAAGATTTCCGCTCGTGGAGCTATAACGAGCCCGACAGGTGGCCTTACCTGGCCGATAAGTTTGTCGGTGAGGTGGTTCGTTCGTGCCCTGACGCTTCGGCAAACAAGGAAAAGATAGCGGGGGTATATTTAACCTATCTGCAAAAGCGCGCTGTCGTTTACCATTCGAACGAAAAGAACAAACAAGCGTTGATGGGCCAGTTGAGCGCCGATTTTAAATACAACCTGAGCTTCCTGATAGGTATCGAAGGCTATCAGAAATGGGAGGTTGCCTCAAAAAACCAGATCGCAAGGTTTAACCAGATGAGGGACTCGCTCAATACTGTAATCGCTTTTAGCGACAAAAAATATCAAGAACTAAATAAACAAAGAAAACCATGATACGAAAATTACTAACTTTATGCTTTCTTATTTTTGTTTTGATGTCAGCCATACAAACAACAACAAACATAAGCCGTTACACCTCCGATGCCCGCGCGCAAAGCTACACGGGCGAGTACAACCCCGGCGACCCTACAACTTGGCCTCCTTGTCTAATTTGCGGTTACAGTTTTGATTATACTGGTTATTGCTTATGCGTAGAGGTTTGTGCTTGTCAATATTGCGGTGCAACTATAACCTGTGGTTCTACCTGCTATTGCCAATATTGGAACAACGCCTGTTATTGTAGCAGTTGCGGTACCTACTACGATTGTTATAGCTACCACGACTGTAATTCGTATAACGGCCCCTGTTACTGCTCAACCCACGGTATATCATACGATTGCGCCAGTGTTTGCCCTTTATGCAGTAGCGGCGGTGGTGGCGGCGGAGAAGGCGGAGGAGGCGGAGAAGGCGGAGAAGGTGATCCCACACCAACCACTTGCGAGTGTTGCGGGCAAGACCCATGTATTTGCAACAAATGTGCTGTTTGCCAGGGAATAATTCCGGATGGGCTAAAAAGTGCAAGTACAAGCTGCAGTGTTTGCAGCTGCCCGTTATTAGTGGATCTTATAGCCCCTTCGAGCATTGTGATTGGTAATGACTATTCTGTTCAAATGATCATGGAGGGCTCTCCGCGAGGCTATCAGGTTAAATTAGAAATGAAAGCAAATTGGGAGCCCAACTGGCATACGGTATACGACGAGGCCGTTAGCAGCAATTCATCTGCGAGTTATACCCGAGAAGCAAGGACTTCAGGTAGGATTACCTACAAAGTTACAATTAACGAGTTTAACACAAATAGAACGGGGACAGACGAATATGATGTTTATGAAGAATACCCTGATGTTTATGAAATAATGGGCAATGTAGGCTCGCAAATGAGCGCTACCTGGGAGGAGACAAAGAGTGCGGCCTCCACAAGCGGAAGGAACGAAAAAGGTTTTTGGATTTATTTTGACACCCGAACAGGAAGCTATGAGGTTGAAGATGTCCCTGACGGCCCTGTTGTGCAATGCGGCACACAAGGAACTATAAACCCCGGTTCGCCAAATGGTCTAGATGCATTCTCATCGCAGGATTACCCCAAACCATTTGTTTGTTTTTTCCATACGCATACACCGGTTACCTTTTGTAGTACCGTGGTTACGAAGTATTGTGGACCATCACCTGCTGACACGGACTGGTACCCTGAATTGCCTGGGATTTGTTATGATTATTCCTATAGTCCCTTGAATCAAGGACACGACATTAACCTCCCCGCGCAAGCGTATCCTTATAATAGCTCACGGAGAGCCACACGAATCTTTTAATTTTGAAAAGCAGAAAGAAATGAAAAATATGAAAGCGATTATTTACTTGTGCCTGCTGACTCTCACATCATGCGCACCACATTGGCATTTAATGAAAAAATCGGTTGAAATAGCTAAACCTATTGCACAGGATTACGGGAACGTGAACAATATAAAAACAGACCTGTCGGCTAAGCCCTATTTTAAAATGATGAAAGACAGCATAACGGGCAACAAAATGATTGTGGTGGCCTACCCAAATAAATGGAAAACAGATTATGGAGAAAGGATTGTTGTTACATATACGGAAACTGCTGTTTTTATTGATGCTGAAACCATGACACCTTTTGAAGTTAGTAACGGGACTGAAATCTGTAAGGTGCTAAATAGGGAAATAAGTGAAAAGCTATCAGACTTGCGATCTAAATACCATAAAATATCTAATAAAAGGATGGAAAACAACAGGGAAGAAAGGAGGCTAAAAGATAAACTGTTAGCTGAAAAGTTAATCCCGATTGTCAGGCCCATAGCTATGAAATATGGGAAAGTAGATGGGGAAGCCCCGATTTTTTTTCGCGAACCTATATTTGAATTTGAAAAGGACCCTGATTCGGATAATCATATTCTTGTGGTAACTTTTGTGAGAGAGTATGAAACAAAAAAGCCTGACTATGTCAGGGTTTTTATGGATGTAGAAACTGAAACCGCTTTTTTTGTTAACATCAGGTACGAAAAGGGTACTGTTCTAAACCAGCAAATATTTGACAGAAAAAAGGATTTGTTTGAGACATACAACAAAATAATGAAAGCTTGGGGCAAAGAATAGTGAAAACTTACAGGGAATGAATGGTCAAAACTCTGGACAATTAATGATTGTGAGGATGCCACCTTTCGGGGGGGCATCTTTAAGTTTGTATTTCAGTATGTTCCCGAAAATTAAACGGTTAAAAGTTCATCAAACAACTATTCAGAAATGAAAAAAGCGATTATTTATTTGTGCCTGCTGATTTTCACATCATGTGCACCACATTGGCATTTAATGAAAAAATCGGTTAAAATTGCGAAACCCATAGCACAGAAGTACGAAAATATGGAGTATATTAAAACCGATGTTTCGGCTAAGCCCACGTTCGAGGTTGTTAAAGATTCTATTACAGGTCTTAAAATGTATGTAGTAACTTATCCAAGCAAAATAAAAACCGATGAGGGTTTTGGCAGCAGAGTTTTTATTGATGCGGAAACTATGGAACCTTTTGTCGTTGGTAATGGTACAGGAATGTACAATGACATCAATAAAGAATTGAGAATAAAGCTAACTAATTTGGTGAGCCAATATTCAGAGATTCATAAAAAAGCAAGGGCGAAAAAATGGCAAGAGAAAGAAATCTTTATTAATAAGTTGATTGAAAAAAAGGCCAGGCCCGTAGCAATGGAGTACGGGAAAGTAGATGGGAAAGCCCCAAAAATAACTGGTATTGAAAATTCCTTCCTGATTATTCCGGAGTAAACTGAACCACTTATTCCAGAGGAATGTGAACCACTATTCCGGGTGAAACTGAACCAAATGTTAAAATTGAATTAGCGAAAATATTCGATTATAAGAGGTTTCGGTT
>Ga0172379_10010550_pt1 | contig 11152 bp, 9 predicted proteins | sample GrowelOW334metaG_FD_119756 | JGI IMG/M metagenome (GOLD analysis project Ga0172379, IMG submission 119756) | Groundwater microbial communities from an aquifer near a municipal landfill in Southern Ontario, Canada - Groundwater well OW334 metaG | ecosystem: Environmental > Aquatic > Deep... | reverse complement strand
TCCCGTTTCGCAGTGTTTTTCTAAATATGCAATTGACATGGCAGCAATTAGCCGTTGTGCATGATTAAGGAAGCTATTAGGAATTACCCGTACATCATCTTTTTTTAAATCAATCCACTCGGAATATCCACAAATTTTGCTAGCATCTTGCTTGCTTTTTTTATATTTAGTTAATAAGAAGGCAACGAAAAGGAAAAGCATTTCAGGAGATTTCTCTAACATCTCCTTGTTAAAAAGAAAAAGCGTTTTAGGAAATTTCTCTAACACATCCTTGTCAATAGGATGCTTTCTGTATTCATCGTAGAGGCGTGCAATCACTAACGTTGGAATTTCACACAATGAATTTCCAACTAGTGGATCAAAGTGTTTAAGCTCTCCGGCAGTCCATGCCCCTTCCGCTTCGGTCGACAAAGATATTTTGGTGTCATCGGGCAATTTTTTTAACGATATACTTATTTGGGCCCAACAACGCGCTATTTCAGCGCTTAATACCTGATTTTTCGAATATGCAAGGTTATCGTTCGAGCTGGACAATTGCTTTAACCATAGCGTTATTTGGGTACGATAATGCGATATTCTAGAGCTCAGTACCTGGTTTTGCGAATTCGCAAGGTTATCATTGGATCCGATGAGCATTGCGGCGAAAGAACAAGAAAAACAACAAGAAACGAACAATAGACTCACGATTGATTTTTTTATATTTTTTATCACTTTTAACCTCTCGTTACAATGCCCCAGTGGTACTGGAAGGTTTAAACGTCTGTGAAGCAACCCCCAAAGGCTGCCGGTTAGGGTCTGCAACAGATAATTTCATACCCCTTCTGACTTGCACGTTCATGAAAAACCCTCTTCAAAAATTCTCTTATTTTATTGTTTTGAATGACTTAGACTTCTATACGATGTTGGTTGCATTTCATATTCTTTTTCGGCCAGCAAGCCGCGAGAGAATACGAAGCCCAGCCTTGAAAACCTCACGAGCCGAGCTAGTGGTTTGGCTGCCTTTTATTCACAGGAATTTATTTTTTTGATAAAGATTGGATCCATTAATAACTCTTCTATTATCGGCGAATTATCGAGTATGGGTGGACTGTCGAGCTCAATTATAGGTGCTTCATCAGAGACCAATTCGTCACCATAGAAAAAGACCCATGGGCAATGAGATCTCTTTAATTTCAAAATACCGCATATCTCTATAGGAGGACTATAATTGAATCCGTAGAAATATACATTGACCTCAACGTCGTGCTCAAGCTTCAAATTTTCATCGCACTCAATTAGGCCTTTAATATCTTGAGCATAAACCTCATTTGGGTTGCTTTTATCAATATAATAATTTGATTCTGACTCTTCGCCCCCAGGCAATAAAAATACGACGTTAACAGGATTTTTTGCATCATCACTTATTATTTTCTTCCGAACTATCTCTCGTACCAGCCACAGGCTTTCGATATACTGCAAAGCACTATAGACTTCCATAGTGTCCTTACTAAGAAATTTTCCCCCAAGCCACGGTGGCAGGTCAATTGCATAACAGGAAATCCCTCGAGCCTCAAACCCTTCACTTCCATTCCATACAAAGTGACGCGTTTCCAGAATATTAAGAATTAAACCCTGCTCAGCCTGATTTGCCGCATGTAAGGCCATAAAAAATTCATTGGAGGCTTTCCCCGTACATTTTTTATAGCGCGCGATAATGGGATACATCGGCTTAAAAACAGCACTGCTTAACGGTATTGATGCATCGCGAAGGCCCGCCCATGCATATAAATCATACAGCCAGACACCATAAACCTGCTTATCAAAAGCAACAACCATCGGCGTAATAAAATTGTTTTCATAAAAATCACGCGACCGCTTTGTCAAGCCATACTGACCTGAATACCATAAGATACACTGCGGATTGACCAGATCAACTTTGTGTAGAAGTTCTGGAACATTCTTGAGATAGAGCCTCTGCGACCCATCAATGACTTTTACTGTGGTTTGATAGTTTTTTCCCATAATGCCCCGTCCCGATTTTCACTATCTTGAGCCCCCTAAATATTTTAAATAATATAAAATACCGGTTCAACCTAATTGATTTTATAAAAAATGTCAAGTAGATATTTTAAGTAAGGCTGCCATCTTACAATCACGCGCCAGATGGGCTCGTGTGCATCCCCAGACTTAAAAACGCCGTGGGTTTCTGCTCAGTTTTATAAAGTATCGATTCACAAATGCTTACGCCTATTTTTTTTGTTCACCTAATTTTTTTTCTCTGTATCATGGCGCTATGTGTTCGTTATAAAGATCGTATTTTTTACCTCACATAGTTTAGAAAGGAACTAGTCATAATGAATTACACGGCATTTACCAAATTATTACTCATCACAAGCTTGCCCTACACTCTTTTTTCAGCCCCCGAAGCCCCTGCTGCGACGCAAAAGGATCCAACCGCAACGTCTACTAAGAAAGTCAAAGAAAAAGAAGCTATCAAGACACCTGAAACAAAACATTCAAACAAAAAGAAAATCGTCATATTTTTCAGCAAAGGTGGGGGGGGGCATTTGGCAGCTCGCGATTGCCTCAAAGCTCTGTTGGATAACGAATACGAAATAAGTAAAATTAATCCCCTCCAAGATCTCCTTGGTTCGATCGATCCCATAAAAACATTAACCTTCGGCAAGCTTGACGGCGAAGATTTCTTCAATAAAATTCAAACAAACAGGTGGATCGGTTTTGGCAATTGGAGTTATAAACATATTGTCCCAACACTCATTCTTTCACGACGTAAAACGGTTGAGAAAAAAATTACTGAATATCTCAAAAAAGAACAACCTGATTTACTCTTATCAGTCATCCCTTGTCTTAATCTTGCCTTCGCTAATGCTGCTCAGGCCTGCAATATTCCTTTTCTCTTAGTAACAACTGACTGCGATCTCACAGCGTTTACGCTTGGCCTGCACAAAATTACTCATCCTAACTATGCAATCACTGTATGCAAAGGACTTGATCTGCCAAAAGACCAACTTAAAAGCCGTAAGATTCCAGATGAAAGGGTCCATGCCATTGGTTTTGTTACAAGACATGATTTTTTCACTTCCCACAATAAAGAAACTATTCGCAAAGAATGGAATATCCCTAAAAAGAAATTTACTATTTTATTGCTCATGGGTGGGGCAGGCTCATACTCAACCTATCAATACGCAAAAAAAATAGCTTCGATGCCTCTTAATGTCCACGTTTTGGTGTGCACCGGACGCAATGAAGCCATCGCCGATAAAGTCAGAAAACTAAAATGCTCCCCTGGCGTAAGTCTGACGGTCGTTCCATTTACTAAAAAGATTGCAGATCTCATGGCCGTGTCCGATCTATTCATAACTAAACCTGGTCCTGGATCTGTCAATGAAGCGATCCAGATGAAACTCCCTATGATCGTCGACAACACAAGCCCCGTCATGTTCTGGGAAACCCCTAACATAAAAATGGTTGAAGCGAACGGCTGGGGAACATCCCTGAGCAACTTCAAAGATCTTGAACCAAAGATCAAAAAGTTCATTGATGACAAAAAGTATTACGCTCAAATTAAGAAGAATTTGAAGAAAGCACCGCCGTATACGTTTGACAAGAAGCTCAAGAAGATTATCAAGGGCCTGCTCAAGAACCAAACAAAACTGGCTGCAACTCCTACAAAAAAAGATACGACAAAAGGTGTAGCTGCTCCTACTGAGGCTCAGGCTAAAAAAGTGGGTTAAAATTAGAAACTTTTACAATACAACAAAAAAGGAGCTCCGAAAATTCCGAGCTCCTTTTTTATTTGCGTTATATTTTCAGCAACTATTTTACAGGTGCTTTATCAACTTTCTCTTTGTTTTTCATTTTTTGCTCTAGTTGAAAAGCTTGTTGAAGCTTAATAACATCGTCCGAAAAGCTTGCCTGAACATCGCCGCAGAATGTTGCCATCTCTCTGCAAAATAAAACAAGTGCTTGGCGCGTTGTGATAATCTTTTCAAGGTATGTTTGAATGTCGCAATCATCTTGTGATTCAAAATAGACAATCAAGAACGGCAACCCAACAGATTGATCGTCAAGACTCTCTTTAATCAATGGAACTATCATATCCCCTGCCTTGCGGATTTGGGTAAAGAACGCTTTAACAGGAACAAGGATAAACGCAATGTGCTTCACTTCTTCAGGAGTAAGCGCTGCAGCTAAGGATGCAGCATCATTTTTCATGAGCAACTTCTTTAAGATATGCATTCCTCTATCGCTTGCCGATTTCATACTTGCAGCAACTTTACCGCCCGTAATACCGCTCACATTTAAAACCTTTAGAATACTGTTCAACTGTGCCATAGAAGGACTTGTTAATTTTTTTGAATCTCTCAAGATGCCAGCAGTCTTTATCGCGTCAACAACATTGGCCGAATCGCTCACACCTTCAACCCCAACAACCGTTTTCCCTGCATCAATCGGCCCCGTTGCTATGCAAACACCTTGAACCCCTAATAAACTGGCAACAACCATAACACTACAACGTAAAGAATGCATTCAAGCCCCTTTCATTTACAAACAACCATACAATTCATCCAATGTAGCCTAGCCCCATTAAAAGGCAATGCAAAACAATAATCAATGCCGCTAATAATAGAATCGCCGAATGGCAATATTATTCAACCAACCAAGACTGGCAAGCGTTATCCACAAATTAGTGATCCCATAACTAACGAGTGGCAAGGGAATCCCAACAATAGGGAGCATGCCGGTCACCATCGCAATATTAATACAAACCGAAAGAAGCAAGTGTATTAAAAGGCCAATTGCAACAATTTGATCAAAAAAGTTTTTGACGTTGATGATGACAAAAATAATACGTGCAAAGAGCATTCCAAAGAGAAGCAAAATGAAAAGTGCCCCAATAAAACCCGTTTCCTCACAAATCACCGAAAAGATAAAATCGGTATGATCTTCTGGTAAAAACTGTAACTTATTTTGAGTTCCCTGGAGTATGCCTTTTCCAATCACCCCCCCCGAGCCTATCGCAATTTTCGATTGTTCAATCTGATAGCGCTCTTTACGTATGTCTCCTTGGCCAAACAACACCAGAACTCTGTTTTGCTGATAAGGTTTAAGGCACTTCCAGAGCAATGGCGCGGCCAAACACCCAATAACCCCCATAACGATAAAAAATCGACGATCAAGGCCGACAAACCAAAATAAGACGAGCCCAGAAAAAAGTATAACCAGAGCAGTTCCAAGGTCAGGCTGTTTTAAGATAAGGACAAAGCTAACACCAAGCACCCCCAGGGGAAACAGAAACTCACGAAATGGGATAACCGGAATCGAATAATACTTGGGAACATCCTGTTCGCTGAAATAATAGGCCACAAACACCGGTAAAAATAATTTAGCCAATTCGGCCGGTTGAAACTTCATAAAATAAAGTGATATCCATCGCTTAGCCCCCATACCAATCATGCCACCAATCATCGTATAAAGGAGCAAGCAAAGCACGCCAAAGTAGGCAAAAAAACCAAACCTGACAAGCTTGCGAACATCGCTGGCACAGCAGAGCGCATAAATTGCCAGGCCTGACAGCGCACCAAATAATTGTTTTTTAAAAAAGGTTGAGGGGTAAGATTCTGGAGTGTAGGTCGCGCTAAAAACAAACAAAAGGCCAATCCCCAAAAGTGCCAGGGTGAGGCCAAAACTTATCCAATCAAAATAACGGAAATAACGGCGATCAATCATCACTTCATTAATCTCATTGTCTGCAAAAGAGGTACCTGATATTTTCTTTGACAAAACCCGATGAAACGGGCTAGGCTACGTGAACCTTCTTGCTGCAATAGTACTATGAAATAAAACGGTTTCCAATATTTTTATGATCCCGCACAAACTAGAACTCAAAAATTTTCTTAGCTACGGTGAGCCGGTCCAAACAATCGATTTTCGGCACCACACACTCATCTGTCTTTCCGGTAAAAACGGCAATGGCAAATCTGCGCTCCTTGATGCGTTGACCTGGGCCGTTTGGGGACAGGCACGTAAAGTTGGCAGCTCAGGCAAAGCTGACGAGGGATTGCTCCGCCTTGGCACAACACGGATGATGGTAAGCTTTGAATTTGAGGTAAACGGCACCATCTATCGCGTTCGCAGAGAATTTGCCAAGACCTACGGTAGACCATATGCTGCATTAGATTGTGAGGTTTATGACGCCATCGCAGATAAGTTTATGTCACTGACCGACAAAACAACTCGGGCAACACAGGAAAAAATTGAAACGATTGTTGGCATTGATTTTGAAACGTTTATCAACTCAGCCTTCCTACGTCAGGGACAGGCAAATGAATTTTCTAAAAAAACCGCCAAGGACCGGAAACAAATTTTAGCAACCATTCTTGGTCTTTCTCATTACGATAATCTTGCCCAATTAGCGCTTGATCAGGTAAGAACCCTGACCGATGAGAAAAAAATACTTACCCATCAGCATGACCAGTGGCAACTTGAGTGTTCGCAAGAACAAACGCTTATTGCTGCCATTATTCAAGAAAAAGAAAGCCTTGCCAATGTAGGACTGCACATCGCAAGCACCACTCAGCGGCTTAAACTTCTTGAGACAGAACACCATTCAGTTAAACAGCACCTTTTACAACGGGAACAGCAGGAAGAAGAGAGAACAAAACTAGCAACAGCACGCCAAGAAAAGCACGTTGCCTTACGCAACATGATAAAAGAATGGAAGAAAGCCCATACAAGCCTTCTCAACCACGTATCTATTCCTGAACTTGAAGCCGAAAAACAACCTCTTGACCAGCAGGTTCAACGGCTCATTAAACAGAAACAAGAAGCGCTCACGGTCCAAGAATCATTGCTTACCGTAAAAGAACAGTCTGCACTGCGACTAGCAAACCTTAAAGAAACGAGCGATGGACTGATCATCAAACAACAACTCACGGTTCAAAGGCTTGAACTAACCCAGAAACAAATTCAAACGAGGCTTAACGAAAAAGAATCACTGGCTAAAACAATTGAAAAGAAACTTGTCGAGACGACAAAAGAACAAAACGCCACCCAAACCATCATACAACAAGCCGCTCACCTTGAAACTGAAATGCTTGTCATCAAAACACAATTTGAAAAACGCAAAGCATTTTATCAATCGCTTGTCCAAAAAGGCAATTGGCTCAAGTCAACGCTCACTGAAATTGATCAGAAAAAAAATACTATCCACACGACACATAATCCATCCTGTCCCCTTTGCGAACAGGTACTGACCGTAAAGCGGAAACAATTTCTCCAAAACCAAATGTGTGTCCAAGAAACGTTACTTCTAAACAGAATTGGGCGAATCGGCGCAATCATCAGAAAACTTAAAGATATCTTGTACGCTCAACATCAAGAACTTGAGCGCTACATACTTGAAACCCAACGAATAAACGAACAAAAAAACCTCCTTGATGGCCATACAAAACAAAGCAAACTGCTTGAACAAGAACAGGCTGCAATTGATCTTGAAATCGTCACGCTCCATGAACAAGCAATTATGAATGAAAAAGAACTCTCTGAAGCTCAAACTATGCTCGACAGGCTTCAAAAAGAAGCTGCTACCATACTTGCAACTGACCACGTATTAATTGAACTTCAGAATAAAATCGCCGTATTAGAACAACAACGCGCAACCACTCTATTTGACCAACAGCACTTTGGCTCACTGACCTCCCACATTGCACTACTCAATCAAAAAATCATGGCAGCCCGCACAACAACACAACAACAAGACCTCCAAAAAAAATGCCGTCACTCAATCAGTCTTGCCTGCCGCGAGCTTAAAATGCTCAACCAACAATGTGCGGCAATAGAAACCTGGCTCCTCACCTCTTCCGTTACTGCTGAATCATTGGCAACCATTCAGCAATCGATAGCGTCGCTACAATCATCCATCGGGCAACTAACACAGCAAAAAGACAATCATCTTCAAACGCTCGGCCAGTATGAAAACGCTCTTGCCCGCCTACAAAACCTACAAAAACAAGTAGCGGAAACGGCTGAAAAAATGGCCTTTCTTGGCGAGCACATCGACGATTACCAAACGCTTACGCAGGCGTTTAATAAAAATGGTATTCAAGCACTCCTTATCGAGCAAGCAATTCCTGAAATCGAAGCCGAAGCTAATGAACTGCTTTCAAAACTGACTGACAATCAATCGCACATCTTTATTGAATCGCTCAAAGATCTTAAAAGCGGCGGGGTAAAAGAAACGCTCGATATTCATATCTCCGATACCGCCGGTATCCGTCCGTATGAAATGTTTTCTGGCGGCGAAGCATTTCGTGTTGATTTTGCAATCAGAATAGCTATCTCAAAACTTTTAGCACGCAGGGCGGGAACATCACTTCAAACGCTTATCATTGACGAGGGCTTTGGATCACAAGACGAAGAGGGCCTGGCGCACATCATGGATGCACTTTATGCTATTCAAAAAGATTTCGCCAAGATAATCGTTGTATCGCATCTGACTGAGTTTAAAGACAATTTCCCCGTCCATTTCATTGTCGAAAAAAGTTCGCTCGGATCAACAGTTAATGTTCAAGAACGCGGTTAATTCGGCCATTTGAATCTAGAAATCGCCAAACCATTGCTCTTGTACCCCCCAACTTCCTACAATAACGATAATTATGGATTATCGCTTAAAACCATGTAAGGAGTTTTATGAAACAGGTTTTCTTATCTGTATGTGTCTTAGGAATAGTATGTTCAGTTGCCTGCCAAGCAAAATGTATCAAGACGCCTCATGAAAAAGAAAATAAACAAGGTAGCTCCCTGTACACCTGCAAAATCAAGGGGGACGATAACAGCGTAAGCGTATTTGTAAACGATGTCTGTCAATATTGTGGTTGCTTAAAAAAAGACCATGATAACGAATGAAATAACAGATCTAAATAAAGAGACGAGCTCGAAGTATTACTTCGAGCTCGTCTCTTTATTTTTTAGTGAACTATTCTTTAGACGCCATCGTCTTGCGGTTGGTCGTCATCGCCATCAAATTCATCTTCATACGCATCGCCATCACCAAAATCTTCCTCATCGGTTGTTTTTTCTACAGCGATCACTTTATTTGCTTTTGGTTCGTCAGGATCGGTCATTGCTGCCATTGAAATAACACCAACACTTGCGCTGATAATAAGCAACATTAGTAACAGTTTTTTCATCGTCATCTCCTTATAAAATACTGCGATCCACACATCAATCTCCCGTTCATCTTACCGATATCCTCACGCACAAGTCAACAGGAAAATCAGCCCACAATATCGTTGTGGATTTTGTTAGCACACATTCTATACTCATAGATATTTTACGCTTCCATAAAGGAATTTACCTATGCCCTTGATGATCATCTTTCTTGCCTACCAAATCCTCTGGTGCTTCGCACTGCCCTTCTTTGTTATCGTCATGCTCTACCGCCACTTCATCATGCATAAACAATCTGACATCAAGCAGCGCGTCGGCTGGATACCGCAACCACCCCACCAAAAAAAAGTTATTTGGCTCCACGCTGTCTCCGTGGGAGAAGTGCTTTCACTAGAACATGTAATCAAACGAATAAAAGAAACTATTCCCAATGCTTGTTGTTATGTCACCACGGGAACTGAAGGCGGGAAAAAGATGGCCTTATCACGCCTAAACGCTGATTATGTGAGCTACCTCCCCTTCGATTTCATTATCTGCACATGGCTTGCGTTTGTTCGCATACACCCTCATGCATTAATTATCATCGAAGCAGAACTATGGCCAAATCTTTTAATGCTTGCCCACATACGTAACGTGCCAATATATACGATTAATGCCCGTATCAGTGACCGGTCAGCACCACGATACCACCGTTTTTCATTTCTTTTACGGCCACTCTTGCAATGCATCACTCATTTTTATGTGCAGCAACCGGCCGACAAAAAAAAATTTATGGCACTTGGTTGCAAGGCTTCAAAGATCGACATCATGGGAAACATAAAAATATGTAATGTTTTAGATAAAAAAGAACTGTATGCACCGATACCACAGACTCAGCAAGACCACTTAGTAATGCTTGTTGGCTCCCTCCACCCAGGAGAAGCACAAATATACGTGAATGTTTTTACACGATTAAAAGAAACAAATAAGCATCTGAAGCTACTTCTGGTCCCCCGCCATCTAACATGGACTAGCCAACTGGAAGCCATGCTCAAAGCAACCCCTTTTCGCTACACCCTTTGGACGCCACACGATACTCATTCAATCAACGATCTCGATGCAACAATGGCCACCTGCGATATCCTTGCCATTGCCAAACTGGGCATGCTCTTTGAACTGTATGCTTACGCTGATTTGTTTTTCTTAGGAGGAACCTTTGTTCCTGTTGGTGGACATAACCTTATGGAACCAGCGATATGGCAGCTTCCAGCAATTGTAGGACCTTACCATCATAACTGCACCCATGAAGTAACAGCGTTGCGTGAAAAAGAAGGAGTTGTGGTGGCGTTAACAGAACAAGCACTCTATGCCACAACAATAAAAATGGTTACTGATCATGATTACAGAAAAAAGATTGGTCAACACGCCCATCAATGGCTCGTCGATAATTCAACGGCAGTTGATGCAGTACTGACCAATCTTTTACAAAAGCTTTAAGCTATTTATTCTTTTTTGTCGTTCTTTTTTTCGTTGCAGCAGCCTTTTTAGCTTTCTTCTTTTCTGTTAAGAAGGGCTTACGAACAAGCGCCCTTTCTAGTACCTGGTCCATGGAATCGGCGTACACAATCGTCAAACCCTTATCAAGTTCATGCGAAAACTCTTTAACATCTCGAGCATTGCTTTTGGGTACAATAACCGTTGTAATGCCCAGACGGGTTGCCGCAAGCAACTTTTCTTTCAGCCCACCGATCTGAAGCACCCGACCTCGCAGCGTTACCTCACCCGTCATCGCAACATCACGATGGACAGGAACCTGTGTAAGCGCTGACGTTAGCGCTGTTGCTATGGTTATCCCAGCAGATGGACCGTCTTTTGGAATGGCTCCCTCTGGAACGTGGACGTGGACATCGATATCTGAATAAAAACTTTCTTTAAGCCCAAAATCTTTTGCGTGGGAACGAATGTAGCTCATGGCTGCTTGTGCCGACTCTTGCATCACTTC
>Ga0172379_10010549_pt1 | contig 11152 bp, 14 predicted proteins | sample GrowelOW334metaG_FD_119756 | JGI IMG/M metagenome (GOLD analysis project Ga0172379, IMG submission 119756) | Groundwater microbial communities from an aquifer near a municipal landfill in Southern Ontario, Canada - Groundwater well OW334 metaG | ecosystem: Environmental > Aquatic > Deep... | reverse complement strand
TTCAAGTTGGGCTTTGACGACAGAGTAAACGGCAGACTGAGCCTCCATGTTGTTGAGCTTGGATTTGGTTTGACTCTCGAACTGGATATCGCTAGAACTCATTTTGATAAAGACGACGGCGGTTAGGCCCTCTTTGAGATCATCACCGGAAAGTTCAATCTTGTTTTTACTGTCGCCCATCTTCTAGGTCATGTAATCTTTGATGACTTTGGTGAGAGCCGTACGGAAACCGGTTAAATGGGTGCCACCATCGTAGGTACGGATCACGTTGGCAAAACTCAAGATGTTTTCGGAGAATGAGTCGTTGTACTGGAAGGCTACTTCCACGCCAATTTTAAATTCATCGACCTGTTCAGTGCCTGACATGTAAACAACTTCATGAAGAGCTTTTTTGTGAGTATTTAAGTGAGTAACCAGTGATTTAATCCCACTTTCAAAATAGAAACCAACGGATTCGCCCGTACTCTCATCATTTAAGTGAAAAAAAAGCTTGGGAACGAGGTAGGCCCGTTCGCGAATACGAGTTTTGATGCTACGGTATTCAAACTCAATAGTTTTCTTGAAGATACTCTTGTCTGGAATAAAGGTAGTATAGGTACCCGTCTCGTCAGTTAACAAGTGTTCGTGTCCAGGGACTAAGATTTTTTTAACTTCGGCTTCTGAGATGACTTTGACGGGATAATCGGGATTGCCAATTTGATAAGCCTGCATGTGATACTTGCCGTCGCGCTTGACAATCACCGACATGTGAGTCGAGAGAGCGTTGACGGCGGAAGCACCAACTCCGTGTAAGCCGCCTGAAGCTTGGTAGGCGGTTTCTTCAAATTTACCGCCGGCATGGAGTTTGGTCATGGCAATTTCTAGGGCTGAAACGCCGGAGGGGTGCATACCAGTAGGTATTCCTCGACCATCATCGGAGATGGTAGCATAGCCATTGTCGCCTAAGGTGATGTAGACATTTTTGGCGTAACCCGCAATCGCTTCGTCGACGGAGTTGTCGGTAATTTCTTTGAGGAGCTCTTGGATGCCACGTTCATCGGTTGAGCCAATATACATACCGGGACGTTTGCGAACAGGTTCTAGGCCTTCGAGGACTTTAATATCTGATGCATTGTAAGAAGCTTTAACCATAAAAATTAGCCAGATAAGCCAAATTAGGCTTATTAGCCTAATAGAAAAGTAACTATAGCATAGATGATTGTACCTCGGCTAAATGGGAGCGTCTACTTGGGTGAGTGGGTATGAGGTAGTGTGAGATAGAAGTTTTGGGTTACTAAGCTGGTAGAACAGTTGGTTAAAAGTTGTGAGTGGGCATTTTGAGCGGACCTGGCTATCTTGGCGAGCATTTGAGCGCTTTCGGGTGAGAGATTTGGTGTGCGCAACTTGTCTCTTAGAGCGGTTTCTATTTGAGTGATCCAGACAATAGACTCCGAGCGATCACGTTTGACGATACTGCCGATTCTATCCCCGGCTGACATACCCATAACTGATTTAAGATCTGTAAGGACAGTGTTATCAGTGACGATAGGATCGTTTTCAAGACTCGTGATTTTGGCACGTGAGCGAATAGTGGGCAGGAGTGACTCGGCAATCTGGCAAGTTAGATAAAAAGTGGTATTTTCTGGGGGTTCTTCAAGCATTTTAAGGAGGGCATTTTGGGCCGGAATGGTTAATTTACTTGCCTCTTCGAGCCAGACGATTCTAGGAAGTCTAGGGATGATGGAGAGTGGCGTAGATAAATCTTGGATTTGTTTGATCGTGAGGGATGATTTTTCGGCTGAGAGATGGATGAGTTCGGAGTCAGGACTTAAGGAGCCGATAAATTCAGCTCGTGTAAGGGTGGAACCTCCGGTGACAATAAATGCGTGCATAGATATTGATATTATTTTAACAGGTCATTTTACAAAGATCCGTTCTTTGTAAATTGGTCTTCCTCTACATCAAGAGTTAGTCGTTCTATGTCTCCAACATCTGCTCCATCTTCAGTAAAATTCTTGTATTCTAGTGATGGGTTTTTGTGATATCGTGCCAAAATGGTTGCCGTATCTACCCAAGATAAAGCGTTTGCGCCTAGATAGGTGGGATACGATGAATATCGGTAGTCCGCGAGATTTTTACAAAGATCCGTTCTTTGTAAATGGGTAGGATTGCGATGAATATATTTGGATAGGTAAATCCATTGATATTCGTTTTCAATAAGAATGTTTTTGTATTTGCCCTGAAAAATTGTTCCCGAATGATGATAACGCTCGTTATAGTACATGGCATAGCCGACACACAGTCGTCGCATAAGGTCCGAGATGGTAATTTCACTCGATACTTGTTTAATCATGAGGTGAAAGTGATTTGGCATAAGGCAGTATGCCAGTAGAATATGGGCAGGAATTTCTTTTACAAAGAACGGATCTTTGTAATTTTTAGCTAGTCGTTTTTTCGTGCTTGGGGCTAAGCCTAGAGGATTTTTAAGATAATGAGAGAGAATATCTGTAAATGTTTGATAGTCTTGAGTATCTTTAAATAGTAACTGCTGGTGTGCTCCACGATTGTAGACGTGATAATAACATCCGGGTACGAAAATACGTTGGCAGAATATGCTGGGCATTACTTATTATTATTACAAAGATCCGTTCTTTGTAAATAAGAGGCTATACAAATGAAGGCAGATTTAATGTACTATGGATCTATGCAGGATCTTGCCCTCATCCTCAAAAAGGATGGTCTATTGTCTGACGCTGATTTTTCGCGTCTGGAAACGGAAAGTTATACTACTGGTGTTAGTCTCGATGAGATTGTGGAAAAATCAGGGGTGGTGGACTTGGTGGGGTTAATTAAAGCCAAGGCTAAACTTTTTAACGTGCCATTTGTGTCGCTTAAGGACTTAGCTTCATCGCCGGAAGCTCTGGCAATGATCCCTGAGTCGGTGGCTGAGCACTACAATGCCCTTCCCTTTGAGTTTGATACCAAAAACAAGCTGTTGTCGGTGGCTATGGCTAATCCGCTAGATTTGCAGACGATCGCATTTTTGGAAGCCAAATCAAGTACCAAGGTTAAGCCATTTATGGCGATTGCGGACGAGTTATCGAGCGAAATCCCTCGTCGGTATTCTCAGGGGTTGTCAGCCGAAGTGAGTCAAGTATTGAAAGAATCGGTTGACTATGATGCCAGTCGCAAGGTGTTTGATGTAGCAAAAATCGGGGAGGTTATTCGCGAGGCCCCGATTGCCAAGATTGTAGCGACAGTACTCGAATTTGCCGTCAAGGCAAGGGCATCAGATGTGCATATAGAACCTCTCGAGAGTCATACACGGGTGCGATATCGAATTGATGGCATACTCCAAGAAAAATTGGTTTTACCACGCAAGGTACACGATGCGGTTGTGTCACGTATCAAGATTTTGGCTGAACTAAAGATTGATGAGAGACGTCTTCCCCAAGATGGGCGTTTTTCTTTTCGTGCGGAGGATCAAGAAGTGGATTTGCGGGTGTCGTCTTTGCCTACCGTGGACGGGGAAAAGATTGTGATGCGGTTGTTGCGTAAGACCTCAAATATTCCTTCACTTGGCGATCTTGGACTGCGAGGTATGGCGCTCAAAAATATCGAAGACTCTATTAAAGTTCCTCATGGGATTGTGCTTATTACTGGACCAACGGGGAGTGGTAAGACCACCACGCTTTATTCAGTATTACATATATTAAATACCCCTCGGGTGAATATCGTGACTCTCGAGGATCCAGTGGAGTATCAGATTGACGGGGTCAATCAAGTACAAATCAATGTCAAGGCGGGTCTAACATTTGCAACTGGTTTGCGGTCTTTTTTGCGACAAGATCCCAACATTATTATGGTGGGTGAGATTCGTGATAATGAAACGGCTGATCTGGCGATTCAAGCATCACTTACTGGCCATCTGGTGTTTTCGACTCTCCACACCAACTCTAGTTCGGGTGCCCTACCCCGTCTCCTTGACATGAAAGCTGAGCCGTTTTTACTGGCTTCATCGATGACTTGTGTGGCGGCTCAGCGGGTATTACGTAAAATTTGTGATAATTGTACCGAGAAGTATGAACCTTCTCCGGTGGTAATTGAGGAGATCAAAAAAGTTCTTGGTCCCCTATATGATTCGTATGTTAGTCAACTGGGGGGTAAACCGGTGATGTTGTCGCGTGGGCGTAAGTGTGAGAAATGTGGGGAAACGGGATATCGAGGTCGAATTGCTATTTTTGAAGTTTTGAAAGTTACCGAAAAAATAGGTAGACTAATACTAGAGCGCGCGCCAGCTATCCAAATAGAGCAAGCTGCCATTGCTGATGGGATGGTGCTCATGGAACAAGACGGATATCTGAAGGCCCTCGACGGACTGACAACAATAGAAGAAGTTATTAGAGTTGCGAAAACGTAAGGAGATAAATATGGATATTATTAAAATACTTGAAATGTGTGTGCAATATAACGCCTCGGATGTACACCTACTGGTGGGGATCCCGCCAATGCTGCGACTACACGGGAAACTCTTGACTGTGCCAGATTCTAAAGCGATGACACCTGCGCAAGTTGAGGAGATGACTAACGCAATCATGAGTGATCAACAAAAGGAATTACTCAAGGTAGATCGTGAACTGGACTTTTCTTATAGTCTGCCAAATGGTGCTCGTTTCCGGGTGAACGTATATTATGAAAAAGGCAATGTTGGGGCGGCGTTACGTTATATTCCGGCCAATATTATGACGCTTGAGGAATTGCATCTGCCAACCATAATTGGCCAGTTGACAGAGATGAAACAAGGTCTAGTACTGGTGACGGGCCCGACTGGCCATGGTAAATCTACCACGATTGCAGCCATGATCCAACGAATAAATCAGAACAGGAGCGAGCATATTGTGACAATTGAAGATCCGGTTGAGTACGTACATTTGCCGATTAAAAGCATTATTTCTCAACGTGAACTACATGCAGATACTCACTCGTGGAACGTGGCGTTAAAATCGGTGTTGCGTGAAGATCCCAATGTGGTACTGGTTGGAGAAATGAGGGACTACGAGACTATTGAGGCCGCCATCACCATTGCAGAGACAGGACACTTGGTGCTGGCTACCCTGCATACCAACTCGGCTGCGCAAACGATTGATCGTATTATTGATGTGTTCCCTGAGAAAGAGCAACAACAGATACGAGGTCAACTCTCTCTCTCACTAGAGGCAGTGATTGCGCAGAGGCTTATCCCCTCGACTGACGGGGCTCGAGTGGCGGTGGCGGAAGTGTTGATTGCGACGCCCGCAGTCAGATCGCTGATACGAGATGGTAAGTCACATATGTTGACAAATGTGATGCAGACATCGACTGAGGCAGGGATGCGGACACTCGACATGGCGCTAGTTGAGGCGTACCGAGGCGGCAAAATTAGTTTATCGACTGCCCGTGACTATGCGCTCAACGTAGAAGAGGTTAATCGTCTGGTGGGGAGTAAATAAAGCTTATGGAGAGATTTAGATTTAAAGCTCGAACAAGTGTGGGTGGACTGCGTAAAGGAATTGTTGAGGCACAGAGTGAGGCAACAGCGGTACAAGTGTTGCGTGATCAAAAGTTGATTATAGTAGAACTACATCAGTTGGGAACAAGTAAATCACTTTTTTCGTTTGGGAAAGCAGTCAAATTTGAGGATATCGTGAATTTTACCAGGCAGTTGGCCACGATGATTGGGGCTGGACTGCCCCTAACGGATGCCATATCTATTTTGCAGGTACAAGTGTCACCGTCGCTCCAGAGCATTGTGGCCGATGTTCTCAGGTCAATTGAAGGTGGATCAACTTTTGCTGATGCACTATCACATCATTCAGAAACTTTTTCTCGGGTTTATATTGCACTAGTGCGAGCAGGTGAAGCGGCCGGGGTACTAGACACTATTCTTGTAAGATTGGCTGATACCCTGGAGAAACAAAGAGAATTTCAAGAGAAAACTAAAGGAGCCTTGATTTATCCAGTAATTGTTTTGGTTGGAATGCTCTTGGTTACAGCAGTAATGATGATTTTTGTATTACCCAAGTTGACGGTGATGTATCAAGACTTTAACGTGAAATTGCCTTTTATAACTCAAGCATTGATTGCTGTATCTACTTTTATGAGTAAGTTTTGGTACGTCATGGTTGTGGCCATAGGGGCGGGTATATATGTACTTAAACAGTGGAAGCAAACTAAAGTGGGGGCCTATAATTACGATGTAATGCTCCTCAAGTTACCAGTATTTGGGAAGATCAAATCCATGGTGTTGATGACTGAGTTTACCCGCACTTTGGCACTTCTGGCTTCGGCGGGAGTATCGCTTGTTGAGTCGCTAGGAATAGTCAAGGAAGTGGCTGACTCTGAGGTAATGAGAAGAGCACTAGTTGAAGTGGCAAAAGATGTGGAGAAAGGTAATCCACTAGCTACTTCGTTGGCAAAACATCCCATCTTTCCCATGATAGTATCACAGATGACTAGTGTGGGCGAGCAAACCGGTAAACTGGACGAAATCCTCAATCGAGTAGCCGGATATTTTGAGAATGAATCTGAACATGCGATTAAAAATTTATCCACAGCCATGGAACCAATTATTATGGTATTGCTAGGAGTGGGAGTGGGTTTCTTAATCGTGGCGATTATTGTCCCTATCTACAACTTGACGAGCGCGTTCTAATGTGATGTTATGGAGTATAGATACTACTATACGACCTAAAGGAGTTAAATATGTTGAAGAAATTTGGATTTACAATGATTGAGTTGTTGGTAGTGATTGCGGTCATCGGTATTTTGGCGGTGGCACTCCTGTCGTCACTAAATCCTCTAGAACAGATCCGCAAAGGTAGGGATACTCGTACCAGGGCGGATATGTCACAACTCATCGGTGGAATTGAGCGCTACAACGCTTCGCTCGGATATTTCCCCTGGCAAGCGTCAGAAGGACAAGATTTGGTATCTGGCGGAGCTGATATTAATTTTGTGTTACTGAATGCGGCGACCGTATTACCTGGTTGTACCATTGCTGGAGGGGCTAGCTGTACTATAGACCAAGCTCTAGATACTTTGACGAGTACGAGTGAGGTAAAATCTTCTTTTGTGGATAGGGTGACGGGTGCAACATATGCAGATACTTATCTTTTCTATAATGACGAGACAACCGGGGGAAGTGCAGTAGCCTGTTTTACTCCTGAGTCGCAATCGTTTCAAAAAGAAGCCTTTGATCGTTGTAAGCTAGGGACGACAGCCTGGTCAAGTGAATTTTTAACAAAAGTATATGGTAGCGGTAACTTGGTTTGTCCTGATGCGGCGGCAAACGTTTATGCAACAGCGACGTTTTTAGCGACTGACGCGGACGAGATGATTTGTCTACCATAGTTGGGTTAAAGTGTTGAATGTGAGATTCTAGGGTAGAATGGGTTTATGGGATATTTTGTGTTGATGTTTGTGGTGGGGACGGTGGTAGGGAGTTTTGTGAATGTTTTGATTGACAGGTCGATAGTGGGAGAAGACTGGGTACGCGGGCGATCGCATTGCGACAACTGTAAGAAAAATTTGACATGGTACGACATGATCCCGATCGTGAGTTATTTGTGTTACCGAGGTAAGAGTAGGTGTTGTAGTTCTCCCCTCACCTATCGTTATCCGGTAGTCGAGTTGCTGGTGGGATTGCTTTTTGTGTGGTGGCTGGTGGTTGGGTTTTGGTTTTTTAAATTAGTGGGTGCGCCGCTGACCATGATTCAGCCATCATTTTGGTTGGTGACGGGGGTAACCCTCTTTGTCCTAGCTTTGGCGGACTTGTTTTATGGAGTGGTGCTCGTCCCAATAGTTTGGTTTGGGTCGATTTTAGCAATCTTGTATCGTTTAGCCTTGTGGCATTTTGGTGCTTACCAAATTGTTGATCTACAAAATGCTGTGTTGCTGGCAGGAGGATTTTTTGCATTTTTTTGGTGTCTGTGGAAGGCTACAAAGGGTCGAGGGATGGCCGATGGGGATATGTATGTGGCTCTATATATGGGATTGCTTTTAGGATGGCCGAAAGGGGTAGTGGCTTTGATCGGTAGTTTTATACTAGGAGCTATCGTGGGGTTATTGTTGATGGTGACCAAAGTTCGCAGTCGTAAGGATAGTATTCCCTTTGTACCCTTTATGGTCACGGCGATGGGGGTGGCCATGCTATGGGGAGAACAGCTTATTCGTTACGTAAATTGATAGAAGTTTCGAAGTGAAGGATGGGATTGTTGATCGATTGTCCAGTAGTAAGCTTGTTCATGAGGTCGAATGAGACTTTGATGAGGGTGGGCTCGGTAGTGGTGGGTTCGCAGGTTAAGTTGAGCGAACTGGCTTCGATATTTTCAGGTGTGAGATAGATGCCTGAATTGGAGGAGATCCTATCTACCTCAAGTAAAAATTGAGTCTCACCACCATCTGGGTTGATAAAAGTAACGGAGGGATTACTCGGATCAACGGTATTGGGGACACATGAAGTGACTGATTTGGCACTACGCAACATTCCTTGGATTTGACCGAGGGCATAATTGCCGGATTGCTTGACTTTGGTGATAGTACGGATACGATTGCTACTCACGATACTCATGAGCATAGTGCTAGAAATGGCCAGAATTAGGAGGCTAAGTAAGCCGATAACCACCGTGAGTTCGATGAGACTAAACCCAGATTTTTTTACCACTCTGTGAGCTCCATTTCAATGGTAGCTTGGCGAGGAATATTTTCTTGCCAAGCTACTACAATAGTGACGATAATAGTGCCAGCATTTTGATTGAGGGTGATGGTACGTTGAAAGGTGGTGTCTGGAATATAGTCGCTAGTATCACAGGATCCAGCAACTATCTCGGTAAACTCGGCGGGGAGAGCGTTGAGACAGTAAGTAGTGTCGTTGGCTGGTACGGAGGCGATAGTTGCCCATCCGAGGGTATTCCTTTGTGTTCTAATCCAATCAGCAGCTTGGGTAGTATATTTAGTGGCCTCGGCTAAACCTCGGGCGTAAGAATTTTGTTTTTGAGAATGATTGGCTAGTGAAAGAGCTGCGATGACAGCCATGCTGATGAGGGCAGCGGCGACGACTATTTCGATAATTGAGGTGCCTCGGTGCGGTTTTTTCATTGAATGCCTTGATATTCAATCGTACCAGAACTATGCAGCTGGATTCGATAGCGAGTGTTGTTGAGACTAACAAAGTCAATATTGTGTGGGTTATTGGGGAGAGTAATGCCAAGCGAGAGGGGGTTGAAGATAATTGTACCCCCGGTCAGGGAAATAATACCTGGAATCGTAATGGCTGGATTTGAGGGGCCCGGACCGTCTGAACAAAGACTTTTGGTTTGGATCGTATTGGTGCCAGAAAAAATGACTTCTTGTCCTTCAAATTTACCACTACAATTTTTTTTGCCAATGCTGGCGAGTGTTTGATTTTCATGAAGGATAGAGATGATCTGTTCTCCGGCTGATTGACCGATTTGTCGAATTTGGGCCTTGGTGTAGGCGGAAACTCCAAAGCTAACTAAGACTGAGATAATTGAAATAACCAACATGAGCTCAATGAGAGTATATCCGAGTGATGTTTTCATGGATTTCTGACTATCCAATTACAGCTGGCAGGACTGGTGATGGTTTCTAACGAGGCACAAAGTGAATAAGTGCTGCCGTTACTAGTATATTCATATGTCTCTGGAGGTTTTGGTCCGACTGGTACCACGGTAATATAATCAGGATCAAGTACGCTGGTACCTTGAGCGGTGGTGGGATAGGTGCCATTTTCGGCTCGATAAGTTTCGAGAGCTTGACGAATTTGTTCGAGATCTGTTTTGCGGCGGGTATCTCTACTTTGCTTGGAAGCAGTAATATAGCTGATAGATCCAACGGCGATAAGAATACCGATAATAGCAATAACCACAAGTAGTTCTATTAGAGTAAAACCAGATTTTTTCATAAAGTTATTCTTCACAAACAATATAGGTGGATTCATCGTTGGGGCCTGAGCACCTGGCTTGCGAGGCTTGAATATCTGGATCAGATAAGTTTTCTAGGGTAGCGTAAAGGATATAGCTCGAACCGCTTGCTGAAACATAAGTGTATTGGATACTAGAGGTAGATGAGGAGGGATCGACAGGGATGGAGCTCATGTAGACGTTGGTCCCACTTGCAAGCAATGAGAGGTTCCCGGTGGTGGGGAAGGCGCGGTTGTCGTTGTAATACAAGCGTAGTGCCTGCTGAAGGCTGTTTAAGTCTGTTTTCCGGCGAGAGTCACGAGCGCGTTCCCTGGCTCCGGCGAGATTGGGCAAGATGAGAGCGGCCAAGATCCCGATAATAGAGATGACGATGAGTAATTCGATAAGGGTAAATCCTTGTTTAATAAAGTTTTTCATTTGTTACTACTCGATATGATATAGTTGCAATCTGGTGTGCCACATTTGATGACAGGATTAAATGACTGGATAGCGGGATCGTTGGTATTCTCTAGGTGGGCGTAGAGTGAAAAACTTTGTCCATCGGAGACGTAAATATATTGTTGGGTGGTTTTAGCTTCGCGAGGGAGAGTGGAGGTATAGAGGGTAGTCCCATCGGAAAATGGAGCGCCCCAGTCACAGATATTGGGAGAGTTACAGATGATTTTGTTGCTTGAGTTGGAGAGTGGATAGGAGCGATGGTCATTGACATATGCCTCGAGGCTTTTGGCGATGGTAGCTAAATCTGATTTGCGCGCAATGTCACGGGCTTTGATCCTGGCAGATTGAAAATTGCTCACACCGAGCGTAGAGAGGATGGAGAGGATAGCAATCACAATGAGTAACTCAACAAGTGTAAATCCTTTTCTCATAGTTATTAGTATTGACCATTTGACGTAAAGGGTCAAGTTTGCAATGATGGAGACAATGAAAAATAAATTACCAAATGGTCAGGTGGGGTTGTTGTTGCTGGTCATTATGGGGGTGGTGGTGGCTCTCGTGATGTCGGTGGCTTCGCGGAGTTTGTCTGACACAGTGCTCTCTCGGCAAGAACGGGAGAGTAGTGCGGCTTTTTCTTTAGCTGAAACGGGAGTAGAACAGGCGATGAGCTCGCTTGGCCAAGGTAGCGTACCCCAAGGCACGATCGCGCTACCAACGACTTTGGATATTGTCCAAGGAGAGTACAAGGTATCCCC
>Ga0172379_10010548_pt1 | contig 11152 bp, 8 predicted proteins | sample GrowelOW334metaG_FD_119756 | JGI IMG/M metagenome (GOLD analysis project Ga0172379, IMG submission 119756) | Groundwater microbial communities from an aquifer near a municipal landfill in Southern Ontario, Canada - Groundwater well OW334 metaG | ecosystem: Environmental > Aquatic > Deep... | reverse complement strand
CTTTTATTTTGAATTTTACTACTATGTCGCCAAATCAATGTGGCCTTTCGAATTTAACTGTAAATGTTACACAAGAAAATAATGATAATTTATCTACTCTTTTAAAGATTCCAATAACTGTTGTATGTGTAAATGATGCGCCTTCTTATGATAATTTGACTGTGTATACTGGAGATAATTTTGATGTTATTGGAATTGCCAATAGTACTACAAAAGAAATATTTCTAAATGAAGATGACAGAGTAAAGGTTGTTCTAGGAATATTGGACAATGATACTTTTACTAATATGAGTTTAAATTTTTCAAATGATGTTTGGATATATTATGTAAATGATACAAATGCAATATCTGTATCAAATTATTTTATATTAAATTTATCAGAACATTATTCTGATTATTTTGGTATTATTAATCTGCAAGTTAATTTTACTGATGGTTTTGTTAATTCTTCTGTCGATGTTGTTTTTAATATTTCTTCAGTAAATGATGTGCCTCGTTTGAATACTACTTATATTGATACAAATACAACTTTTAACGAAGATACTGATAGTGTATTTAATTTAAGTGCGTTTGCGTATGATGTGGAAGGAGATGCTATGAATATCTCTATTTTATTTTCAAACAATCTGTGGGCACAAAGTATTTCTTATGATGAAATTACTGGAATGATTAATTTGACTCCTAAACAAGATTTATATGGAATATTTAATTTGACGTTTAATGCGACTGATTTTAATAATGCAAGCGTATTACTAAGAATATTGACGAATATTACACCTACGAATGATATGCCTAGAATAAATATTACTTCGTTTAATGTATTTGAAGATCAGCAAACTTTAATTAATTATTCAGAACTAATGTATGATGTTGATAATGTAACACTTGAATTTACTTTAATTAATATGACTGACTATGCGTATATGAATGATAGTTCATCATTAATGGTGATTGCTCCAACAACAAATAATGATTCAATGATTTGGTTTAATCTTACTTCATTTGATGGTGAGTATTATACGTCGACATTGTTTAATGTGACTTTTGTATCAGTAAATGATAATTTTACAAGCAATACTAGTTTATTTTCAGGATATACTTTTGTTCAAGATGGTTCTTTAGTGATTAATTTATCAAAAATATTTGTTGATGAAGAAAATAATCTTACTTACATTGTTGTTAATAAATCATCTGCGAATATTAATGCGATCATTTTAGACAATGGTTTGTATAATGCAAGTCTTGTGTTTAGTTCATCTGTTGTTTCTACTTCGTATGGTGTAATTGTTGAAGTATTTGATGGACTTTATGGTGAAAATGTTACTTTTACTACAGCAGTTACTGCTAAACCTTATGTTCCATCAGGAGAATCATCTGGAGGTTCTAGTAGAGGTGGTTCTGGAGGGATGATTATTCCAGTTGTGCCTGTACCTTCTACTAATGTAACTAAGAATGATACGGTAGTAAAACCAATACAAAAGTATAATGATATTGTGACTTTTGAAACTCCAATTGCAGGACAAGTACTTACAATACATTCATCACTTCCATATATTGATTCTTTGACATATAAAATACTTGGAAATGTGGGTTTTAATATAACTATAAAGATAAAAGAAATTCCTATTACGGATAAATATGGTAAATTTGCATATAAGGCAATAGAGGTTGATAATAATATTCCTCTTGATTTTTATGGTGGTTCAAGTTTATTGTTTAATGTACCGTTAAATTGGTTTGAATTAAATGATTTGAATATGACTAATATGAAAGTGTATGCGATAATGCCTGATTCTTGGACATAAGAATTTACTTATATTGTGAGCGAATCTAATGAAAAATATCATTATGAATTTGATGATATAGGTAAAGGAAGATTAGTATTTGCTTCTACTTTAAATTTGAAAACTTCTCCTGTGGAAGAAGTTAAACCTTTAGAACCTACTTGTTTTGATGGGGTATTAAATGGATATGAAGGAGATATTGATTGTGGAGGATATTGTGTGAAAAAATGTTTACTTTATCAGACATGTCATTTTAATAGAGATTGCGAGACTAATAAATGTCTTAATTTAATGTGTAACCCTGTAGATGAGTTAGTTATTCCTTCAGTGAAAAGTAATAAATTGAATTTTACGAACTCTGCATTCTTTTTAGTATTTGTGTTTGTGTTTGTGCTTTCTGTTACAATACTTACAATTGTACTTTCAAGACATAAATCTCAAAGTATAAATTATAAAGATATGATTTCGGCAATTGAACCAGTATCTGAGTTTAAAGAAGAAGAGGAAGAAAAAGAAAATATTGAAGTAAAGAGAATCAATGCGAAAGAAGAAATGTTCGATTCGCTTGTAATATTTGCAGCTAAAGTTATGGCGGAACATGATGAAGGAATGGTAAGAAAATTGTTTGATAAAAGAGGATATGATAAACAATTACAAGAAAAAATAATATTGGAAGCGAAGAGTAAAAAAGATGTAGCGGATGTCGCGATCGATATAGAAAAATGTGAAGACGACTATAATCTAAATTTTGAAAGTTCTATGACTAAAAAAGAAGAAATGATGAAGTTAAGAAAAGATATAGATCGATTAAAAGAAAGATTTGATGAGTATGAATAAGTTTAAGTTAAATAGTTATTTATAATTTTATTGATGTTAAATATTATTTTAGTATCAAATATAGAGTAAAATTATTAAGAAAGAATTGTTAATAAATATGCGAGGGGAACTAATTGAAACTATTATTTTCGAAAAAATACGAACGACCTTTTGTTTGGAACGAACAAGGAGATTTTTGTACTGATAGCGGAGTTATTAAGAAAGATGTTTTACTAAATGCAAAAGCAGGTGAACTTCTTAAAACAAATAAAGATGTTGAGTTTAAGATTATTAACGGGACTTTCTCTGATAAATATTTTAGATTGAAACGACTTGCACAAGTTATTAATCCTAAGGATGCAGGACATATAATTTCTGTTGTAGGAAATGATTACAAGCGCGTAATTGATTGTGGTGTTGGAAGTGCGGGACTTACTGTGTTTTTAGCAAAGTTAAATCCAAAGGCAAAAATTTTTGCAGTGGATGTTAGAGAAGATCATATCGAGCATTCAAAAAAGAATGTCGAGAGTTTTGATTTAAAAAATGTTAAATTTATTAAGGCGGATATTTATGAAGGAATTCCTGAGAATAAAATTGATTTACTTATACTTGATGTTCCTGAGCCTTTTAAAGTTGTGCCGCACATGAAAAAATCACTTTCACATGGTGCGTATATTGTGTCTTATTCACCTTGTACGAATCAAGTACTTGAGTTTGTGAATGCTTTTTTAGGAGATGATGATTTTATTATGATAAAAACAGTTGAACTTCAAGAAAGATATTGGGATGTTGGTGGAAGAGTTATAAGGCCTTCTACAGTTGGTTCGCAGCATACTGGGTTTTTGACGTTTGTGAGATATTTGTAAAATGTGTTAATATTATACAGTTTTATGTATTTTTATTTTTTAGTATAATTTGATGTGTGGAGATTAAATATGGCGATAGAAAAAATGTTAGAAACAAAAAAGAATGAGAAAAAGCCGATACTTTTGTTTGTTTACGTTATTTTGTGTGCTACTTTTGCGATTTTATTATCATATTATTTATTTCCTGAGTATTCTTCAATATTGTTTATAGCATTTTGTGTAATTGCTCTTGTTCCTGTAATTGTAAAAACTTTGGAATCTGAAGATTTTATAACTACTTTGAAGCGCATTAATTTGTTTGAGAAGAAGAAAGAAGGAGTTTCATTTGCTTCTTTTTTGGAACATTCAAAAAAAATGATTCGTGTTTATTCTTTTGTTTTTTTAGGACTTCTGGTTGCATTTTCTTTTTGGTATGTTGTTTTACCTAATAATGCTTCTGACGTTATATTTGGTGAACAAAGACAAGTTATTTCTTCTTTTTCTGATACAAGTAGAATGCTTTCTTCTAAAGTTTTAAATGATGAATTTTGTGATACAAATGTACTTCTTCAAATACAAAATATAGTGACGGATTGTAAAGTTGTGAATGCGAATTATGATGGATATTTTGAGTATTTGATTTATGAGAATAGTACGAAGCCTAGTAAAGTTTATTATACGAAGACTAATACTTATGGAACATATTATTCATATTTAATGGGTTCTGTTTTCTGGGGTAATTTTATTAAATTATTTTTAATTGTTATAACTTCTATTATAATTGGTGCGGGTGCAATTTTTGCATTGACTTTTATTGCGTCAATATTTGCTGTGTTTGTTGGAGAAATGATTAACAAATTAGTTTTTTTTGTAGGTCATTTGTTTTCTTCTACCTCAACTTATTTTGTTCCACTTAATGTGTCATTACTTTTTGTTTTGTCTCACGGTCTTTTTATGGGACTTGCGTATATATTTGCTGCGATTTCTGGTGGGTTGATTAGTTTTTGCACGATTAGATATAAGTTTAAGGATAAACAGTTTGCCGTGATGTTAGTTCAGGCGGTTGTTTTGTTTTTAATTGCTGTCGGGCTGTTGTTCTTAGGTGCTGTGACGAGAAGCTTGGCTTGATGTATTAGAGAACTTTTGTCTACACGTTATGACGAAATATTTTACCAGCAAGCGGACTTGTATGCAGTGATTAATTTTGTTTTTTAGAATAAGTAATTAAATTGGTGTGATTATTTACACATGTATGAAAGGCTGGTAAAAAGTTTTGTGTGATTTTTTTATATTGTCTGTTTTAGAAGTTCCTTGATATATGCGTCATTGAATCCTTGTGCTTTTAGTTTCTCTGTGATTGTTTTTTCGTCTTTTCCTATCGTTTTCATAAATTTAACAGCTACAATCATATCTGAATCTATAGTTACTTTATCATTAGTGGAGGAATCTGCTGCTATTTTTATAGGATATTTGCTTTCTAAAAAGGATTCTAAAAAAGGTGCAAAAACAGAAATATATATTTTATTTTTTCTTAATGAGTTAACTATGTTTTTTAAAATATCTTGTTGTTTTTTACTTTTTACTAATTTATTTACTTTTAAATATCCCCATGATATTGTGAATATGAAAAGCAGTATAAGTATTATGTAAAGGTTGGTAAATGATGTTTTTGTATCGGCGATTTCTATGATTGCGACTCTTAATGGTATTATTTCTTCTTGTCCAAGTGATGATATTATTAATTCATAATCTTGTGTAAAATTAAGTTCGTCTGGAATTAAATTTATTATTGTTATGTTTTCTTTTTCGTAAGGGTTTATAGTGATTTTTCTTTTGTTTATTTCTAGCAGTCCGTCATCTTTATCAAAATCTATAGATACAGTTATTGCTTTATCTATTAAATTTTCTATTTCGAAGGAAATATCTTTTTTGGTTTCTAATATTATAAGTGATTTTGGTTTCACGTCAAATGGTTTTGTTACATATTGATCAATATTTATTGATACTGAGTTTCTTATGCTATTTTGATCTTTAGTGCAGATTAATTCTCCTGTAACATTTCTGGTTTGTCTTTTTACTTCTTTTGTTTCTATAGTTACTTCAATATTGTTTTCATTTGTGATTGTAAATACTTTGTCTACTAATGTTGTGTCCCATTTAAGAGTACATGCAAAAGTTCCGTTTGTTTTATATGGAATTGAAGCACGAACTTTTGTTTTGTCTCCATAAATTATGGTATTTTGTGGTAATGTGAATCCAAGATCTGGTAACTTTGATGTTATTACGGGAATTTTTGCTAATTGGTAATTTCTATTTTTTATTATTATAAATCCATAATGTGTTTCTTCTTTTTTGTTTTTTAATTTTAATACTATTCTTTTGTATGATTTTTTGAATATTTCTGAAACTGGTTCTACAGACACAAAATTATCTAAACCATCAGTAAATTCAAACGATATATCTTTTATGTTAAAATCAGTCGGATTTACTATGTTTACTTGTACTTCATCTTGATTGATATTTATTATTCCGGGCGTACTTTTCAAAAACGGTCGTATTTGATCTTTAATTGCCCAGAATGCTAACGAATCTTTTTCGACATCTCCCCAACCTGACTCTGGTTCGTAATCTTTTGTCCATTCTTTTGCATCTTTTATTCCTTCTTTTGAAGATGCAGTATCAAATTTCGCAAGAGCTAAAGCACCATATATTGTTTCAATTAAATTTTCTCGTATTTTTGTGCTGTGTCCCCAAGAACCATCATTATTTTGATTATATGTGAGCCAATCCATTATAGGAGATGCTTCTTCATAATAGTCTTCGGTTGTTGCTAGTAAAAATAATTCATTTGAAAGAATATCTTTTGAAATAATATATTCTCCTACTACGTCTTCTATTGTGTTGTTTAACATCCAGTTGTAAGCTAATTCTGAAAGTTCAGGGTTTGTGCCTGCTGCAATACTTGCCGATGTTGCTTTTACATCACAAACAGTGTGTTTGTTAGTTATGTCACAATTATTTCTTATTGTGTATGTTATATTTTTTGTAGTATTTGATATTGATACGATATAATCCTCATTATATATCGTGATTTTTGTATTGTAATCACAATTTACTATTACATCATCTTCCTGATTTACTAATAAACTGTATTCATACGATTTATTTTGTGGTAATGAAAATGTTGCTAATTGTCCACCGTATCTTATTGAACAAGATACTCTAGTATCATTTGTAATTGTTAAGTTTAAATCATTATACATGAACTCTTGTGCTGCATCTACATTTATTGCATATTTTACAAAATTATCGTTTGAATATTCTTTACATGTTTGAAATTGTTGTGTTCCCCAACACGCGTCTCCTATATGATATTGAAGATTTTTTTGATCTTTTGAATATACTACTGAATTGAATTGATCAAAAATTGTTGTTTGGACTTCATCACTACAATCGACTTTAATGTCTTTATTATTGTTTACGGTTATGTTGTATTCTTTTATTGTATTTACACTTATATTTATTTGAACTTTTATTCCTTCATATGTTATATTACATGTCGCATCGTTTTTTACATATACTTCATTTGCGTCAAGTCTTAATGTCCATTTGCTATTTGAAAGATAATTTTGATTTTTTTCTATCCAAATTTTTGCATCATTTACTATTCTTAATTCATCATTAAATCCTGCTTCTTTTAATAATAATAAAATTGTTGAAGTTGTTGTGATGTCACATGAATTTTTTGGCCAACATTTGAATTCTTCATCTCTATTGTATTTTAGCCAGGATATTGCAGCACTCATTTCATCTGAATAAATATCTCCATAATTTGCCATTACCCAAATTCCATATGCTGTATATAATGGATTTTGATCAAATCCGCCATTTGCGTTTTGTTTAGTTAAGATGTAACCTAGTATATTTGAGTTTTTACCTATTGCGATATTTTTTGTAAGTTTTATTTGTTGATTTTCTTCTTTGTATTCAAACATAATTTGTAAATTTTGACAATTTATGTCTTCTAAATCATACTTTGTAAGGTAACAATTGTTACTCCAAGGAATTGTATCAAGATCTATGAATTTGAAATTTTCTTTACATACCATCGATGCTTTTATGTTTGTTACGTCCGTATTTGGGCATACGTAGAATAACAAATCGTCTTTTTCTGTTAGAATTGTAGTATTTGATTCTGTTACATTGTCTGGTAATATTAATTTTATATCCACATCTTGTGCATGAGTATTTGTAGATGTTATTGATATTAATGTTAATATTAGTATTGTTGCAAATAAAAACAGTATTTTGTTATTTTGAATGTTGTGAGTGTTATTGTTACCATTACCACCATCACTATTATTATTATTATTATCATTCTTTATTCTTAAAAGATTACTTTTTTCTTTTATTTTTGGAAGAAGATTATTATTTCTCATTTTTATCTTCCTCTTTTCTATATTTTATAATTATACTTCTTATTCCTTCTCTTGCAATTTCTGATTGATTTGTAAAAAGTCCAGAATCAATTAATTTTTCCATTTCTTCTTTTATTTCTTTTCCAACTCTTATGTGTATCAAATCATTTGTATTTTGATTATTTTGTTTTACCATTTTTTATTTTCCTTATTCTTTTAATTTTGGAAACGAACGAAGTTTGATGTAGTTTAATATGTTAAATATATCATAATGATATCTATTTATATATAAACGTTTTCATTGTATTTGTATATCATTTTGATACGTTTTTTATTTTAATTTCTTTTTTATTAGAATTGTGCTTTTTATAAGTATATCATTATGATACTATATTGATACTTTAATTATGTGATGATTTTTTCTATTTTATGTATCATTTTGATATGTTTTAGATACTTTAAATCTGCTTTTTCTCTTTTTTTAGTGAGTTTATATGATTTTTGATGTAAAAATTGCCCTTTAAATCAAAACATTTAAATATATAACTCTCTAATTTTAGATATTATGTTTAAAAGTAAAAAGGCGATGATGGGAATAGGTACATTGATAATTTTCATTGCGATGGTACTTGTTGCTGCCGTTGCTGCATCGGTTCTTATTCGTACTAGTGGAGTTTTACAAGAGCGTTCTTTTGCGGTCGCAAACAATGCAAGAGAGGCATTAGTAACTAAAGTTGAATTAATAAGTGTTGATGGTCTTGTAAATCAAAATAGAACAAGTGGAACGGAGACGATTTATGCGCTTGAAGTTAGAGCAAAGTTGAGTCCTGGTTCTTATCCAATTCAGTTGAAAAATCTCGCATTGCAATTTATTTCTAGTGATGCTAATCTTGGTGCGATTACTGCTATTCCTTCTTTTGATGGTCTTCGTATAACTCTTGGTACTATGACGAATGGTACAAGAATTTCTCTAGGAGATGTTACGGGAGATGATTTTGTTGATTATGTGAATCTTGTGACTAATACTCCTGCTTATTTGTTTTTTAATTATTCTGATGGCTACAATTCTACAGTATATTTGACTTCTCCTTCTGGAACTGGTTATGATCTTGCAAATGTTCCACAAGTTTTATGGGTAAAAAATCAGCCAGTTACATATAAGAATACATTGATTGGATTTTTGAATGTGATGGGAACTCAAGTAACTGCAAATGTTTTAAATATTTCTGAGGTAAATCCTTCGATTAATGAATCTTCTACTGTTTGTGATATTGATCACGTTATTCCTGAATTAAAATTTTGTTATCCTATTGTAAGAAATGTTAATGATGATGATTCTATAATGGAGCAAGGAGAAGTATTCCTTTTTGAGTATAGATTACTTCAAGAACATGAATTGCGTATGGAGGAAGAGTTTGATTTTTCGCTTATACCAAAATCAGGTGCTGAAGAAAGAAGAAGAATTTCAATACCTGATGTACTTAACAAACCAAGAATTTCTCTTTGGCCGAATTAAAATTGATTTAATTTTCGAGTGGTTACGCTTCTTTTTAAATAGAGTATATCTAATATGATATAGTATATAGCGTTAGCTGTAAAAAATATTTTATATTTTAAAATATTGTTACGCTGAATGTTTTAAAAAAGAGGTGTGTACTTGAGTCTTTTTGGCGGATCAAATAAAAAAGAGGGAGAGGTTTCTGGTCGTTCTGTTAATCAGAGTGCTCTTAATCTTATTATGGATCAGATAAAAGATTTAATAGAAATAAATACTTCTTTAAATAAAAAATATAGGGATATGGAGTCAAAACTTGCAAGTATTAGTACTGATATAGGTTCTGATAAAAAATCTGTTACTGATATTCAAAAAAAAATATCTGAATTGCAATCTAATATGGAAAAATTTATTGGACTTTATGAGGTAATTACCAATCAATTTAATCCTTTTGTTGATACTGGTTCAGAGACAGATAATTATGAAATTGATCCTGAAGGAAATCCTGTTCCGATAAGAAGACCTTCATACGGAAATAAATCTCAAGGTGGATTTATGCCTTCACAAAGTGCACAATATTCGCCGGGAGAAGTTCAAGGGGAAATGTTTGTTCGCGGTTCTACGGCCGGGCGTGAAAATGCTACTTTAGCTGGAGAAATTCCAGAAAATATTACAATTTCAAAATCAGACGATGATGATTTATCAGGACAACAAAAAACAAATATTGAGCAAATAGGTGGTAATGTGACACAACAAAAAACGCAAAATGAAACTTCTATGCAAAATAAATCTGTAGATGTAGAACCTCATTTATTTTATGATAATACTTCTTCTAGAACAGAATCTATACCGTTTAGAGGAACTTCTCTTGACAAGTTGGATGTTAATTCAATTATACCTCTTGTATCTATTGAAGGAAATGTAAATTCAGTCACAACAATTCTTTCATGGATGGTTTATATTTCAAAACAATGTGGGGAGAATGCTAATGATGTTTTAATGTATTATACAACTATAGGTTGGATTAGTCCACAAGTTGCAAAAATACTTTCAAATTATATACAGGGATTAAATGTTAAACCAGACGAATCATCTGATGGGAAAATGGATGTCGCAGATCACATTGTTTCTTTGTTTTTTATAGCGAAAATAAAAGGAGTCAGCGTTAATGCAAAGACATATAGACTTATTTCAAAAATTGTGAAAAGCAAAGGTTTTATAATTGATGAATAGTCGTTAGTTTATATACAATATTTAACTTTTTTATTTAATTTTTTATATAGTATTTAGGGGGTTATTTTATGGGTGCAAGCACTGTTGCGGCACAGGTTATACTGTTTATTGCAATAATAGGAATTACTACCGGTCTTGTTGTCGTGTTCAACAATTATGTTGATGAAACTACTTCTTCTACTAGGTCTCAGTGGCAAATGATGAGTAATAATTTGAAAACAGATGTGACTATTACAAGTATAGGTTATGCAAAAGATGAAATCAGTAATACTACAATTTATCTTCTAAATACAGGAAAAACAAAACTTGATGTTAATCAAACAGATATTTATTTGGATGGTTACGTTTCTAGGGATGATGCAGGTAGAAAAATAATTATTGAGCCATCTACTGATGTTCTTGATGTTGGTATTTGGAATGAAAAAGAAGTTTTAAAAATTATTGTTTATAAAAATTTAACTTTGTCTACTACGTATCAAGTATGTGTAACTACACAATATGGTACAAAAACTTGTGATGCTTTTTTGACTCCAAATTAATTTGATCGTTAATGTTAATTTT
>Ga0172379_10010547_pt1 | contig 11154 bp, 6 predicted proteins | sample GrowelOW334metaG_FD_119756 | JGI IMG/M metagenome (GOLD analysis project Ga0172379, IMG submission 119756) | Groundwater microbial communities from an aquifer near a municipal landfill in Southern Ontario, Canada - Groundwater well OW334 metaG | ecosystem: Environmental > Aquatic > Deep... | reverse complement strand
CTAATTTCGGATTTGTCTGTTGATACTGTTGAAGCCCGATCACCTGCTGAAAATCGTGGCGAAGTCCGGCGATCGCCGAAAATCCTTTGGTAACCATATATTCATTCTGAAGGTACAGAGCGGCACCGTTCCCGTAATGATTTCCGAAAATATTCGCTTTCACACGCTCATAATTGCCGACAATTCCGGCTGTAAAGATATTGTTGCTGCCGATAGAAAGATTTCCTTGCAGTTCCGCAACCACCGCATCCGAGATTGACTCATCCATCCGTTTATTATTGAGGCTGTCTCGATACCAATTTCCTCTAAAGTGAACAGCCTTCGTTTCATAATAAAAATCGTTCGTAACAAAGTGTTTATATTGAACGGCATTATTAAATCGAAGTGATGATACAGTAATGTTTTTCTGTGCATCTGCTGGACGAAGAGCGTTTTTCAAATCCTTCCACCAGAGAAAGTCCCCGCGGTATTGTTGAAACAGATTCGATGTAACGGTAATAGATTGATATGGAGAAAGATCATATTGTGCTTTCAAGAACGCGCTGTATTTTCTTCGCCAATCCTGTTCGCGGTAACCGTCGTCCGAGATACGCTGCACGGATGCGGCGACAGCTGCGTCTTCCGATCTCGTCGAAAAGCCGATCGACTGGCCATTCATCCATCGAGTATTATTGCTCCACTTCCATTGGTCGTATGCAGGATCGGAGTATACACCACCGTACAATTTCCACCACACCGTGGTATGTTCGTCAACCTCCTTCGTCAATACATTAATCACGCCTCCCAGTGCTCCCGATCCGTATAATGCCGAACCTGCCCCCTTCACCACTTCCACTTTGTCAATCTGGAATACTGGAATCGACTCGAATGTAATTTCTCCCGTATCTCCGGAAAGCAGCGGAACGCCATCCATCAGCAGCAGCACCCGGCTTCCAACGCCGCGGCTGTACCCGCTCGATGCCCGGATATTAACCTGCGATTGCTGAAAATTTACGCCAGGAACATATCGGAGCACATCATCCAGTGCAATTGTGTTTCGCTGTTCAAAAGCCCTTGCTTCGATAATGCTCATACTGACGGGAACTTCTTCCAATGATTGCTCCCGTTTGTTTGCCGTTACCACAACGGTCTGCGCTTGTATCACCGACGGTATAAGGGAAAACAGGAGTTCCAATGAATCGAACTGCCCGGCTATCTTCGATGCAGACTTGTACCCAACGGCAGAGACAGAAATGGTTCTGCGATTGCTCGGTACGAAAACGAGTGAAAACTTCCCCTCCGCATCGGTCGCCGTTCCTATAGTTGTATTCACCACTACGACAGATGCTCCGATGATAGGTGCACCATCCTCCAACGAAACCACTTTTCCCGTTATAGCAATACCTCCTTGCGTCCATACGTTAGTTGTCAGACACAAAATGGCATAAACCAATTTTCGTATAAAGAATATCTTTTTACAGAAATAGGGCTCCCTTAATACAGACAGTATCACCAAACAGATAACGAGAAGCATTAATGGATCCTGACTGGTTGAGGGGGTAAATGATAAAAATCGACAGTGAAGTTAACATTATTTGTAAATTTCCCATCCCCGATCACCAAGCTTTTGGGTGATGGATCGTTCGGTGATACGGAATAAACGCTCACCACTTTCCATTGGGAAAAAACATCTTGTCCATATTGCTGAACGATGGCGACATAATAATAGATCTTTGGTTTCAGGAACATTTCATACTGGACGGTTTTGCCGGAATCGACCGAAGAGCGGATATCGGCGCTAAATGGAATTACTCCTTCAATCACTTTAATGATTAACGTCTGGTATAATGTATCGATTGGATAATATGGAACGGCAACGATGCGGAGATCGTTTAAACTATCTGCGGGAGGAAGCGATCCGACAAATGTAATACTCCCTCCAAAACCCGGTTCACTGACATTGTTGGGATTTAATCCTTCATCGCATCCGTCAAGTATCAGAATGCAGAAGACTACGGAGGAACATAGTAGAGTAAAAGATCTCATTTGTTGAATTTCATCAGATTTTTCTACAAAATCACGAAAAAAGTTGTATATTTCAGCCAGAAAATCAAAAGGATGCCGCTATGAAGTTTTCGACATTGTTCGTTCTCATCGTGATGCTTTCATCGTCTCTACGCTCACAATCGATACTTGAAACGCACGATCCAAACCAGACTTTGACACCCGAACAGTGTATGGATATCATTAAAACTGCCTGGGATGGTTTAAAAGTACTCGCCGATGAATATCAAGGAAATATTTCCGAAAAGAATGAATTCGAATCTACTGTTGAATATAACGACCGTCTCAGAAAAGCCAAAGATGAGTATATCACCAAGATCAGAAAATTCTACAGCGATAACAAACTGAATTCAAAAGTATTCTCGGTATGGTTAAACGCAGAATTGAATAAATACGATGCGGACAACCAAACATACGGAATCAAATCCCCCACCCAAATTCTGATACAGCCAAAGAAAAAAGATATTGCGGTTATCATCCCAAACAATAAGTATGTTACCATAACGGAAAAAAATTCCGGCGGTTACCGAAGAGCGTATATTCATCTCAATACAAAACCTGAATTCACTTGGTTTGTGAACAAACAAACGGCGCAGGATGCCAAAAGCAAAGAGCAAAGTATCTATTTCAAATTTTTCTTTACACTTGACATATCATTCGACGAATCCGCCAATCAGGTAATATTACAGGTGGTTCCCAATAAGATTACATTATTGAATCAAGGTGAAAATTTTACCTACTGGAGCGAGGATATTCGTTGAGGAAGGTTGTATGACCGAATTTAAACACAGCATTCTGGAACTCATCGCAGACACTTCAAGTAATCTCCCCCCTGATGTCCGAAAAGCGATTAAAACGGCACAGCAGCGCGAAACAGAAGGAACACGATCTGCACTGGCGTTAGAAACCATCGCCACCAATATTGATATGGCGTGTGACGTTGTCGGACCTATTTGTCAGGACACCGGCATGCCGACATTTTTTATTCATGCTCCTGTCGGTGCCAATCAGATCGAGATGAAGCGGAGGATCCGGGAAGCGATTTCCGAGAGTACTACCTCGGGAAAACTGCGATCCAATTCCGTCGATTCACTTACCGGCAAGAACAGCGGAGACAATCTTGGTTCCGGTACACCGGTGATGCATTGGGAACAGTGGGAGAATAATGATGAAATCGAAGTAAAATTGCTTCTGAAAGGGGGCGGATGCGAAAACAAAAACATACAATACTCTCTTCCGATGGAACTGGAGCATTTGGGAAAAGCGGGACGAAATCTGGACGGAATACGTAAGTGTATCCTTCATGCAATATGGCAAGCACAAGGTCACGGATGCGCCATCGGCGCGGTCGGAGTGTGTGTCGGTGGCGACCGGACATCCGGATATGATCATGCAAAAATGCAATTGTTCAGATCGCTCGATGATGTGAATCCTGTCCCCGAACTGGCTGAATTGGAACGGTACATTTTAGAACACGCAAACGATTTGAAGATTGGAACAATGGGTTTCGGTGGGAATTCTACGTTAATCGGCTGCAAGATCGGCGCCCAAAATCGGCTGCCAGCTAGCTTTTTCGTCTCCGTCGCTTACAATTGTTGGGCATACCGCCGTCAGGGTGTCATCCTCGATGCGAAGACAGGCACGATCAAACGCTGGTTGTATAAAGAAGAGGCGCCGGTCATCACGATGGGAAAAAGCAAAGAGATTCCTCTCACTGGCAAAGAGATTATTCTCAACACACCGATCAGTGAAGAAAAAATTCGTTCCCTGAAGGTCGGTGATGTTGTACTCGTTAGCGGAAGAATGTATACCGGACGAGATGCAATTCATGCACATTTGATGACAAATGATCCGCCGGTCGATCTGCGGGGGCAAGTGTTGTATCATTGCGGCCCGGTAACCATCAAAGAAAATGGAAAATGGAAGATGACTGCGGCGGGTCCAACAACGAGCAGCCGTGAAGAGCCGTACCAGTCAGAGATCATTAAAAAATTCGGTTTACGGGCGGTGATCGGTAAAGGCGGCATGGGAAAAAAGACACTGGCGGCATTACAAGAACACGGTGCAGTGTATCTGAATGCCATCGGCGGTGCAGCTCAGTATTATGCGAAGTGTATCACTTCAGTAGACGGTGTGGATCTTGAACACTTCGGTCTTCCTGAAGCGATGTGGCATATCACCGTCAAGAATTTTCCGGCAATCGTTACGATGGACTCCCACGGCAACAGTCTGCATTCGGACATTGAAGCGATCTCTGCCAAAGAACTTACTACTTTTGCACAATCAGTATACTAAACTATTTACTCTGGAGTATTATGGCCAACGAGACATTAACCATTACCGATAATCGCACTGGTAAAACATACGAGTTGCCGATTTCCTATGGAACAATCCATGCAACGGACCTGCGGAAAATTAAAATAACGGATGATGATTTTGGGATGATGACCTATGATCCCGCATTCATGAATACCGCTTCCTGTAAAAGCACCGTCACATTCATTGATGGTGATAAAGGGATCCTGCGATACAGAGGATACCCCATTGAACAGCTGGCAGAAAAAAGTTCATACCTGGAAGTGACCTATTTATTGTTATACGGCGAATTGCCGACCCCTGAACAGTTGACACGCTGGGAAACTGAAATTAAACTGCACACCTATATCCATGAAAACGTGAAACGGTTGATGCAGGGGTTTCGCTATGACGCCCATCCGATGGGAATGTTTATCAGCACTGTTGCCGCTCTTTCTACCTTCTATCCCGAGGCGGGCAATATTTTTGATAAAGACATTCGGCAGAAACAAATTCTGCGGTTAATCGGTAAAGTGCCGACGATCGCGGCGTTTTCGTACCGTCACATCAAAGGAATGCCATACATTTATCCAAACAACGACCTTTCGTTCATTCAGAATTTCCTGAATATGATGTACAGCATCGGCACCCCGCGATATGAAGTCCCTCCCATCTTTGAAAAAGCGCTGAACGTTCTGTTTATCCTCCATGCAGATCATGAACAAAACTGCAGTACCAGCGCAATGCGGAATGTTGGTAGCTCGCATGTCGATCCGTATTCCTCCACCGCGGCGGCGGCAGCGGCGTTGTACGGTCCGCTACACGGCGGAGCCAACGAAGCGGTGCTGCGGATGCTAGATCACATCGGCAATATTAAAGAAGTGCCTGCATTCATTGAAAAAGTAAAAAAAGGTGAAGGACGGCTGATGGGCTTCGGACATCGCGTCTATAAAAACTACGATCCTCGCGCCAAAGTGATTAAAAAATTGGCTGATGAAATATTCAAAGTAACCGGTGTCGACCCGAAACTGGAAATCGCGCTTGAACTGGAACGGATCGCGTTAAGCGATGAATATTTCATTAAACGGAAATTATATCCCAACGTCGACTTTTATTCCGGTTTAATTTACAAAGCCATGGGTTTCCCAAAAGAATTTTTCCCAGTCCTGTTCGCTATTCCGCGTACGTCTGGTTGGATCACCCATTGGCAGGAAATGATTCTGGATGAGGATCAAAAAATCGCACGTCCTCGTCAGATCTATCTTGGACATGACGCGCGCGATTACGTTGCGATTGACAAACGGAAATAATCACTGCAATATACAGCGTCCCTGTTGCAGGGACGCTTTTTTTTGTCCCATTAACCCTTCAACCCAGCAAATCAGGGCAATCATTAATGATCGTCCGGTAAATAGCAGACACTATGAAAGCAACAATCAATAATTGCCTTATCCGTTACATCGATGTCGGCTCCCCCTCATCGGTTCCGGTCATTTTTATCCATGGTTTCCCATTCAGTCACCGGATGTGGAATTTCTCCGGTGGTCAGGTGGAAGCAATAAGCGCAACGAACCGCGTAATCGCCTATGATATCCGCGGACACGGGGAAAGTGAAGTCGGCACCGGACATTACTCCATAGAACTGTTTGTGGACGACCTGTTCGCATTGATGGACCATCTCTCCATTCCGAAAGCGATTCTGTGCGGACTTTCCATGGGTGGATATATTGCGTTGCGTGCCGTTGAACGAAATCCGGAACGGGTACTCGGGCTTGTGTTGTGCGATACAAAAAGCGAAGCTGATGGAAACGAGGCGAAGATTAAACGCGCCAACAGTATCAAGTTCGTTAAGGCAAATGGAATGAAATTTTATGCACAAGATTATGTCAAGATCGTCTTTGCACCGGCATCGTTCGATGGTCATGCGGAGGCGGTAAAATCAATCCAGAGTATTGTCGAACGGACAGCCCCTCTCTCCATCTTTGGTTCGTTGTTGGCGCTAGCCGGCCGAACAGATGCGACGAGTTCCCTACCCAATATCAAATGTCCAACGTTTATTCTTGTCGGTGAAAAGGATTCGGTTACACCGGTCGCAGCGGCGCAGAACCTGAAAGAAAATATCCCCGGTGCAGAAATGGCTGTAATTCCTGGAGCCGGTCACATCAGTAACATGGAAAATCCTACTGAGTTTAACAAACTTCTCACCCAGTTCATTTCCCAAATCAAATAACCGTTGTTTCCATCCCGCTGCGATCAGGACAGCGGCGGGATGAGGATTGTGTCATGTCGAAATCCATCGCTTCTCTTCATCAAACGATCATTGGCTGCACTGCTTGTCCCAGACTCGTTCAATGGCGGGAGCAGGTCGCACACGATCGAACAAAACGATTCGCAGATCAAGAGTATTGGGGGAAACCGGTACCAGGATTCGGTGATCCTGATTCCGAGGTACTGCTTGTCGGATTGGCACCGGCAGCCCACGGGGCAAACCGCACTGGAAGGATGTTTACGGGAGATGAAAGCGGCAAGTGGCTCTATCGTGCATTGCACAAAGCGGGATATGCTAATCAACTGGATTCTTTATCCCGCACGGATGGATTGCTTCTGAAGAATTGTTATATCACTGCCGCATGCCGATGTGCACCGCCACAGAATAAACCACTTCCGGAAGAGTTGATAAACTGCCGTCCTTTTATCCTTCAGGAATTACAGTTACTTAAAAACCTGCGCGTCATTATTGGATTGGGAAAAATCGGATTCACCACCGCTTTCGACTGCATGAAAGAACTTGGATGGACTGACAGACACAGCCGTCCTCAATTTTCTCACGGCACCGTTGTCCATCTCAATGATCGACAACTTCTGATCGGCAGTTATCACCCGAGCCAGCAAAACACCTTCACCGGAGTGCTAACAGCCCCGATGTTCAATTCCATCTTCATCAAAACCAACCGGCTCCTTTTAAAATAATGTAACTACTCAGTATTGGTAACAATCAAAATACTATCGTCGTCATTCTGAGCGAGTTCTGCTGTTGTGTAGCAGAACGAAGTGAAGAATCCGATATGAAGAGTACCAAATTCGATGATATGTAATACAGATTCTTCACTGCCTGCTCGACTGTGTCAGGATGACCAATATTTTTAGCCTAATAAAATTTACGCTGCATAGTTACAAAATAACAACGTCCCGCAGATGCAGGACGTTGTTTGATGTTGTACAATTTCTGTTCCAGCTTATTGCACTTTTGCAGTAAAGCTCATCGTTTTTGACAAGAATGTTGAGGTCCCGCCTGTCGTAGAAGGAGTTACCACCGTTATCGTCACGGTACACGATGTATTCAATGGAGATCCGCCAGAAGTTAAGTCGTTGACTCTTACAGTAAAGTCAGTCACTCCTGACCCAGGGAATATCGAGCCTGATGATATTGTCGTGCTCTTGCTTGATGACAACTCTCCGCTGACACTAAACTCTATGCCAAGATCATCGGTTACGCTTACGGTAATAACAGTTCCTTCGGGAAGCGGATTTCCATTCCCATCCTTAATGGTAATCGGAATATCTGCTGAAGACCCGCCTTGCGCCACCGGTACGGTGACTACAGGAACACCGGTAGTCGTAATTGGTCCAGTGCTTTGTAAAACAAGGACACTATCAATTACCTGTTTACCATTTTTCCCTTGTGTCTGAGCATAGACCCAATGGTATCCAAATCTGTTTCCAATAGAAGCAGCATATGGGCCAGCTGCCGGTCTATACGCAAACGGATCTGCATCCGGTTTTGGATTTACTGTTAAGAGTCTCACCGTTGCTTTACCGCTGTTGTCGGTATACGCACCAAAAGTAGAAGCGCCAGTTTGCATTACGCCGGCCTGCGTATGGAAATACACCGCAGTTCCTGTTGCCACAGGGTTACTAAAGGTGTCGCCGACAACGACTGTGAAGGGAATTTCATTATATAATCCGTTCCCTAAGAATGAATAGGCAGACTGAATGATCGTAAAATGGCTTTGATCAGGAAATCCTGAATGGATCGTAATCTTTACAGGTTGAGACGTAATTGTTGTAACAGAATCTAATTTAATACGAACAACGATTTGCATATTCCCAGCTTGCGTTCCGCTTACCACTGAGACACGAAGTTTACCTTGATCGTCCGTTATTCCAGAATCTGGAATAACTCTCGGTGGAGTGCCATTGCCTATACTTGAATTCGGGAAAAATTGCATGGAATACGCTGCGGCAGTCCTCATATCTTTATCAATTGGAACGCCAAGAGAATCGCGTACTTCATACGTTAATAATGCATTTTCCAGTGCGCCAACGCCAGCTATTGAAAGATCCGTGGCGGTAGAACTAATAAAGGCAATTTGTGCAGGTTTCCTATACGTGCTATCAACAACAATATCATTTGGTGCATGGAGCGTACCAGCAATAGTTTTCGTTACTATTCCGGTTACACCATCCACTGTTATCGTTACAGCAAAACCTCCTCCTTCTCCAGTCAATGGCAATAAATCTCGAACTGATAAAGAATAAAATGTTTCAAGAGTATCTGTAACGTCATGGGTAATAAGACCTACATCTCCACGCAATCCAATTGCGCTAGCTACAGTACCACTTACCGTCGCAGCGACATTGTGATCTGCAGAGATGGGATTACCCTCTGCATCTGCTATTCTGAAATTGATTGTTATCTCACTCCCATCATTTAAGTCAATAGGCGTAGTCGGAAGCGTAATCACTGGAATACCCGACATAAGCACAGGCAATTCCTTTTTCAGAAGAACATTTACTGATCCGTTACTTTCTCCAACAGTACTGGCAATAATTTTTCTCAATCCGAGGTTTTCAGCCGGAGTAACGGTGGTTTGTACAAGTCCTAGATTATCTGTAAAGGCCGACGCTTTAATAATACCGACACTCGATTCGAAATAGACCGCTGTTCCAGGTTTTACGGGGTTACCGTACCGATCGCCGAGTGACATGGAAATATTCACTGGTGTTTTTTCTTTGCTGGAAATATTCCGAATAACATTAGTAAACGTGAATAATGAATCTACTGTAAATCCGCCATGTACTACAAGAGGTACGGGAGATGATTTAGTAGTAGAATCAGCATTTCGTGCAATCACTTGCAGAACAGTTGAGCGTGTCCCGGCGGTGACATTCACAGATACACGTCCTGTAAACGGATTTGTGACCGCTGAATCAGGATTAACTTCTTCGTCATTCCCCGATACACCGATAAAGCCAAAGAACAACTTTGTTTGATTTCCGAAATCCAGTGGATTTCCCAACAGGTCACGTGCTTCATATGTCACGGTTGTATTCTCTTCACCTCCAACCCCTTTCACCGACAGTTCACTTCGTTCCACTGAGATCAACGCGATAGAATGAAGCGGACCGGTTTTCACATATATCGGAACCTGTTGCGAGGTGATTGTCGAAGGTCCGGCAACGACCTTTGCTTCTACCTTCAATATCCCTGCTTTAATACCGCTATGGAGAACTACCGTAACATCCCCGAGTGAATCACTGGTAGCAAATGACGGACTTAAAAATTCGCTGGCGCTTAATGCCTCTGTAAAGAAAAATTGCACCGAGGCATTTTTCACCGGCTGCTCCAAAAGATTTTTAACTCTAAATTTAATAGAGGCAGTCGTGGGGGTTCCAGCATTTGCAACAAAAATTGTATCAATGGAAGATGATACATAATTCACTGACGACACATTCCCTTCATTTCCGGCACCAGTTCCACCTTTTAAAGTTCCAGAGATGTCGTGCAACACACTTCCAGATGTGTTAGGACCGGTAACGGTAATTTTGAATCCGAGTACTTTTGGTCCTTGACCTTCGTTCTTTATCGAATCCCTTGCGGTAAATGTGAACTGTGTCCGTCCGACACCTCCCACTTTTGTATCAATTGTTGTCACATTAATATCGCCGGTCATTTGAATATTTTGCGCCCCTTCGCCGAACGCTGCAACGGTAATCGTATTCCCTTGCGCGATCGGGTTTCCATTGATATCGGCAACCTGGTACTGGAATGATTTTGAAAGACCGTCTTCAATTTCAAAGTTCGTATACGGCCCAGCAATTTCTGTCACAACAGCTTCTTGCGAGAAGATCACCGTTTGAGTATCACGTACTACCGTACCACCCACACCAAAGGTTCTTGCTTCAAGGGTAGCAATACCTCCCGGTGGCTGCGGATTGACAATTTGCAACGTAGTGGATGCAGATCCCGAACTTGTCGTAACTGCCGATGCATCGATCAATCCACCGTTCGTTTTGAAATTGATTAACGTCCCCGATTTCGCCGGGTTACCGTAAGAATCACCCGCGATAATGGAAATCGTCGATGTTTTCTCCGTCAAGACCGAATAATTTTTCTTCGGTACCGTTAAGGTAAATTGCGATTGCGACGGCAAACCGCCCGAGACCGCGATCTGAATTGCGGATGATGCAATTGTTCCGGAATTTGCCCTGACGAGGATGATACCCGATTGGACACCTGCCGTAAGTGAAGTAGTAATTCTTCCAGTACCAGGATCTGTACTGACCGACGATGGATTAATTCTTGCACCGGATGTATCACCTTGCAATGTCATAGTGATGTTCGCTTGATTTGAAGCATCGATGGTATTTCCCAGCGAATCTTTCGCCTCAAAGATAAGCACTGCACTTTCAATTCCGCCGCCTCCTTTTACTGACAGCGATGTTGTGGAAGCAGAAACCAAATTCAGCGAGGCGATTGTCCCGGTTTTAATCGTAATAGATTTAATATCCGATTTGATCGATGATTCGCCTTTG
>Ga0172379_10010546_pt1 | contig 11155 bp, 7 predicted proteins | sample GrowelOW334metaG_FD_119756 | JGI IMG/M metagenome (GOLD analysis project Ga0172379, IMG submission 119756) | Groundwater microbial communities from an aquifer near a municipal landfill in Southern Ontario, Canada - Groundwater well OW334 metaG | ecosystem: Environmental > Aquatic > Deep... | reverse complement strand
CTATATGCCTATTGATACTGTTCTATGTTATCGAAAGTAATGGAACCGGCCTTATCTCAAAAACGTGTTTCATACTGAAGACTGCTTTCAGGCTTGTTGGTTCCATTGTTGCGTTTTGTACTACTAAATTAAGACTCTAAAACTTATATACAAGATACTGCTTCTAATTTATTTTACCCAATCTCAGTATCTCATCGATCCGCTTTTCGAGATGATCCCGAGAGATAAATAAACCTAAAAATAAAATGCGCATTTCTTCTCTCGCCGTATGGTTCGCCCTGTGTTGTTTCACTCCAGAATTGAACTCACAAAGTAGCGACTCTGTCACGAACATTCAGGTCACATCGAATTCTTTAATTCTCTCCGTCGATACGAACATTGTTGTTTTCAAAGTCTGTACGGATCAAATCTTGATGGTAAACTATTTGACAGGGGGCAATCAGGATCCGGATACACTTGTTGTTTCTAAAACTGTTTGGACTCCGACCGGCGCAACATTTGATACTTCCGGAAATCCGTTGCACGTTATGACCGCCCGGTATGATGTTGTGATTGACCGTAAACCGTTCCGTTTCCATCTCTATAGTAAAAGCGGACAATTGCTTTGTGAAGAGTCCTCTGCAGGAGTCCTTTCGCGAAACAGCATCTCGCTGACAACATCCGGGGGAACGTTCTACGGTGTTCACAACAGAATGTCCGGAAACCTACCGACACAAAATGTTACTAACATTTATGCCGGCAATCAGGGACAAGCCGGCGCGCCGTTTGCGTGGACAACGGCAGGTTGGGGTTTCCTTGCGGATGTCGACGGCGGTTCCATTTCGATCAGCGGGACAGCCTTCTCTTTCTCCCGTCCGGCATCGGCGTTGAAAAGAGATCTCGAGTTGTATTTTATTGTCGGAACTCCGAAAGAGATCATCACGGGACTGCATGAAGTGACTGGATTCCCACCGCTCTTTCCAAAATATACACTTGGATTCCTCAATACTGAATGGGGAATAGATCAAACAGAACTCTATAATAACATCCGTACATATAAAGAGAAGTCAATTCCTCTTGATGCATACATTCTTGATTTTGACTGGATGGATTGGGGAGGGGATAACTACGGCGAGTTTCGGTGGGGTCCAAAATTTCCTCAGGGACAGTCTGGAACGATTGTCGATACGTTGGAAAAATACGGGATGCATCTGATGGGTATTCGTAAACCGCGCGTTCATGTCAGTTCCACGCAGGGAGCGTATTGTATGAACCACGGATTCTTTATCGATTATGTTACTGATTATTTTAGCGGCAGGCAGGTGGGTAGACTCGATTTTCATAAACCAGCAGTCCGTCAATGGTATTGGGAGAGTTTTGCCGTGCAGAGCAATTCGTATGCGAAAGGGATCACCGGATATTGGAATGACGAAGCGGATGAATATGGCGGTAACTTGATGTTTATGCAGATGCAGCGAGCACAGTACGAAGGACAGCGTGCGTTCAACAATCAACGCGTGTGGTCCATCAACAGGAATTTCTATACCGGAGCTCAGCGATATGCATACTCGTTGTGGTCGGGAGATATCGCCACCGGATTTAAATCCATGGCGGATCAAAGGCTATTTATGCTTTCCAGTATTACCTTGGGTGTTTCCTGGTGGGGAATGGATATCGGCGGATTCAACGGGACCCCCAGCAGTGAAAACTATTTCCGCTGGGTGCAATTCGGCGCATTTGTTCCGGTCTTCCGTGTGCATGGAACCAACAATCAGGAACGTGAACCGTGGAATTACGGAGCGGAAGCGGAAGGTATTGCGGCGAAGTACATTCGACTGCGTCACCGGCTGATGCCGTATGTTTATTCCGCCGCCCGCGAAAATCATCGGACAGGAATTTCCATCGCCCGCCCGCTTCTCTTCGACTATCCAAAAGATCCGGCAGTAGAAAATCTTTCGTCCGAATGGATGTTCGGAAACAGCCTGCTTGTCTCTCCCGTTGTGGTTGAAGGGGCAACACAGCAATCCGTCTATCTTCCCGAAGGAAATTGGTATGATTTTCATTCCGGAAAATATTTCGCCGGATCAACATCCCATACTGTTCCGGTCACCAGGACCGATATTCCGATATTTGTGAAAGCAGGCTCACTCATTCCCATGTCGCCGGATGCGCAGTTTGTTGATGCACCGGAAGCCAAAAAAACGTTGGTGCTCAGCAGTTTCCCCGGCGGGAGCGGAGGATGCGTTGTGTATGACGACGACGGCACGACCTACGAGTACGAGCAGGGCATATTCAGTACCGACACGATCGCCCATGACCGTAACGCTGCAAGAGCGTTGATTTCCATTGGTACCCGTTTCGGATCGTATGTTGTGCCGCAGCGCGACTGGCGTGCCGAATTCAAATGGGTGAGCGGAGCACCAGACAGTGTTTTGTTGGACGGAAAAGCTGTCACCGAAATATCGCTTGATTCCCTTTATGCAGCCGGAGGGGCAGGTTGGGTGTTTGATGCTGCTGCAAAAAATTGTTTAGTGAAGTTCCCTGATAACGGTGAAGCCCATTCGCTTGCAGTATATTTTAATCAGGACGCAGCTTCCGCAGAAACAGGAAATTTGCTTCCGTTCCAATTTCATTTGCATCAGAATTTTCCCAATCCGTTCAATCCGGCAACCACCATCGGGTTCACCGTGCCGTTCACCGGACAGACGCTGTTAAAGGTTTTTAACGTTTTAGGCCAGGAAGTGAGGACACTGTTCGACGGTATTGCAGAAGCGGGGATAGATTATCACGCGCAGTTCAACGCAGGAATTTTATCGAGCGGTGTATACATTGCCCGGCTCTCCAGCGGTGATAAAGTGCAATTGAAAAAAATGTTGTTAATGAAATAAGGACATTTGCCCTCCTACTTTTCTCTTTTCCGTTGCCTTCCCGCCAGCGGAGAAAAGAATAGCGGTGAGCAATCCGCAATAAAATATGACTCTCCGCTCATCTCCTTCTCCATCCAATTTCTATCCCTATGTAAAATGTAAAATTATCTGGCCGCCGTACCGATGTGGTACGCTCTACTGTTGTACGGCTGCCGCATTCTCCAAATGACGAAGGATTTGCTCAGGGCGACCAACTTTTCTGCGCCGCGCCGTAGTAAAGTCATAAGTTTTTCCATTTTGCGTAACATCATTTATTAACTCAATGTCTTCTGCATCTTTTTAGTGACATAAGCCACACCGATGTCGGAGATACTTGACATTTTCATCTATTAGTCGGAAATTTAAATCGAATATTTCGCCGGGGAACTCTGAAGCTGTATTCATGGGGAATTGTTACTCACCTTTACAAAGGTGACGTACATTCGACAAGATAATTACCATAATACATTTACTTTTTCGGAGGCCCCCATGAACCGCCTTGTCAAACTGTTTTTTCTTTCCGCTTTCTTTCTCTGCAGTACCCGGTTAGATGCCCAGATTCCTCGCACCATAGCCTATGAAGGTGTTATCGAAAAAGAAGGGACTCCCTTTACCGGGGAAGCTTCCTTTACTTTCACTTTGTATCGCGGCGATATCATTGCGTGGCAAAGTCCTGCGCAATTGATCATCGTCAATAAAGGATTTTTCCGTGCAATCATCGGACCGATAGCCGATTCCGTGCAGTTCCGTGGAATCGACTCCCTCGGAATATCGTACGAGGGGAATGAGCTTTCTCCGCGTGTTTCGTTCGCTTCAGTCGCCTACAGTTTCAGCGCTTCCTATGCTCTGTTTGCGGATTCGGCGCGAAATCCCGGTCCTCCCGGCGCCAAAGGCGAACAAGGACCTGCTGGAATACCCGGCGATAAAGGTGACAAGGGAGACAAAGGAGACAAGGGTGATACAGGAATAGAAGGTGCACCCGGATTGAAAGGTGATAAAGGCGATAAAGGAGATCCGGGCGAAGGGGGATTGCAGGGTATAAAAGGAGATAAGGGTGATAGCGGTGATCCAGGTGTTCAGGGATTGAAGGGAGACAAAGGTGATCCAGGTGATGCCGGTGTTCAGGGCCTCAAAGGAGATAAGGGGGATAAAGGCGATCCGGGGACGCAGGGATTAAAAGGAGATAAGGGAGACAAAGGAGATCCGGGAGCGCAGGGATTAAAAGGAGATCAAGGTGTTCAAGGGTTGAAGGGTGACAAAGGAGATAAAGGTGCCATTGGACTGCAGGGAATTCAAGGCCTTAAAGGAGATAAAGGAGATAAGGGTGATCCAGGAACCACAGGTTCAAAAGGAGACAAAGGAGATCCGGCATATATTGAAGTTTCAACGACAGACCAAACAGAAGGAACCGTTGTCTTTTCTCTGGCACAGTCTAACGGTTCGCCGAATGAAAATGTGCAAATCGTCCGCACCGGCACTCCCGGTATTTTCAGAGTAGAAATACCAACGAGTCCGACTCTGACTGCAACGTATTCAGCATGGTGGCATACGACAAGCGAAGGAGGAGGAACGGTGAATGTTGGCAACGGCAGTGTCAGTTTGAATGCATCTCAACAGATCGATGTTGGAAGTGCGATGCAGCTTTCGATTATGATGAAGATCGGCACCACTTGGTCAAAACTGGAACTCTTCCGGGAATCGTCAGATAATATGCAGTGGTACGGATTTGCCCATACCAGCGTTCATTAATCCGGATCAGGGAGGTGACTGTGAAAATAAAATTGAAGAATATATTTTTATCCAACTATATCAATAGAATCCTATTCCGCTTCATTTTCGCTGTCGGTTGTATTGCGGTGATGGCAGAAATGACAGCGATGGCGCAAACAAGGCTCGTACTGTTTTCCCCAATGTCCGGAGCAGCGGTCAGTCACGGTGATAATATCAGTATCACATCACTCCTCTCGCAGCCTGCTGCCGGCGCTTCATATGGAAATGGTATTTCCGTGCAAAGCGGATTTTCACTCTACGCGAATGCAGCTAATATTCTTGCCGGTGTTCGTGTACTGGACCAGACGGCACCGTTTACATTTGCACTGTCGCAAAATTATCCGAATCCGTTTAATCCGTCCACCGCTCTCGCGTTCACGCTGGAAAAAACCGGCATGACCACGCTGATCGTATATGATGTGATCGGCAGGGAAGTGGAGACACTGGTGAGTGAAGTGCTCGATGCCGGCGTGTATCATCAGCGGACATTTAATGCATCGCGATTGGCCAGCGGTATCTATTTTGCGCGGCTTCACAGCGGCGGCAATGTGCAGTTGAAAAAAATGCTGTTGATAAAATGATGGAAGCGGATCGGCCACGTCACCGGTCTGTTGCTTTCGGTATCAGGATGGAAACGGTGGTTCCTTCATTCTCCTTGCTTTCGATGGAGAGCGCTCCGCGGTGAAGTTCGGCCAGCGTCCGGGCGATGGTTAATCCCAGGCCGAGTTCCTCCTTCCGATAATGCGATACGCCCGCCTTCATCAGCGAGTCGATCGTGTTGATCTCCTGTTCTGTCATTCCCCTCCCTTCGTCGCGGATGGAGATCAGGATGGAATGCTCCATCTCTGCAGCAGTAATGACGACCGCACTTCCTGGTTCGGAGAATTTGCAGGCGTTATCAATCACTTCGTCGATAATCTTTCCGAAATCCGCCGGTGCAATCTGCAGTGCCGCATCATTTCCTTCAATAGTGATCGATCCCTTCCGATCGTGCGCCCGCATATTTTCATTGATAACAGCATGCATCACAGTGCGGTACGATGCCGTCCGTTCCTGCCGGAGCGATCGGATCTTTTCCTCGTCGTTCACCCACAGTTGAAGCATGGCATAGAGCAGAATGTTTTCATGAAGCCGGCTCAGCCGTTTTCCGGAAAGTGTGATCTGTTTGGCTGCGGTTCTCACCGTTTCGGGAGAAAGATCCATGCCGGCACGGAGTGCCTGCGCATGTTCCAGGATGTCCATTACCAGGATATGAAGCTCGTTGGAAAGCAGGACAATGAATCCGGTCTGCGCCTTTTCGATGTTCATATCGAAGAATTTCTGCCATAACTGTTTTTTCTGCAGTCGTGTCTGTACGGCGGAAATAAGTTCATCGGTGGAGAACGGCTTCGTCAGGTAATCATCGGCCCCAAGGTCCATCCCTTTGCGCAGGTCATATGGACCCACATTCACGCCGGTCATAAAGACGAATGGGATCTTCCCCATATCCGGATCGATCTTCACCGCGTTTAGTAAGTCGTACCCGTTCATTGACGGCATTTGAATGTCGCAAAGGATCAGGTCCGGAAGCACCGATTTCGCGAGTCCCAGACCATGGATCCCATTTTCCGCCAGGAAGACTTCGTAACCGGCATCGGTTAGAATATCCTTAATGACTTCCCGTAGATCCCGCTCATCATCGACGACTAATATCCTTTCTTTTCGTGCAGTCATTGTATGCCTCGCAGTGTTCTGTCGTTTTCCCGGATTGTTTTTTTCGGAAAGGATTCGTTATGATTTTCCCGGAACTGCCATTGCTCCCAGCGTTTTACCGATTTGTTCCGTTTCGTATTCTTGGGTTTCGCTGAAATCTTTCAATGCTTGATTGATCCGCTGGGATTCCATTTCGATGGTGTTGATGCTTGTCGAATCATCCAGGGTGAGCGGCGACCGTTTCATCCGGTGGACCATCAGCAGAATGATGGCAAGAGGATTATTGATCTGGTGCTGCAATCCCCGGACCACTTCGCGCATGGTGCCGATCTGAGTCTCTTTAATCTGCAGTTCCTGTTCCTTCATGATCCGTTGCGTTTCGCTCTCATGGAGCTGTGTGCGGACATTGATGACTTTTACCAGCATCATTGCAAGCAGCCACATAAACGGGAGCGCATCGAACATTTCGATAACGTCATAGTAGTCAATGGTGGAGGTGCGCGCCACGACAAAAAATCTAATCATAACAATGAACAGATATAGATAGATGATATAGCCGGAAAGAACTGCGGGATACTTTGCCGGCAATTCCCGCAGCGATTGCATCAACGATGGTGAGGTGTTCATTGCTGACCTTCTTTCTATGCGAATGGTGAAGAGGCAAGTTCCATGCCCTATCTAGCTGAAAAAGTGTGCAGCTGATTATTGTATTTTCGGCAGAACAACAGAGACTGCCGTGCCGGTGTTCTCTTCACTGGTGATGGAGATACTCCCGCCGTACAGTTCTGCCAGCATTTGTGTGATGGTCAGTCCGAGTCCGGCTCCCTGCTGTTCGTAATAGTTCCGTTGGAATTGCTGGAATCCGGAAATTCTGCTAATCTGTTCCTGCGACATTCCGCGCCCCATATCCCGCACAACAATCGTGATTTCGCCGGGGGTTTCGTCGCTGGTAATGTGGACCGAACTGCCGGGTTTGGAGAACTTCAGCGCGTTATCGATCAGTTCTTCAAGGATCTTGGTCAGGTGAAGTGAAGAAATCCGCAGTACCGCATCATTGACGGGATAGCGCACGGCATCGGGACGGTTATGGTGGAGCATCTGATGTTCCGCTATGCTGCGGACAACCTCCAGCAGTGTTGTGGAATTGTCCCGGCGAAATTCGACGATCTTGTTCTGGTCATGCAGCCAAACCTGCAGTTGGCCGAACAGTACCATATTTTCCAGCAGACGATGAAGCCGTTTTCCGGAGCGGTGGATCATCGTGCCAATCTCTTTCACTTCATCCGCCGTGATATCTCTCTCTTCCGTGAGGATCTGCGAGAATCCCAGAATGCCGTTTAGCGGAGTACGGAATTCATGGGGGAGGGAAAGAACGAAGCTCGATTTGATGTCGTCGAACTGAGATTCGAAATATTTTTGTATCCGCTTATTTTTCGTCAATCGAGTTTCAACAGCATTCACCAGCTCTACCATTGAAAATGGTTTGGTCAGGTAGTCATCCGCACCGAGCTGCATCCCCTTCCGAAGGTCTCCCTGTCCGGCATTCCCGGTAAGGAAGATGAATGGAATGCCCACGAATTCAGAATCCTCTTTTAACGCCGTCAACAGCGCATGCCCGTCCATTTTCGGCATATTGATGTCGCACAGAATCAGGTCGGGTTTGTGCATCTTCGCTGCCGCCAGTCCGTCCAGGCCGTTTGTTGCTTCGATAATTTCGTATCCATTAACGCTGAGGGCCATGGAAATAATATTTCTGTAGTTGTCTTCATCATCTATGACAAGGATTTTTTGTGCCGCAGGTTTCTGTTCCATAACGATGATATCCCCTTAATGGCCTTCCAATGTCGGCAGTGTATGAATCTTGCGCTTTGGTAAAGCTCCAACTATTCCGTCCGGTGCATGGTCTGTGAAAGAAGAGAAAGAAAAATTAATAATTGATTTTTCTTTTCCGGCTTGAGTCCGCTTATGCGATGAAAGGCAAAGAGACCCGTTGCTAAATAGTAACAAATAATTCTTTGGAATTACAGCGGTAAAATTTCGAACGACCATCGGTGGATGATGCATGCGCGTGTAATTCCCGCTACTATTGATTATCAAGAAATATGCCACTACCCTGCGTGAAGATGAATTATGAATAGAATGTAGCGATTTTTGGATAAACAATAATCGAATCCTATGAAAGAAGAAAGTGCATTGAAACAGCGGTTGGTTTGCAGTAAAAAATGGCATTTAACGGACTGTATTGTCTAATTATTTAGCTTATCTCTTCATCCCAAACCATCGATCCTTTTTTCACCGCCGGTGAGTCTTTCTAAATGGATTCCAGCGTCCGCTGGAATGACAAAACTCCGGGCTTTGAATATAAAATCATCATTCTACCTAACATGAATTATTTTCAAACAACGTGTAACGATTTGCAAAGAGACCTTGTGTGATGGTGCCTCTGACGTATAGCGAAGTAGAATGCTAATTATTTTTGCAGTTCAAATTTCAAAGTCGTGGAGAGGAGAATCATACGGCAATTATCAAAAGATAAATCTCTCTTGTTTGAAGAAAAGCGGATCACTAAAATATTTGAATCCGGTTTTTTACTCTTGCTGCAAAAATAAAATTAGATGATATTAAAAAAGCTATTAAGTTAGAGTGTTGCAAACCCACATAGCAGAATGTGGATAATCTAAAAACCTTCGGTGCAACCTAAACAAAGCGATGCCAATGTACGGTATCGCGTGATTAGAAAAATAAACGGGGCGTTCCAATTAACGGAACGCCTTTTCTATTTTAAATAATACCAAAGTGTCTTTAATTCGTTACACCAAAACAAACACCAAGGAGAAAAAATGAGAAAGATATTTTTGCAGATTACTTCAATGCTGTTGTTGCTGGTTGGATTCCAGGGAATTGTTTCTGCGCAGATAACAGTTGTTGGAGCAGGTTCAGATGTTAACGGTACCTACGATAATACATTTACGTATAATGGAAAACCAGCGTATGAACGTACATCAGGAATTACGAAAGATATTTTATGGCGGTCTGATGTATCAGAATGGAGATTTACGGAAGGGAACGGTTCTGGCAGATACTATTATAACACCGCCAACACAGCAACACCTCCTAATGTGGGATGGCTGATCGGCGAAAGCGGAACAGTGCCGGCTCCTGTTGCAGGAGGAAGCATCACATCACTCCTTGTCGGTGATGGGACAAGCGGTAATCCGTACCAGATATCAACATTGAACAGTTTGTACTGGATTGCATTTAGTGATACAGCGTGGGGAAAATCTTTTGTGCAGACAGTCGATATTGATGCGTCGGAAACATCTTCATGGTCCGGCGGTGGGTGGACGGTGATTGGGAATTTCACCACATATTTTACTGGATCGTACGACGGCGGTCATTTTGCTATTGATGGGTTGACCATTAATCGCGCTGGCACGAACGATCAAGGATTGTTCGGAGTCATCTATCAAGGAAGCGTTACGAATCTGGGAATGACGAATGTGAATATCACCGGGAATTCGGGCGTAGCTCCAATAACGAGTTACCTTTATATTGACGGTTCAATATCCAACTGCTATACAACCGGTACTGTTTCGGGAACTGCTTTCGCCGCCGGTCTCGCTGCACATGTTCATACAAATTCAATTGTTTCCACTTCACTCAGCAGTTGCACAGTAACGGCAACGGAGCAGGCAGCGGGTGGACTTGTCAGTCGATTTGACCAATCATCAATTGAAAATTCTTTGTTCTTGGGAAGTGTATGGGGAGATGAATATGTAGGAGGAGTGACAGGTTTCCTTTACCAATCCACCGTAACGAACTGTTACAGCGCGGGTGCGGTTGCAGGAAATTTTAGTTTGGGTGGTTTGGTTGGCGCAAACAATTCATCTACTGTGAGCAATTCTTTTTGGGATATTGAAGTGTCGGGAAGAAGCACCAGCGCAGGAGGGACAGGAAAAACTACTGCAGAGATGAAAACACAAGCAACATTCACCGACGCTGGATGGGACTTTGAAGGTGAAACAACCAATGGCACAAACGATTACTGGGATTTGAATGTTCCTGTGGTCTATAATAATGGTTATCCTTTCCTGGCATGGCAGACGGGGACAGAGATAGGAATGCCGGTGGAATTAATTTCGCTTTCGGTGTCTCTTACAAGCAGCGGTGTGAAACTTGAATGGAAAACGGCAACAGAAGTGAACAACCATGGATTTGAGGTGGAAAGAAAAACAATTGACAATGGACAATTGACAATGCACAATTGGAAGAACGTAGGATTTGTTGAAGGGAACGGAACTTCCAATTCGCCAAAATCTTATTCGTTCTCCGAAAATGTTGTCATCTCCGGCACATATGCATATCGTTTGAAGCAAATAGATCGGGACGGATCGTTGGCATATTCTCCGGAAGTGGAAGTAACGGTCGGAACTGCGCCGAAAGAGTTTGCACTCGATCAGAACTTCCCGAATCCGTTCAATCCCGCAACTACCATGCTGTTTAGCGTTCAGGTCACCGGCAAGGCGACATTGAAAGTGTATAACGCAATTGGGCAGGAAGTAGCAACGTTATTCGATGGCATTGCCGAGGCGGGACAATATCACCAGGCAACATTCAATGCATCGAATCTTGCCAGCGGCATCTATTTTTCAAGACTGACTGCAGAAGGGAAGTCTCTGGTGCGCAAACTAATGTTGATGAAATAGTAAAATCCTTCACTGGCATCTCATTGGTGCCTTCTATATTTACAAGCCGCGAATGTCAACTCGCGGCTTTTGTATTTTAAAAATACCGGAATTACGTAATTG
>Ga0172379_10010545_pt1 | contig 11155 bp, 16 predicted proteins | sample GrowelOW334metaG_FD_119756 | JGI IMG/M metagenome (GOLD analysis project Ga0172379, IMG submission 119756) | Groundwater microbial communities from an aquifer near a municipal landfill in Southern Ontario, Canada - Groundwater well OW334 metaG | ecosystem: Environmental > Aquatic > Deep... | reverse complement strand
CTTCCAGTTCATTTCATTTCTCCATGATCTGCGGCATCGCCGCCACGTTCCGTGCGGAGCACGGAATCACACGCCATTCCCGAGATACTTCTTCGTATCCGAGAGCGATTCATTTCCCACGCCAGCTCGATTTCCGGCATAGTCGTCTTCATCCTTCGGGGCGCCCGCCGAGTATTTTTCCGAGCACTTATAATCCCCGGTCTTCTGATTGAACGACGAGTGCGTCGTGATGTACCCGTTGTCAATCTGACGGACCCGAGTAGTCTTCTCCACATCGGCGAATGGTTCGGCCCGGAGCGCCTTCGTATCGTTGAGCCTGGGCATGGCGCTATTTCCCCGACGGGCGGAGCCCGTGCAGCGGCATGTGCGCCCGGTCGCCGCTCGCACGGTCCAAGTCCGTCCGCAGGGCGTCTGCCCCGCCCGTGGTCTTCCCCACGATGCTGCCGCCACCGGAGCCCGCGGGCGCCTGACGGACATTCATCTGCGGGTTCGAGTCAGGAAGTTTGGTCATTTCATTTCCGGGACGTCGTCCCGCTCCTTCATGCAGCAGCCACAGCGGCTACGCTTCTCATTTCATAGTCCAGTCGCCCGGAACCAATCCAGTGCAACGCGACGGGACGACGAGTCCGGGCGATGGCAATTGCCTCATCGAGTGTCCTAGCGACTCGTACCGGCATTTCCGGAATTAGGTGCTTGCAGACCACAATCCCCAGCACCGGAAATTTCCCAATCTTCTCCAGAATCGGCCGGTACAACAGCTCGATTTGTGAATGCCCGGTCAAGGTCCACGTGTGCTTGGCTTCCAGCACGACCAGTGAGTCGCCAGCCCGCAACAACAGATCCGTCTGACACCAGCCTCGTCCATTCCGGTCGAGAAATTCAAACCATTGCCCACGCCTAGCGGCGGGCAACGCGGCGGCGAGATCGGCCTCGTATTTTACCCCCAGTCCTTTGGCCCCGCGCGGACGCCGCTTCTTCTCCCCAAACGGTCCGGCATCCCGCGCTGCTGCCCAAACCAGCTGCTCAATCTTTCTGTGCCTCTGCATCCTCAACCTTCTGCACTGACCACGTTTCCCCGCCCAGCCGGATGGTCCACCTAGGCCCGTCGATCACCAAATATAGGAGCACAACTAGCACCGCTATGACAAGGGCGTTCCCGGTGAATATCCCAAACCGGTGGGCGGAATGCCGCCACACATCACGAGTTTCACTTTCCATCCGTTTGGCTCCCCTCGGCTTTCAGCATCTTCCGGCGAAGCCTCCACACATCCAACAGCAGCCCACTCACCGAAATCCCTCCCACTCCAACGAGAAACCCGGAAAACCCGTTCACACTCTCCACCGGCATCCCGACGGCTCCCAAGAACGGGGTCAACGCGGGCAACGCCAGAGGGGAGACAAAGGTTGCACAGATCGCGCCGACTGCAATCGCAATGACCCCGTCGGACCAATGATCGCGTAGCGTCAACCAGCGGACAAGTCCGCCCAGCGCTCCCGCGATGACAAGTTGCGTCCGATCGGTGCCGAGCCCGAAGAAGTCCCAGTTGTTCATTTGATTTTTTCCCAGCAAACGTGTGCAACGCCCTTTGGCAACAGCCCGATTTTCTTCGCCACTGCCCGGGACAGATCCATTGATCGTCCACGGACAAACGGCCCCCGATCGTTAACCCGAACTACGGTGCTTTTTCCATCATACGTCACGCGCAACTTTGTTCCAAACGGTAGAGTCCGATGAGCGACGGTCATCGACGTTCCGTCAAAGAACTCTCCGTTTGCCGTCCGACTTCCCGATTCGGCCCCGTACCAGCTGGCCAGACCACACGTCGCAGCAGCTGGAACAGTTCCGACAGACAGAAAACAGACTATCAATATGGTTCGAAAAGTCATTTCTCTTTCCCTCCTGTCTGGCAAAGTTCCTCCCAAACAGCGTCATGCCGCAGTGCTTGCTCTTGAGTTTCCTTCGTATCGGACGGCGAGATCGTGATCGGACCAAATGTTCGACAGACAGTGCTAGTATCCACTCCGATCGGGCGGAGGTCCCCGAGTGTATTTGTTGCGCAACTTGTCAGAAATGGGGCGATTGCGCACGCCATTAGCCCGGGCAACAATCTTTTCTTCTTCAATTCTCTGTTCCTCCAAAATCGCATCACGACCTTCCTGATACCACTTTGCCCGGCCGAACAACTCGAGAATTTTGAAAATTGCCCGGACGAGCAGCTTTGCCAGTTGCGGCGACATCCCTCTCACACTTTCTTGTTCGGGATCAGATAGACAACGAGCGGGGTGAGCACCGCGAGCACCTGGTTGATCGAGTCCGGCGTCAGCCAGCCGGGCACGCTGATATGAAACCAGCTATTCAGCAGAAACGCCAGTCCCATCACGATCGCGGCCAAGGCTTTGTCAACAGATGTAAACATCTTTCTTTTCTCCTTTTCTTTGCAGCACCATTGCTGCGTCACACATACGGTAGTCCAGCTTCGAACAACTTTCTCGTCTCGGAGACGGAACGGCCGCCAGTCGGCAGTTGATAGTGCGGAACATCGACGAATTTCCAGTCCCCGCCCCATTCCAACTCCAGTCCACTCGCCCGGACATTCGCGGCGAGCCGACGATATTCCGCCAACTCCTCGTCCGAGTTCCCGGCCAAATACCGCCCGGCCGAGTCGAAAAGTCCAATGTCAAACGCGATGGCGAAGTTGTGATTCGATTGTCCGCCCCGTGCTTTCGTCACCCGAGCCCCGGCATTGCCAAACCGGCCCTGCCGATACAGCGTATTTTGTTCCGCATAAGTTCGGGTGCCGGAGATGATTTTCACGGCGAAGCCATTTGTTCGGGCGAGTCCCAACAGTTGGCGAGCCTTCTCCTGTGCCAGCAGATGCAACCCTGCAATCGCTCCCTCTGTTCGCGAATCGAAAGCCCCAATTTTCCGCAAATCGTTCGCCCGCGCGTCCGCATCCGCCCCCGCTTGTTCGGTCTTCGGTCCCCACTGTCCGTCCAGCACCCCGCGATACAGTCCCTGACATTTCCAGAGCCGCTGAACGAAAAGTGTGTCTTCCCGAGTTAATTTCTGTCCCATTTAATTCCCCTCGTTGTAATGAAACGGCTTGTTCTTTAGCATCAACGCCCGAAAATCGCGTGGCATACGGGCTTCCGCCCGAATCGCTTCAACATTGTGTGGGACAAATATCGCATTGCCCGCGATGCTAAAGTCCGCCCCGATATACAGCCCCAGCCCGGTAGCGATGGCACACGCGCTGGCGCAAGTCGCCCCCGCCGGGATGACAAATCGTGCTCCGCGCAGATCGTTCAGTTGCACGTGTAATTTCCAATCGCGCACTTTGCCTCCCGGTCCCTGCATAACACAGACACCATCTCGACACGCCGGAGGCTCCGCCGCGAACAACGGGAACAAAATGCTCGCCCAGAGAGGAATTGCCAAAAGCAACCCCCACTTCAGCCCACGTGAGAACAATCCGCTAGTATTGCGCATAAGTCACAAACCCCGTCATGTTGCCAGTCGCAGCAGTGAGACACAGTGCATTTGCCGCAGCGCCACGAAACAGCGACCCGTTCATTCCGCTCATGCCGTTCGCCCCTGCCGTAGCGATTGCCATCGCGCCGGTTAGCGCCGTGGTGCCAGTGCCGCAGTTGGCGCCAGTGCCGTAAACGAACGTAAAGGTGCCCGCCAGCGACGCCGTGACGTTGTATGAGCAAACGCGAATAACAGTGGAGCCAGAAAGTGCGACAAGCTGCGTCGTGGCTCCAGCGGTAACGTTGATGACGGCAGATTGAGTGCAGGTAAAAGTACGATCCCAATTTGTTCCGTTAAAATCATATGGAAATGCTCCAACACGCAACGTTCCATTACCGTTGCTACCATCGGTTAGCGTTCCATCTACAGAAGCAGTCGACAACCCGCTAGGCCCCTGAATAAACGTCCCGATCGCACCACGGTCGGAAAGCTGGCAATCGCCGCGCTGCCCATTTGCGAATGTTGGTCGGGTGCTGTTGAAAACGCAGCCCATCTTGACCGGATTTCCCGCATCGGCCACTCCGCTCGCGACATTGCCCTGAACCTGCTGATTTCCATTCGTTTGGTTCCCCGCAGTGGCCACTCCCGCGACAGTCACTTGACTTGTCCCGGCGGCCCCGACGAGCGAAATTGTCGCGGTTCCAGTCATCGCAGCGAGGCCGGTGATCCGGAACTTAGAATGTCCGTTGACCTCGATCTGCCAGATGCCTGTCGACCCACTGGTAATGGTCGCGCTCGAAGCACCAGTCGCCATGTTCTGCAGAACTGCGCCAGTCTGCGTCACCCAGACACTGCCGTTGGTCGTGACCTGCGGAGAGAGCGCGCCGGTATACGTTCCCGTCACCTGGATTGTAACCGTGCCAACTCCTTCGGTTGCAATCTCGACTGCCGAGCCAGCAGTCGCCGTACCCGCAGGCACGAGATTCTGCGTGGTTATCGTTCCGCTTGCCGTTGCATCGATAAAACTCGTCGAGATGACTGACGGGGCACCAACGATCGGAGCCCCATCCAGCCCGGCATAAAACACCCCGGGCGAAGTCCCGGTGATCCAGACCGCACTCGACGCGACAATCCCGCTAGTCGCACAGTTCAGAAACTGTCCCGGGGCGAGCACGACGCTCGTTGCTTTCGTCGGCGTACCAGACCCGAAGAAAACCCACATATTGTTCGCGTCGTTGTTCTGAATCCCGCAGTTCACCCGGGACGCCTGTGCGGCCCAAATCTGCTGGAACGTATCGGTCACCGCGATCGTGCTCGACGCATCGGTCGTCACCCGAGCCGATGGCAACGTCACGACCGCCTGCTGAGCCAGCGCCGGACCGGCGAGCCCCAGCAGCAACAGCACAACAAATAGTTTCTTAATCTTGCTCATTCTCATTGTCCTCTTGTATCGACCCAGCCAAAAGTCACAACATCTTCGACATTCGAAGCCGAAGATCCTGACAATCTGGATCGAATCTGTGCCGATGTGTTGGTTTGAACCTGCTTCGTTGTCGTATCCCCGACATCAGTCGCGCCAGTTGACACAGTCACTGCATCGTATAGTGACACCGTTGGAGCGACGTCGACACTGCAAAGACAAGTCAAAAGACCGCTTTGTGTGACTCCGCTGCCACTATCAAATAAACCGTGTACAACCGTTGCAAGAACAACGATGCCAGTCGGGAGAGTCAGTGTTCGTGTGACCGCGGCAGCCCCGGGATTTGTTGCGGCCACGTCAGAAACAGGCGTTGCCCAAGTGAAAACATTTCCATTCTGGTAGTACGCCTTGTTCACCCCGGCAAGCCGGACGATCGAGGCGATCCGGCGGAAAACCGTGTAGTTCGCCGGCATTGTCGGGGCAGTCGCGCTCAGCGAAGCCAAATAATCCACCACCCCGGTATCCGGCCGCATAATTTGGAAAAGATGATACGTCGAGTTGGCAACCGCCCCAGTGTCGAGCATTCCGGCGTTTGTCCCGACAGCCCACCCGGCATCGAGTTGCTTCACATAAGCCGATGACTGCGCCATATAGTAGGCCGCCGTTGAGTCCGCCGTCGTGCACGCCGCGAAATCAATGTCATTCGTCGCATCTGCCGCGTTGTTTCCAGTCGTGCAACCCCCGAGAGTTCCCGGGATCACGCCCGGCCAGTACTTATCCGTCGCCGCACCATCGCCCACAGCAATCGCGTCGAAAGTCGTATCGTATTCGGTCCGGCCAGCGACAGTCGGACTCGGCGCGACAGACGATTTCAGCGTAATGTCGGAATTGGTAACTACCCCGCCACTTACGGTGAACGGCCCGACCGATGTCGCGATGAGTTGCAGTCCGCCGAGGGTCGAATCGTAAGTCGCCAAATAGATATTCCCCGTCGCGAGAGCCCCTGCAATGGACGCCACAGGCCCAGCGGCGCTGTCCTGATAGATCGAGTACGTCCCAACGGCGCCAATCTGCAGAGTCGCCGCAGTCGTATTCGTCCCGCCGGAGCGCCACGCGATTTGCTTCCCGTCCGTCGCCGTGAACCCACCTGCGGAGGCCAGAATCTGCGCATCGCCCGTCCCAGACGAAGTCCCGCCCCACGCAATTCCCGGCAGTTGCCCGCTCGTCAACTCGTCCCAAATCGTATTCCCCAGGGCGTCTTGGACGATCTGGCGGTACTCGCCGGTTCCATAAATCAGGGCAGTGCCAGCAGCATCCAGCGGGACCGGATTGATATTGGTCACGCTGTTGTCTGCGTCCTGCCATGTTGTTTTCGGGGTCAAGGTCGCCGGAATGTACATGCCGACTGTCCCGCCCCCCAGCGGGTCACCATTCGCGTCGAGGAATTGCTGCTTGCCGTTCGGCAGCAGAACAGATTCCTGCGCCGTCACGCCCCCGGCGAGGGAGAGGAACAGAAGAACAGTGAGTACGGACAGTTTCATTTTCATTCTCCGTCGGAATAGGTCAGATGACGCCCTGCTGGATTTCCCAATTGATCCCATTGCTGACAAGTGTCGCCCAGCGCCCGGCATTGGCGGAAAGAATCGCCGTTCCGGCGGCACCGCCCGCGAGCGGGATCACATTGACACTCGCCGAGTCCGTGGTCTGCGCCTGAATGGTCTTGATCATGATCTCGCGGCCCGGATAGGCCGCAGCAGATGGGAGCGTGACGACACACGCGGACCCGGCTTTGTTGTTGATTAGCCAGTTTTCGGTGGCGGCAACGGTGAAGTCTGCGGTTTTGGTAACGGGAACGCCACGGGATAGCGAGCCGGTCAGAGTCGCCAGCGAGGTCGCGCCTGCAATGCGAAGCTTTTCGCTTGCCGCGGCGCCTGCAGTCATGAGGTTGACGACGAGATCGAAATCTTCAGACCCAGCCGTCGCATCGGTGACAACCGCGTTGATAGTCATCCCGACTTCGTTGTTCCCCGCCGAGGTTTCTGCCTCCAATTCGATACCGACACCGATGCCAGCGCCCGGAGCGCCGCTGGTGGTGTGGGTAACGCGGAAGGGATAGGTGACGGTGTTGTTCGAAGCGTCGTCCACCTCGGAATGGAGGCGTCGATCCGGGGTCGAGGCGCCTATGCCAAGATTGCCGTTGGTCGCGAGCGTCATGCGCAGCGTGGCGCCGGACGTGTACCAGGCATAATAGGCTGCGGCGTTGGTAAGGGCGAACTGCATGTAGCCCGCACCGGTATAGATCAGGGTGCCTGCCCCGCCGCCAGATGTAGATGGGTACAACTGCATGTACATCGTACCAGCAGTAGTCTTTACGCCAATATACGCTCGGGCAGATACTGAGGCAGATTGGTTGTCTACCTCAACGACAGTCGCTGCCGCCTGGTCGTTCTTGATCAACAGCTGATCGGTATTCGGGATTCCAACCGGCCCGATCAACATGTTTCCAGTGACCGGGTCAACCACGTACCCATCGATGGAAGCGCGCCCGAGGCCGTCACGCCAGGCTTGCCACGCCATCACTCCAGCGGCGTAGTAGCCATCAGCATTGCCATGGAGATAGCTCGGCGCCTCCCAATAGGCCGCAGGGAGTATGCCGGTGTAGACGAACCTCCTGAAGTCAGGCTCTGAGGCAATACACGCCGAAAGGTAGGCGTTGAAGGCGGTGTAGTTCGCCGCATAGAGGATCGAAATACCATGAATGATGATCGGCGTGTCATAGGCGAACCACGTTTCCGTGCGCCAGTCGTCCACCATCGTATTGAAGTCGGTGACATAACCGGTGGGGGCGCTCGCGTCTCCTTCATGCCACCACTGCACGACATCGATCTGCGTGCCGCCGGCTAGCGCCAAACCGGCCGTAACATTGGCCCGAATGCAGGTATACATGTCGGGGTCTGGTGACCCGGGCAGCCAATGCGAAATCGGGATACTGGCTTTGGCGATCTGGAACACATAAACGATGGTGTCCGGGTTCGCCCACGCCTCTTGCGCCGCTATGGAAAGGGCAATCGAAATGGTCGTGCCATCCGGGACGAGCCATGCCGTCCCGACCTTTGTTGCCGGATCGACGGTGCCGTTAAAGTCCCACAGGTAGAGGTTAGGCGGCGGCGTCCATGCATATGCCAAGCGGTATTCGGCGTTCGACCGACCCGAGGTGAGGATGAAGCGTTTTTTGCCTTCGCGCCACTCGGTATCGTAGTTGGTTGCAGACGCCTTGTATAGCACCGCCCCGCTCGCCCCGCCTGGGGGGACACTGCGAGCCTCGACCAAATCAATTGCCTGAGCGAGCGCGGTGAAATTCTCGTCAAAAAGTTCCAACGGGTTCAGGCCCGTCGGCAGATGTGCGAATTGATTTGGAACAGTGACCATCAATCGTGCTCTCGAAGAAGTTTTTCCATCTCGGGACGGCGGGCGGGAGTCGTCCTGGGTGAACCGGCCTCGCCTGGGACAGACGTCGCAAAGCGCAGCGATCCGCCGGCGAAGTCAACGATATTGTCGATGGTCAGCAGATGATTTCCCTCGCCGACTAGAAACGTCTGCGACTCGCTCGGCGAGTTATTCCCGAACACCCGGAAGGACTGGACTCCGTACCCCGTCTGTTCGACCCGGAAGAGTCTCACTTCCACCACCCGCGCCGCTGGCCCAGGTTGTAAACCGGGCGGAAGGCGATCATTACGGCGACGGCCGCCCCAGCAGGGGCCCAAGCCCAAGTCGGAAGGACCGTTTGCAGACAATCCAGCAAATTCCCGTCCGTCCCGCCCAGATCGTGCACGGCGCAGCACGAGTTGATCGTCGGGAAAATCCACTCGACAAGCTGAAATCCCGTGCAGACGTTGTCCATTTCAGTCGGACTCGCTTTCCGGCGGGATGATTTCCCCGTCAATCACGGGCAGAGCGGACGCCGCGGGAGAATTGACGAATTTCACGGAAATCGCGATTCCAGACCCGCCCCCGTTGCCGTTCTGGCCAAACTTGCCCGCGGCTGCCAGCGGCTTGACCAGCATGAGTTCGGCCAGTTCCATGAGCTCGCGCCGGCTCCACTCTTCTGGCTTCTCGTCCAGCCGGGTCTGTAGCTCCTCAATCGACGCGATCCCGAGGTCCCGCATCCGCTCCGCGACGTCGACGAATATCTGTTCCGCCTGGGTCGTGTAGTAGGAGAGGAGTTCGATGAACGCGGGATCGCGCTGGATGGTCGAGATGTAGCCCGGGGAATAGCCCGTCGCGGCGGAAATGACGGCCGGGGACTCGCCGAGCGCGATTCGCCGGGCGAGCGAGTGGTGGGCGTGCTTGATCCGGGCAATGGGCGATGACGCCGGGGCGATCCGGGTCGTCTGAGCGGAGAGTGTCGGGATGTCCTCGGGCGTCAACGGACGGACGAAAGTCGCCGTCATCGGCCGTGGCGTCTGCCCGTTCCGCCGGGCTGGCAATAGCACATCATCGAGCATGGGGCGAATCCGCGAGTCGGGAAAAGTCGGGGCGTGCGGTCATGATGCGGGCCGGGAGGGGGTGGAGTCAAGGCCGCAGGGGCGGGGAATCAGGGCGGAATGGGCCAAGGGCGGCACATGGTGTTTTGGCTCTAAAAAGAAAGAGGCCCATCGAGATTTTGAAAAAAGAGTCATTTGGGGTCGCCCCCCTACCCCCCAGAATTTTATTCTAATCTCGGCCGGTCCCCCGGTCTATTTTTCTAAAAAGGGCCCCTGGCGAGCAATTTTATTCTACTGCAGCGCCCACGCAAGCAAATCCATTCCAGACTGGAATATCATTCCGCTTGACACGGGGCACGGCGGACGAATGTTTCACACAGTCGGCGCGGGCTGCAGCCCGCGATTGTGTTGCACGGTTGCAACGGGCCGGACTGCAGATTGTTGTTGCATCGCACGCGGCACGCGCGTATGGTGTTTGTGTCGGGGCCGGGATTGGCCCGGCCCATACGGGCAAATCGCCCGGAAGGGAATGGAATAGAATGGACAAGATAAAGTACGGCAATTTCGAGATCGACTTCGATGCACTACCCGACGCATCGAAGATGGCCCTTGTTTCGCGCGGGGTCACCCACTTTCTGGGGAATGAGCAGAACTCGAAGGGTCATTCGTTCGCGGTCGCGTCGGTCAAGGGCGACGGGAAGGAAGAGCCCTCCAAGGATGCGGTGAAGGCGTGGAAAACGGCGAACGCGGAAGCGCTCGTTGCCAAGGTCACCGAGCTGACGACGGCCGCGTATCAGGCCCTGCTCGACGGCACGGTCGGCGCACGTTCCGCCGGAGGACCTCGCCTCACCCCGATTGACACGCTGGTCCGTCAGAAGGCCAAGATCGAAGTGTCGGCCAAGCTGGCGTCGATCGGGGCCAAGTTCCCGAAGAAGGACGAGACCATTACGTTCGGCGATGGTACCCGGACGGGCGATCAGATGATCGACAATTGGCTCGCCAACGGGGACAATCTGGCCCGGCTCACGAAGTTGGCCGAGAAGGAACTCAAGGCCAAGGAAGCCGCGATTGCGGCGGCCAAGGAGTCGGTCCCGGCCGGTGCGGCGAACCTTTCCGACCTCGGCCTCTAGTCCCGAGTCGGTTGATAGGGCAGGGCGCACAGCGTGCCCTGCCTCAATGAACCGATAGGGAGACGGAACGAATGTTTACCTTTGAATACCGCATGACGCACACGCAAGGCGAAACCGACTGGGTACGGTCGGGCAAGACCGACACTGACCGGGACGAAACCGCCAAACGTGCCGGGAATTGGGTTGCGGTTTGTCTCGAAAATGGTGCAACCCGCGTTGAAGTTCGGATCTGCGAAGCAAAATCCCAGCCGGGGGGTTAATCCCGGCACCCTTGCGCGGACGCGCAATCGCCCAAGTCCTGCGCGTCCCGCGCACGGCGGACTGCCAAAGCAAGCGAACAATCAGCCCGGGCACTTGTCCCGGGCTTTTTGTTGCCTCGCGACGGGGAGTCCAGGCGGGGGAGGCCCGGCCTTGGCAGTCGAGGTCCTGCGCGAACGCGCTCCTTGGGAATTGAGGCCCTGACAGTTCAGGGCATGACGATCCGGGCGGCGCATGGAGCCCCGCAGGGTTTGTTAAACAAACGATGGGTCGAGGGGGACGATTTTGGGCTATATCGGTTAAATAATGAATTAAATAAGGCGGTTTAATATCAACCCTGCCAGCATCGACTGATGGGGTACCAATTTTTCCAGCGTCTAGAGTATTCTTT
>Ga0172379_10010544_pt1 | contig 11155 bp, 11 predicted proteins | sample GrowelOW334metaG_FD_119756 | JGI IMG/M metagenome (GOLD analysis project Ga0172379, IMG submission 119756) | Groundwater microbial communities from an aquifer near a municipal landfill in Southern Ontario, Canada - Groundwater well OW334 metaG | ecosystem: Environmental > Aquatic > Deep... | reverse complement strand
TTCGGAAAAGTCCTGGCCGTCGATTACCGTAAAGCGCATCTCGGCAGATTTTGCTCCGGCGGGGACGGTAAGACTCCAAATGGACATGTTCGCGGCTTTGTTTTGATAGATTAGTGTGTAGTCGTTGGCCCCCTCTTCGTCGACCGTTCTCAGGAAGGGGGAGCCATCGGCTTTCTTGCCGGTGATAAGAAGTCCGTGCACTGTTTTTGCCGGAAGTGATTTGAAAGACGGATAGGCATCCGTTCTTCTGCCAATGATAAAAGTATCTCCGGTGTCGGGACGTTTTAAACAATCCGATTCCGAATAAGTAACGGTGTTTTTGAACGGGCGGAAGACGTTTTTGTCGCCCGCAGATAGCTCCCGAACGTATGTCGAAAACGGGCCCTTCCATTCGCCGAGAAAAGAAAGGTATTTTGCGTCACAGACGATATGTTCGCACTTCGCGGGGTTGGTTCCGTAAGCTTCCGAGCAGTCGATTTCGGCGGCTTGTGCGGTTCCGGAAATAATCAGGAACAGGGAAACGGCAAGTGTCTTCATTTAGCGCTCCGTGTTTGCCGAAAAAATCAGCCTTTGATCATGTTCTTGTAGACGCCGGGTTCGGACCCCTCTATTACGGTCGCGCCCACTGTTTTTGCGAAGAAATTTACCGGTCCCGCCCAGCCGATGACCGCGTAACCGTACCCGGCCTCGCGCATGGCCTCGAGAGTCCGGATCAGCAGGGCTTTTCCCAGGCCGGCCTTGCGCAGGTCCTCGTCCACGCCAATGGGGCCGAAAAAACCCCTGGCGGTCGCGTCGTAACAGGCAAAACCGATTATCTTGGCGTCCTTGACGGCGATAAAACATGAACAGGGAGCGTGCGCGAAAGCCGCGTCGCATTCCGAGGCCCAGCCTTTGGAGAATTTTTCACCCACCCAGGCCAGAACATGGTGCTTTTCCGGGGCCAGGGCGCGTTTTATCTCTATGCCGTCGAGCGCCAGGGCTTCGCGGAGCTCGCGCGCATCGGGGAGAGTATAAAGCTTGACGAGCAAATCGGACATTATTCCTCCGCCTGGTCCTGCGAGTCCTGCGAATCCTGCTGCTGATCTTCCCCGTACGCCTGCTCCTGCTGTCCCGCATTGCTGTCCGCGGGGGGGGTGAATGTTTTTGACGAGGGTTGAGCGGCCGGCGCGGCCTTTTTACCCGGCGCGGCCTTTTTTGCGGCCTTTTTTTTGGTTTTGGGTTCCTTTATGATTGGATTGGTTTTTTTGTCGAATTTGTAGGTCGGGATATGCTCGATTTTATCGAATTTGTATTCCGAGACCGGTTCCGGGGGGCGTTTTTTTCCTTTTTTCTTTACCGGTTTTTTCGGGGGGTCTTTGGGAAGCGGCTTTATCATTTCGGGTACCATTAAGGTCTTGTCCGTTTCCGCGGCGGCGGCCGGCGCCGGCGTGATGGCGGTCAGGACCGCGGCCGTAAACAGAGCGGATGCGGATATGGAAAGAATTATGGTTTTTTTCATAAGGCTGTTCTCTTTTTAACTCCGGTTTGTTTCGTTTCAGCCCGGCGCCGGAAAATACCGGGAGTTATTTCCGGCCTTCTTCCGCGGCTTTCACGCTCGCTTCGATCAGGGAAGCCATGGTCACGGGCCCGACCCCGCCGGGTACCGGGGTTATCGCCCGGACTTTGTCTTTCAGGCCGTCGAAATCGGCGTCCCCGCACATCCTGCCGGTTTCATCAATATTGGTGCCGACATCTATAACGGTGGCCCCGGGCGCCAGCATGTCGGCTTTAAGCCAGCGCGCCCTGCCGGCCGCTGTGACCACGATGTCCGAGGCTTTGAACACGGAAGCGATGTCCGGCGTCTTTGTGTGGCAGACGGTCACGGTGGCGTCCATGTTCGTGAGCATATGGGCCAGGGGGCGGCCCACCACGGCCGAGCGGCCGGCTACCGCGATCTTTTTACCTTTTACCTCTATGGCATGGTGCCGCAACAGACGGAGCACGGCCAGCGCCGTGCAGGGCGTGAAGAAGCCCGCCCGCTCTATATCGGCGGTTTTTGAAATGAAAAGGCGGCCCATGTTAACGGAGGAAAGCGCGTCCACGTCTTTGCCGGCCGGCACGGCGTCCCACATGGCGGGCGTCTCGAAGCCGTCCGGCAGCGGACGCTCTATCATCACGGCGTCGACTTCCCGGTCATCAGCAAGCGACGCCAGGAGTTTTAAAAATCCGGCCAGGCCCTCCCGGCTCTCCGGCTTTATGAGCCGTACCTGTATTCCTAGCTTGTCGCACGCCGCGATCTTCCGGTTGACGTAAATGGCCGAGGGGGAATCGTCGAAATAATTAACGATGGCGAGCAGGGGCGGACGTCCGGAAGCGGTGAGCGCGGCTATGCGCGGCTGCAGGGAGTCAAGTATGGTTTTTGAAAGCGTTTTGCCTTCGAGCAGTATCGCCATATGTTTTAATAATACCAAATTTATAGATTCCGGAATTTAAAGGGGCCGGCTGAAGGAATCTTGTTGCCAAGGCGGCGGCTATTTGCTAACCTGAAAGTTGCAGCCGGCTGCAACTTTCACCCCGCCGGGGCCCGGGCCCTCCGGGCGAATCCTTCGAATGAAGGATTCAGGCTAGAAATTAATAAGGGTCCGGAGATTGAACGGAGCGTTATGGTAGATCTTAAACCTCTTCACCTGAAAAAAGTGAAAAGCATACTTGCCGGACATGTTCCGGAGTATGACGTGCTGATCTACGGCTCCAGGGCGAACGGCAGTTCGAAGCCGCGCTCTTATCTGGACCTGGCCGTGCTCACCGCCGCCCCGCTCGTGCCGCAGCGTCTGGAGAAGCTCACTACGGCGTTCGCCGAAGCCGGTCTGCCGTTCGGCGTGGATACCGTGGACTGGGCGGCCACGGGTAAAGATTTCCGGAAAGAGATAAAAAAGACCGGCGTTCTGCTCCGGCGTTCCTCCAAAAAATAATTCAGGTGATCCTAACGGGTCTGCCCCGGCCGGGGTGAAAGTGGCAATTGATGCGACTTTCAGGGTCAAATGGTCGTTTTAAGGATCACGACCTCGACTCTTCTGTTCTGAGCCCTGCCCGTTTCCGTGGTATTGGGCGCGACGGCCCGGGTGGTGCCCATTCCTTCATAGGTCAGGCGGCCCGGACTGATCCCGGCGTCTATAAAGTACTGGTAGACGCGATTGGCCCTTTCGCGGGACAGCATCAGATTTCTTTGCGGCGATCCGCTGGAGTCGGTATAGCCTTTGACCGTCACCATGTTTTTGGGGCAGGTTTTCAGGAACAGCGCTATCTGCAGCATGGACGGGAGGGCGGCGTTCTGGATCTCGCTTTGTCCGGGCGCGAAAATCGTGTTCTCGGCGACGCTTACTTCCAGCCCCTCGTCCGTATAGGTGAATTTCAGCTTCCAGTCGGCGAGCCCCCGGAGTTCCAGCGGGGTAAAAAGGGAGAAGGAGACCGGTTTGGTCGTGTGAATGTGTTTTCTGGAGTCACGCCAGCCGAATGTGGCGTCATAGAAACCGTCAGGCAGCGGTTCCCCGTTTTCCGCGACTCCGGACCAGAACACCAAAGAGGGCGGAGTGTCCCTGCCCTGTATGGCGCCCACTTTCCTGCGGCTCCGGTTGAAGATCTGGATCTGCCAGGAGCTGACATCGTCAAGCGTTCCGACGTCCAGGGTGTAAAACGAACCTGTCTGCGGATCGCGATTCCGGATGGCAAAGCGTACGGGCGGCTCTATCAGGTTGGGCGTTAATCTCTCCCTGGCCTCCAGCGTGACCTCCCGCTGAACGGACACGGCCTCGAGCTGGTAGGAACGAACGGCCAGGACCGGCAGCAATAAAAGCGCCAGCGCCATAAAGACGATCCTTACAGGCAATGAATCCATTTTTTGATCCCGAACCCAGGATTATTATGCCAAAATAGCCGCCGCCGGCACAATCCCGGTGTGTTCCGGTTCTTGTCCGCCGTGATTTGCGGGTTTTGTGCGGGATAAAAAGTTTTCTGTTGCCCCCCGGGGCTTTTAGTTGCTAAGTTATAATTGGCGGTCCAATGAAAAAGCTATTTAAATACCGGAAGGGCCAGAACACGGTGGAATATCTCCTTATGCTGGCCGTTACGACCGGCGTAGTGCTGATCACCGGCATGGCGCTCAGGAATTATATCCCCAAGCTGTTCTCGCAGCTGCAGACCCTGATAAGCGGCGCGGCCACCACCCTCGGGTCCCCCACGGGCGCCGCCCCGCAATAGCGCCCGGCGTTTCCGAACCACACCATTGACCGAAGTGCCCAAAACAACATAGGTCCCAATTTTTGCAAAACCGGGCCTTTCGGCTCTTACCGACGCTTTTGCCTTGCGTTAGACTATAACCATTGACTCTTAAGAGGCAAAGTGGTTCACGAAATATAGTAGAATTATCTATGAAAAAGCCGCTGCGCCCCGACTTTGAGATCCGGGTTGCCGGCATGAGTTTAGGTGCTTGGAGGATTTTGTGGAAATAAATGAAGTGAAGAAGAGCAAGAACTGGACCATATTAGTGCTCATCCCGGTCTGCGTTATCGGCACCATAATGGTGACGCGGTGGATCATTAAGAGCGGCTCCGGCACAAGTCAGGCGCCCGGGGTTACCGAGGAATACACCGGCGGAACCGCCGAAGAGAGAGCGGCCGCCGCCATACGCCAGGAAGAGGCGGCGCGGCCGGCTTCCGAACCCTCGCAGGACAACCCCGCCGGGAGCGCGGTCAGGCAGCCGGAGTCCCAGCGCCCGGCCGCGGCGTCCCGCCCTAAAACCGCCCCGGCCGAAGACCCGGACGCCGCCAAAAAGAACTGGTCGTTAGGCGCCATTGACGGCGCGCTTCCGAAGCTTTTGGCAAAGATCGTGAACAAGAATCCGAAAGCCGTGGTCGCCATTTTCAACAACGAATATGTTGTTAAGGGTTTCTTCTCCAGGAAGGAAGTGAAAGCCGTGATGCGCAGTAAGTCAAGCCTGGTGAATTTCCTTAAGAACCCGGATAACTTCGACGAGTTCATTAATATGCCCTGCGTCCAGGAAGGCATGAAGAACCCGGAGCTGCTCAGGGGTCTTGCCTCAAGCAAAATGGCGGGCGCCATTCTGGACCAGCCGGCCGCGGCGGCCCTTAATAACGATCCCCAGGCGGTAGGCGATATCATCGCGGCCGTGCCGGCCATTATCCCTTATATGACCGACCCGAACATAATGGCCGCGCTTTCCGCGAACCCAAGGGTGTCCGGCTCGGTGTCCGCCCAGACGCGTTAACCGACAAATCCTTAGCCGGCCATAGGAGCGATACTGTGAAACGAAATCTGGTGCTAATGCAGCCGCGAATAGGCGTAATGGACTATTCCGGGTTAACCGCCACCCCGCCGTTGGGGTTGCTTTCCGCCGCTTCCGTTATCTGCCGGGAAATGGAGGTGCGGATCGTTGATCAGCGTGCCGGCGGCAACTGGCGCGACTGTCTGGCCAAAAGCATCGACGCGCAAACCGTCGCCGTGGGCGTAACCTCGATGACCGGCAGCATGATACTGTACGCGCTGGATATGGCCCGCGAAGCCCGGCGCCACACCAAAGCGCCCATAATCTGGGGAGGCATACATACCTCTCTCGTCCCGCAGCAGACCGCGGAGCATGAACTGGCCGACTACGCGGTTGAAGGAGAGGGCGACATGGCCCTCGCGGAGCTGGTGCGCCGGATAGCCGCCGGAGCCGACACAGCGGGAATACCAGGGGTCTGGAGCAAGGTGAACGGCAAAGTGGCGTGCACGCCGCGCGCCCAGCTGCTGGACATGGACACGCTGCCCCCGACGCCCTACCATCTGATCGACGCCGAGCAGTACATACAGATCTATCAGGGGCAGCGCGCCCTCTTCTACCAGACCAGCCGGGGCTGTCCCTGCCGCTGCTCCTACTGCTACAACCTCACTTTCAACAAGGGGCGCTGGCGGTCGCGCAGCGCGGAAAAGATCCTGGAAGAAATGGCCGAGCTGAAAAAGCGCTACAAGCTGGAAGTGATGTACATCTGGGACGACAACTTTTTCATCGACACCAAACGCGCCCGGACTTTGCTCGCGGGCATGAAGGAGCTGGGCCTGCGCTGCATGCTGCACGGCGCGGATGTGGAATCTTTGGCCCGCATGAGCGATTCGGACCTGGATTTTCTGGAAGAGGTCGGCGTCGACACTTTGGCCATAGGGGTCGAGTCCGCCGTGGACCGTGTGAGGACCGAGGTCCTGAACAAAAGGGGAGGCATAGACCTGGTGCGGGCCCAGCTGGAACGGTTCAAGGGCCGCAGCATACATGTGGGATGTTTCTTTATTCTGGGTCTGCCCACCGAAACCGCCGAGGAAATAAAAAAGACCATCATGTTCGCCATGGACACCCTGGACATGGGGCCGAACTTTCACATCCCGCAGTTCTTCAACTTCGCGCCCTATCCCGGCACCGCGATCTTCGACCGGCTGCAAAAACAGGGCGTGCTCTTCCCCCGGAAACTGGAAGAATGGGGTAAGTGGGAATGGGATTATTCCATGATACATGACGCCAATCCGAAAATAAAGGATCTGCTTGCCCGTATAACGGTCATGGGCAAGTATATCGACAGCAACAAAGACCCCTTCCTTACCATGGACCCCCTCCGGAGGGTCGTCGCCAGGATATACGCGCCGGTTGCCCGCGCGCGGCTGCGCAGCGGCATCCTGTGGCCCATGCCGGAACTATGGATGAGCCGGATGCAAAAGAAACTGACCCTCCGCTTCCGGGAGTTCGGGGCGGTAGCGGGCGGAAGGCTTCGGGGCGCGGCCGTCGTGCCGCAGAAAAGCGAATCTTAAGATCAAAGGATGGGCATCATGCTGCTTCCGGGCGTTTTCTGGCTGGGCTTTATCACGTTCGCCGATTCCGTTATTCTGATCAGCCTGATAGAGACGAAGTTTAAGGCCAACACCAAGCTTGGTCCCGGCCCCGGGCGGGCGGTTTATGTGCTGTCGTTCTTGCTCCACACCGTTGCGCCCGCTATCGCCTGGTATCTGGGTTCGCTGAGGACGGCGATAGCCGTTAACTCTCTTTTTGGTCTCGTCTGGGGTCTGTTCTTTTATTTTATTTTCGACCGCTTCATTCACATCCCCGTCATATTTTTCGTCTCAAGCCTGGCCTCGTTGTGGAAGTACGTCAAGCAATAAGTTCCTGCCGCCTTTTCACCTGATTACAATAAAAATACAAGATTCGGCGTGCGCGCGCCCCGGATCACGCTTTTCATTGGGGCGCGGGGGGCGGTTTTCTTGTAAAAACCTTTCATGGACAATGCGCGGGATGTGGTGTACGCTATGGGTGGTATGAATCCAACCTCGGGGGAAACTACGCGCAATCCAGCGGCAAGGACCATCTCGGTAACGATGGCTCTGTTGCTCCTGCCGGTCCCGCCTATCTGCCCCTACCAGGTGGCGGAAGACGCCATCCAGGAAGAGGTGACGCTGGTGGCCAGGGAGCGGCTGTCCTTCAACCCGGTAGAGCCGCCGGTGCGGTTTGCCATCAGGAACAGCGATCCGCAGACCGGCTTGATCTACACCGTTGATGACGGCGGCTTGAGCGACGCCAGTGCCTGGCAGATCCAGATCTTCGACCGTCGCGGCCGCAAGGTCAGCTTCGTGCAGGGCAATGGCGTTCCCCCCGCTCTGGTTTCATGGTCCGGGATCTCGGACAGCGGAGAACCGCTGCCGGACGGTTCTTATGACGCCACGTTCGGCTGGCGGGATTCCGCGAGGCGGATCCATACCACCAAAAAGATAACCTTCTCCCTTATGTCGTCGATGGAGGTCCGGGGTTTAACCGACTGGAAGCTGCGGTTCAAATACACGGACGAGGGATTGGTGGTAAGCATCGCCGAGAGCATGATGTTCAGGCTCGGGGAGAGCGAGATCCAGGACGAGGCGCTGCCGTCGATGATGCAGGTGGCCGCCTTCCTGAAAACCTGCTCCTCGAACATGGTGACGGTCCGGGGTTACACTGATTCCAGCGGTTCTGCGCGGAGAAATCTGTTCTTGTCCCGCGAAAGGGCAAATCGCGTCTACCAGTACCTGGTCGACGCCGGCATCAATCCGAATCGCCTGACTTACGAAGGTCTGGGCGCCGTTCGGGTCGCCCCGGCCCAAGCGACGGAAGAGGGCAGCGCGAGGGATAGAAGGGTTGAAGTTGTGGTGATGAGAACGACCATTTAGGCCCCCCCCCAACAACGGTCCAAATCCTACGATTCCGGCTCAAAAAAACGGAAGCCCCGGCCCGGCACCGACTGGATCTTTGCGGTAAGTTCCTGCGGCAGTTTTTTCTTCAGGTTATAGATGTGGGTGTCCACCAGATGATCCACGGCCACCGTGTTCCACAAGGTAGAGAGTATATACTTCCTGGACAGAACTTTGGGGCGTTCTTTGACCAGGACGCAGAGAAGCTGGAACTCTCTTGCGGTAAGGTTGCCGATAACGGCGCCCTTGAAGTTCACCAACTGGCTTTTTTCTTCTATTACCAGGCCGCCCGCCGTGATCTTTCCGGCGCCTTCGTTTTTGTCAAGCGCCACTCTTCTTAAAAGGGCTTCAACCCACATGACAAGCTCGGCCGCTTTCATGGGCTTGCATAGATACTGGTCGGCTCCGTGCGACAGGCCCTGTACTTTTTCCGCCACATCGGTATGGCCGGTAAGAATGATTATGGGGGTGGCGCTGAGGGGTTTATGGTCCCGGATCTTACGGCACAGATCCAGACCGGACCCGTCCGGCAGGTCCAGGTCCATAATGACAAGGTCGGGATGTTTGTTCAGGAAGATATTAAAACCGGCGGCGAGGAGATCCGAAAGCATAACCTCATATCCGGCGTCCTGAAGCGCGATTTGCATCAGTGAAGCGAGCGTGGCGTCGTCTTCAATGATGAGGACGGATTTCCCCCTGGTTCCCATACGCAATTATACAATGTATCGACCGCGGCTGGCTGCTCAAGGTCCCAAACCGATGAGGCCGTGGCTGATTGGTTTGTAGAAGAGGGTCAAAGGCGTGTGGCGGTGTTGGCGCTCCACTTCTGGCGTCGTAAATTCGCGCAGTGGTAATGTCCAGGCCACTTCATGCTGACCTTAACGGCAGTGTTTCGTGGAAAATCAGTCAGCATGTCATGATTTTAATATTTCGGGCGGCGAGAACGCATTTGTTTTTATTACAGGTTTGATATAATTTTAGCGGCATCAAATTTGCGGACGAAATGGAAACCTTATGAAAAAAATAATCATGGTTTTGCCGGCACTTCTTGTTTTGCGGCAGGTGGCCAGTGCGCAGGAGAGCTTGGTTTTCCAAACTCCGCCTGCCGAAATCCTGGCACTGGCGGATTATGAAATGGCTCCCTCCGTAAACATGGATTCCAGGAAGGAATACATGTCGCTAAAATACTACAACACCTATAAGTCCCTTGACGACCTAAACCAGGAAGAATTGCGTCTTGGCGGATTGCGGGTTAATCCGGTGACCAATATTTCAAGTCTTATTACCTACGCAAAAAACTTGAAGCTGAGGAAAATTTCGGCGAGCGACGAGGTGCAGGTCTCCGGGCTGCCTCCAAATCCGAAGATAGCCAATATTTCCTGGTCCCGGAACGAAAAAAAGATCGCTTTTACCCACACCACCGATACCGGCGTGGAGCTATGGGTAATAGACGTCGAAACAGCCAAGGCGGAAAGGCTGACAGGACCTGTAATCAATGCCAACCTGGGCATGCCGTACAGCTGGCTGGGAGACAACGAAACCTTGCTTATAAGGCTGCTCCCGAAGGACAGGCCTGCCCTTATAGACACAAAAAAGGACCTGCCTAAAGGACCTGCGACTTCCGCCGGCGACGGCTCGAAGTCACAGAATAGGACGTTTCAGGACCTGCTGAAAAATCCCACAGATGAAAAAAACTTTGAGATTCTGGCGACGGCGGAGTTGTACAAGGTAACACTCTCCGGGAAGACGGAGCTTTTCAAGACCGCAGCCATATATGCGGAAGAAAGCGTTTCCCCTGATGGGAGATTCGTGCTGGTGACGACCATTCAAAGGCCGTTCTCGTATATCGTGCCGTTCGACCGTTTCACGCAGAAGTCCATAGTTTACGACATGAGCGGCAAAGAGATAAAAGTGGTAAACGAAGTTCCCTTGAACGAGGTAATGCCGAAAGGTTTTTCCTCGGTCAGGAAAGGTAAAAGGAATATGGACTGGAGGAGCGACACGCCCTCGACTCTGTACTATGTAGAGGCGTTGGACGGGGGGGATCAGGCCAACAAGGTGGAGTTCCGGGATGAAGTGTCTCTCTGGGACGCGCCTTTTACTTCCGGGCCCGTGTCTTTGTTCAAAGCGCGGCAGCGGTTCGCCGGAATTGCCTGGGGCGACGAAAATTCCGCCATTGCATACGATTTGTGGTACGACACCCGAAACATGAAAACATACCTGATCAAGCCCTCAAAACCGGGAGAAAAACCGGAGATCATACATGACCGGGACTATCAAGACATTTATTCTGATCCCGGCAAATTCGAGACCAAAAGGAATCCAACCGGGAAGTGGGTGCTCCTGAAAGAAAATGGCAGCCTTTATCTGTTGGGCGACGGCTATACCAAGGAAGGACAATACCCGTTCATAGATGAGTTCGATCTTAAGTCATTGAAGGCCAAGCGCCTGTACCGTTCCTCGTTCACCGATAAAAAAGAAGACCTGCTCTCGCTGGTGGACGTGGCGGAAGGCAAAGTGTTGGTCAGGATCCAATCAAAGAACGAATTCCCTGATTATTACTTCAGAAACATAAAGTCCGGGGGGGTGACTCAGGTAACACATTTCCGGAACCCATTTGAAAGTATTCGGGATGTTCACAAGGAAGTGATCAAGTATAAGAGGAAAGATGGGGTGGACTTATCAGGAACACTGTACCTGCCGGTTGGCTACGATGCCGCGAAAAATGAAAAGCTGCCGCTGCTCATATGGGCGTACCCACAAGAGTTCAAGCATAAGGACAGCGCGGGACAAAACTCTAAAAATCCAAATGAGTTCACCTACCCGCATCATTATTCCTTCGTCTACTGGGTGACAAGAGGCTACGCCGTTCTGGACGACGCCTCTTTCCCGATAGTCGGCGAGGGAAAGAAAGAGCCGC
>Ga0172379_10010543_pt1 | contig 11156 bp, 8 predicted proteins | sample GrowelOW334metaG_FD_119756 | JGI IMG/M metagenome (GOLD analysis project Ga0172379, IMG submission 119756) | Groundwater microbial communities from an aquifer near a municipal landfill in Southern Ontario, Canada - Groundwater well OW334 metaG | ecosystem: Environmental > Aquatic > Deep... | reverse complement strand
TGAACGATATCGCTAATGCGTATCTGATCGCTTCTGGTTCGACTATCCTTTTCCGAATTAATTACTAAAATACAAAATCAGTAGTAATCGGCTCTTTTTTCTCCACAAACATACGAGATCGCTTCGCTAAGTTCCCTTGTGAAGGGGAAGATGTATAATCCTGGCAGAATTGCTAATTTGATGCGATCTCCCCTAAGCCTTTGGGAGATGTCGACAACTTGTCCCGAGACCTCGGGAGACAGAGGGGTAATAGCTCATATAAAACCCTGAATTATACTGCTTTTATGTTATGTATTAATCTACCGACCTCTGATAATTTTAAACGTAAATATTTTGTTTAATCTTTTTCCACACATTTTGTCGAATAAACTATAAACCCAAAACGACAGTTATTTTTCCATTAAAATATTTAATTATATTTACATAGGTTATTTGGAATAATATATCAATTATATTGAGAATGATTGGACACGATAAAACCTATGAAGAACTTTCCAAGGAGTTGCATGAATTGCAGCAGCAGTATGATTCAATAAAGGCGGCTTATGAAAAAGAAATTGCCGGTGCTAAGGTAAAAGCGGCTTTTTTGAAGAAAAGCGAAAACCGTTACCGGTCATTGATTGATCTGGCTGTTGATGGGATACTTTTGGGATCGCATGAAGGTGTTATAATTGATGACAATGAAAGCATGTGCTCCATTGTTGGTATTGCCAAAAATGATTTAATTGGCAAACATATAAGTCAAGTTCCTTTTACCCCTGAAAGCCTTGCTAAAAGCCCTTTTCGGTTCGATTTGCTCCAAAAAGGTGAAATAGTTATCAACGACAGGGTACTTAAACGTCCTGATGGAATTGAAGTGACGGTTGAGATGCGGACTAAGATGATGCCTGATGGCACCTACCAATCGATATACCGTGATATTACCGAGCGAAAAATGAATGAAGCAAAGTTGCGCAAATCGGAACAAATGCTTCAAACCGTGTTGGACAATTTTCCGGGTGTTGTTTTTTGGAAAGATAGGCATTCGAATTATTTGGGTTGTAATCACACGTTTGCTTTAGGTGCGGGATTGAATAGTTCAACCGAAATTGTCGGGAAAACCGATTTCGATTGCCCATGGAGCGAAACCGAAGCAGAGAAATACCGGACCGATGATTGCGAAGTTATTGAAAACGGCAAACCCAAACTTCATGTAGTTGAAATGCAACATCAAAACAATGGTAAAGTAGTTTGGTTTGATACCAGCAAAATCCCTTTACGCGATTCGCAGGGGCAAGTTATTGGAATAATTGGCGTATCCATTGATATAACTGATCAAAAAAAGGCTGAAACGGAAATTCTGAAAGAAAAGCATTTCAACGAAAAACTGCTCGATAGTTTACCTGTTATTTTTTATTTGTACGATAAAGATCTCCGCCTCCGGAAATGGAATAAAAAACATGTCGATGAATTGGGTTATTCGCCGGAAGAATTGCAAGGATTCCCAGTTGAAAATTGGCATCAGTTGGAGGAAGCAAAAGCGTTGGTTCGGAAAAGTATCAATCATGTGATAGAGAACAATACTTTTATCAGTATTGAAGCAACCCTGTATCATAAAAATGGGCAAGGCATACCCTATTTACTTACAGGAGTTAGGTTTGACTCACCGGAAGGACCTATGCTTATGGGCATTGGAGTAAATATTACTGATCTTAAAAATGCGGAAAACGAACTCATAAAAGCTAAAGAAAAAGCTGAAGAAAGCGACCGGTTGAAAACTGCATTTCTTCAAAACATGAGCCACGAGATACGCACCCCCATGAATGCTATTATGGGATTCTCTGAACTGATTGTTGATTATTACAACGATAAACCGAAACTTGAAAAATTCTCAGAAATAATCAATCAGCGCAGCAACGATTTACTCGATATTATAAATGATATCCTTGATATTGCAAAAATTGAATCGGTGCAATTGGCCATTAATGAGGAGGCCTGCAATTTGAACGAGTTATTTGCCGAACTAACCGCTTTTTTTGCGGAATATCAAAAGCGTACCGGTAAACAGCACATTGAATTCAGCCTAAAAACACAGTGTAACCTATTGGAAAGTAGCATTGCAACCGACAAAGTAAAATTGAAACAAATATTCATAAACTTAATTAGCAATGCCTTTAAATTTACCGATTCCGGTTCTATTGTAGGAGGGTGCAAATTAGATAATATACACAACATCATGTTTTATGTCACCGATACCGGAATAGGCATTCCTCAGGATAAGCAACAGTTCATTTTTGAGCGTTTTACACAGCTAAATCCTGGTGACAACAAATTGGTTAGTGGTACCGGTTTGGGTTTGTCTATTGTAAAAGGTTTGGTAATTCTGTTAGGAGGCGAAATATTTGTGGAATCGGAAGTAGGTAAAGGCACCACCTTTTCTTTTACAATTCCTTACAAAACAATTCAACCTATCAATTACAATCCTATTGTTATAGAAAAAACTGCGGAACCTCAATTTTCAGGCATTACCATTCTCATTGTTGAAGACGATAAACGGAATGCAGAATATTTGATGGAAATATTGACCAGTGCCAGATTCAAAGTGGTACAAACCCAATATGGGAATGAGGCGGTTAAAATTGCCAATTCGGGCAAGTTTGACTTAGTGTTAATGGATGTTCGTTTACCTGATATTGATGGCTATGAAGCAACCCGTCAAATTCGAATGAACAAGCCCAACATGAAAATTATTGCACAAACGGCCTATGCTTCGCATCAGGAAAAGCAAAAAGCGCTGGATTCCGGATGCAACGATTATATCAGTAAACCCATAAAAAAAGAATTGCTCTTGCTGATGATTAGTAGGCTTTTACAATGATAAGATACCGGTTATTTTTATTGTTTCTTTCCCTTTAACAGCAATCGTTCTATCTCTTTTGGAAAATACTCATATTCCAATTCATGCACCTTATGAGCCACATCATCAGGGCTATCGGTTGGTAAAACCGCTATCTTTGCTTGAAATAGGATGTTTCCCTTGTCGTATTCCCGGTTTACAAAATGAATGGTTATGCCGCTCTCTTTTTCATGATTAGCCACTACAGCTTCATGCACTTTGCCGCCATACATTCCCTTACCTCCATATTTGGGTAACAAAGCTGGATGAATGTTTATAATCCGGTTGGGAAACGCTGAAATTAGTGATTCAGGAATAAGCCATAAAAAACCTGCCAATACAACTAATTCAATCTTTTCAGCTATTAACCGGTCAACTATTTCAGTAGTTTCGTTAAACTTATGTTTGTTGAAAACCATCGAAGGCATATTCAATTTTTTGGCCCGTTCCAAAACGAATGCATCCTTTTTATTCGATAAAATAAGAGAAACCTCAATGGAAGGGTGTCCTTTGAAATACCGGGCAATGTTTTCAACATTAGTCCCTGATCCGGAGGCAAATAGCGCGATTTTATGCATAGTTTTTTCTTGTTTCAAAACAGTTCCCCATCGGAACTTCCGTTTTCATAAGCCACATCAATCAAAAGGGTTTTCTTTTTTGAGGCTACTACGGCCAATTGGTCGCAACGCTCATTTTCGGGTATTCCGGCATGGCCTTTCACCCAGTGGAATTTTACTTGATGTTTGGCATAAACCAACAAAAATCGTTTCCACAAATCCGGGTTTTTTTTCTTTTTAAAATTGGTTTTCACCCACCCTTGCAGCCATTTTTTTTCAACCGAATCAATCACATATTTCGAATCGGAGTAAATGGTTACCTCACAACCTGGGGTTTTGAGCGCTTCCAAACCGGCAATAACCGCCAACAATTCCATACGGTTATTGGTAGTTAAGCGGAACCCTTCGGAAAGTTCTTTACGGTGCACACCCGAAAGCAAAACGGCTCCATATCCTCCCGGACCTGGGTTGCCACTGGCGGCACCATCGGTAAATAAGGTTATTTTTGTAGCCATGATGCAAAAATAGGGTTTAATTTTAATAATCGCTTTCCGTGCACTATTTTTGTCGCGTTAAATCAAAAAAGCAATATTTGAAATCGTTTATATTAGGTTCAATTGCTCTAAGAAAAGGTTGGAATGCTATCGTTCTGAATTTTAGTTGGTTTTTTGCAATACATTTTTCGTGTTAATTAGTGTAATTAGTGGCAAAAAGAGATAAATATGAAAATCGGAACCATTGATTTAGGCGAAAAGCCTTTGTTTTTTGCCCCCATGGAAGACATCAGCGATCCATCGTTCCGAAGGCTCTGCAAGGAATTTGGGGCCGATATGATGTACACCGAATTTGTTTCATCGGATGGTTTGATACGCGATGCCGGAAAATCGCTGCGTAAACTGGAACTTTCAGCCAATGAACGACCCGTGGGAATCCAAATATATGGAAAAGACCCCGTGGCTATGGTGGAAGCGGCTAAACGTTGTCAGGAAGCAAGACCCGATTTAATTGACCTGAATTTTGGCTGTCCAGTTAAAAGAGTGGCCGGAAAAGGTGCCGGAGCCGGATTATTACAGAATATTCCCTTAATGCTGGAAATTACCCAAAAAGTGGTTCAAGCGGTGAACATCCCGGTAACCGTGAAAACCCGTTTGGGATGGGATGAAAACGATAAACCCATTGTGCAACTGGCTGAGCAATTGCAAGATTGTGGAATTGCAGCTCTTACGGTGCATGGCCGCACCCGCAGCCAAATGTACAAGGGTGAAGCTGATTGGACTTTGATTGGTGAAATAAAGAAAAACCCCCGTATGAAAATACCCATTATTGGGAACGGCGATGTAACCAGTGCTGCCATTGCCAAAGAAAAGTTCGAAATCTTTGGTGTGGATGGCATTATGATTGGCCGTGCTGCCATTGGCCGTCCCTGGATTTTTCGCGAGGTGAAGCATTATCTGAAAACCGGTGAAACCCTTCCGCCATTAACCGTAGGCGAAAAAGTAGCATTGGCCAAACGGCACCTTGCCTATTCTTTGGATTGGAAAGGAGGCATAACTGGGGTTTTTGAAATGCGCCAGCACTTTTCGAATTATTTTAAAGCCTTACCCGATTTTAAATCCACCCGCACTCGATTGGTTACGGAAACTAATCCGGAAACGATTATTGAAATTCTGGATGAAATTGCCGAAAAATGGGCTGGATATTAACTCTATAAAGGTTAGCCCGAATTGATGCTGATTTCCGGCACTTTCAAGCTGAAACGGTTACTAAATAGAATATAGAAGCCATGATTTTAATAACGAAAGACCTCCGGTTTATTATAAAAAGAAGCATAATTTGTATTTTAACACTGTCCATATTTTGAGTTTTGATTCTTTTTTGATTTTTGAATATTTATTTTTGGAGTTTTCTTAGTAACCCTTTCTAAGTTATTTCTATCAATTTGTAACAAAATCACCATTGCATATCATTTTTTAGTATTTTCATGGCCTGTTTTACTAACACAAACTATCAAAATAACCAGTAATAAAAACGAAATTGTGAAAAATCTATCAATTAAAGAAAAAATTGGATATGCACTGGGCGATGGTGCAGCTAATATTGCATGGCGAGGTGTGGCCACATTTCTGTTTATTTTTTATACCGATGTTTTTGGGTTGAATCCTGCTGTGGTTGGAATCCTATTTCTGATTGCCCGGTTTGGCGATGGAATTATTGATATTCTGATGGGTATTGTTTGCGACCGTACCAATTCTAAATATGGCAAGTTCCGTCCTTGGATATTATGGACCGCAGTACCTTTAGGAATTACCCTGTCGCTATTGTTCACCACTCCTAACTTTGGATATAATGGCAAAGTAGTTTATGCTTATGCAACCTATTTGTTATTTTTTATCATTTACACAGCAAATAATATTCCGTACGGTGCATTAATGGCTGTTATGACCCCCGACGATAAAGAACGCACCAGTCTGGGTTCTTATCGCATGGTTGGGGCATTTACCGGTGGAATGGTGGTTCAGGGTGCTTTGTTGTTTTTAGTGGCCCACTTTGGAAATATAAACCCGGCAATTGATATTAATAAATTGGAAAAAGCAAAATATGAAGTTACCGTATCAACCAATCAGGATGTTAAAAATGTTAACATTAATACCAAAGATGGCATTGCCCTTTTTAACTGGACCAATGCTGAAGTACCCGATAGCTTGAATGTTCCTACTCAAGGTAAAAGTTTTTCGATGGAAGCGGATAAAGAGTATTCTTTTATCGTAGCTGGCGAAGAAAACCTGGAAGCCAAAAACATTAGCATTATCGACCAAAAAAGAGGATATAGTTCAGCCATTTATATTATGTCTATATTTTTGTCGCTGTTTCTAATCCTAACTTTTGCAGCAACAAAGGAACGGGTGCAGCCACCCAAAGATCAGGAGACTGACCTGAAAAAAGATTTGAAAGATCTCATCAAAAACAGGCCCTGGATTATTCTTTTATTGATTGGTGTTCTTTTCAATGTTTATAATTCAATAAAACAGGGAATTGTTGTAATCTATTTTAGCCATTATTTGCACAACCAATTTTTAGCTGCATCCTTTATGATTGGTCTAATGCTGGCATCAATAGCCGGTGCCATGATAACCTCTCCGCTTGGGAAACGATTTGGAAAACGTAAACTGTTTATTGGAGCGCTTATTTTTTCGGGAGCTATAAACGCATTATTGGCTTTTTGCGGACCTAACGATACTTCAGGTATTTTCGCACTTGGTATTATTTCTGAATTTGGAGCTGCCGTATTTCCTACTCTTTTCTTTGCCATGCTTGGCGATGCGGCGGATTATTCGGAATATAAAAATGGGCGAAGGGCTACTGGTTTGGTTTACTCAGCTGGCTCTTTTGCAACCAAATTTGGAGGAGGCATAGCGGGTGCCATAATTGGGCTTGTTTTAGCGGCATTTCATTACAACGGGCAAGATGCCGTTTCCATTCAGGGCGCTGTTCCGGGTATAATAATGCTCATGAGCTGGATTCCCACAATTATAGCTTTGATAACCGCAGGAGTAATGACCCTTTACCCGCTCGACCAGAAGCAAATGGATGCCATTACCATTGAACTAAACAATCGAAGGGCTAGTATAATGGAGTAAATAAGGGATTTCCTTAATCTAAAAAACAAACAAAAAATTAAACTGCTATAATTATAAAATTATGAAAGCTCGCAATTTACTTAAGCAAAGCATTTTTGTTTTATTTATAGGCGTCTCAATTTCAGTTTCTGCTCAAATCTATCCGCAAATCATCAATGTGGATGCAAGAAATACCACTTCGCTGGATGGACTTTGGAGAACCATTGTTGATCCGTTCGAAAATGGCTATTATGATTATCGAAGAAAGCCGTTAGCCAATGGTTTTGGAAGCGATAGTGATTTAACCGATAAAAGTATATTGCAGGAGTATAATTTTGCTACGGACAAAACCTTGTCGGTTCCCGGCGACTGGAATACACAACGACCGGAGCTTTATTATTACGAAGGAACCGTTTGGTATCGCAAACGGTTCGATTATAAGGTAACGAACGGTAATCGGCTCTTCTTGCATTTTGGGGCGGTGAATTATGAAGCCATTGTTTTTCTGAACGGTAAAGAAATTGGCAAACATATAGGGGGTTTTACCCCTTTTAATTTTGAAATTACCGGACTGGTGAAGACAGGTGAAAACTCAATTGTGGTAAAAGTGGATAACAAACGCCTGTTCGAAGGGGTTCCAACAGTGAATACCGATTGGTGGAACTATGGAGGTATCACCAGGCAGGTTAATTTGATTGAAACACCAGCCACATTGATTCGCGACTATTATATTCAGTTAAAGAAAAATGACAAAAACACCATAAGTGCTTGGGTTCAGCTCGACGGAAGGCAAATCATTCAGAAAATAAAAATCGAAATTCCGGAATTAAAAATTTCTAAAGAAGTAAGCACCAACCAAAACGGTTTTGTTGAATTCGAACTTAAAGCAAATCCGGTTTACTGGAGCCCCGAAAATCCAAAATTGTATAAAGTTTTTATTACTTCCGAAAGTGACAAAATTTATGACGAAATTGGATTCCGGACTATTGAAACCAAAGGAACCAAGATTTTTCTCAATGGCAAGGAAACCTTTTTGAGAGGCATCAGCATTCATGAAGAGGCTGCCTACCGCAACGGACGAGCCTATTCAGCTGATGATGCGTTAATCCTTTTAGGTTGGGCCAAGGAAATGGGCTGCAATTTTGTGCGTTTGGCACATTATCCACACAATGAACAAATGATACGTCAGGCTGAAAAAATGGGTCTTTTGGTATGGTCCGAAGTCCCTGTTTATTGGACTATTCAATGGAGTAATCCCGAAACTTACAAAAATGCAGAAAACCAGCTTTCCGATATGATTACCCGTGATAAAAACAGAACCAACATAATTATTTGGTCTATAGCCAACGAAACCCCTCAAAGCCCTGAACGACTTGACTTTTTAACTCGTTTAGCTGCTAAAGCCCGGAGCATGGACGAGGTAAGATTTGTTAGCGCAGCCCTTGAAAAAGAGGAAATTAAACCCGGATTAATGACAGTGGACGATGAATTGGGAAAACTTTTTGATATCATCAGTTTCAATCAATATGTGGGTTGGTACGATGGCTTGCCCGAAAAATGCGATCGGGTGGATTGGATTTTCTCAGAAGAAAAACCAGTTATTATTAGTGAATTTGGAGGTGAATGTGTATATGGTTTACGGGGTTCAAAAACCGATCGTTTTTCGGAAGATTATCAAGAAGATATGTACATTCGAAGTGTGAATATGTTAAAGCGTATTCCGGGATTGGCTGGAACCACCCCTTGGATATTAAAAGACTTCAGGTCGCCACGCCGTCAACTTCCTGACTTACAAGACGATTTCAATCGCAAAGGACTGATCTCTGATAAAGGACAAAAGAAAAAAGCATTTTTTGTAATGCAGAATTGGTACGAAGAGATTAAAAATAAATAGGTGTATGAAAATGGAAGGGTAGAATCGTCGGAGAATGGTTAGAGGGAAAGAGGGAAATCGCAGCGCCTGCTGCGAGACATCCCCGAGCCATTTGAAACAGTATGGGAAAGGCATGCAAGCTTACTAACATCATTCCAATTTTCCAACATTCCAAATGGTTTAACCATTTTATAAGTGCTTAATATGTTATGTTGAACTCACGATATTTAAATAAAATAAAACCCTATTTTGCTGTTTTTTCCAACTCACGTAAGGTTTCCATGCGTTTCTTTTTCAAGAAGCTGAATATATCGCCCAAATGTTCTTTCACTTGCTGGTTGCCAAATTCATAAACTTTCGAAACCAATCCATCTAAAAAGTCACGGTCATGCGATACCAATATCAGCGTGCCATCGTAATCTTTTAAGGCACTTTTCAATATATCTTTGGTTCGTATATCAAGGTGATTGGTAGGTTCATCAAGAATAAGCAGGTTTACCGGCTCAAGCAGCAGCTTTATCATCGATAGCCGGGTACGTTCCCCTCCGGAAAGTACTTTCACTTTTTTGTCGGAATGGTCACCTCCAAACATAAATGCGCCCAAAAGGTCCTTAATCCGGTTGCGTATTTCCCCTACAGCCACATAATCAATGGTCTGAAAAACGGTGAGTTCTTCATCGAGCATTGAAGCTTGATTTTGGGCAAAGTAGCCAATCATCACATTGTGGCCTAAGTTCAAGGTGCCTTCGTAGTCAATTTCCCGCATAATGGCTTTTACCAAAGTTGACTTTCCTTCACCATTTTTACCTACAAAGGCAACCCGTTCACCTCGTTCTATGGTTAGGGTAGCATTTTTGAAAACCACATGATCATCGTATTTTTTTGTGACACCATCCACAATAACCGGAAAACTCCCCGATCGGGGCGATGGTGGAAACTTCAACCGCAAAGCCGAGCGGTCTTCTTCATCCACTTCAACCAATTCCAGTTTTTCGAGCATCTTAACCCGCGACTGCACTTGATTGGTTTTGGAGTAAGTTCCTTTAAACCGATCGATAAAATCGGTATTTTCGGCAATCATTTTTTGTTGCTCATCGAATTGCCGCTGCTGCTGCTCGCGACGCTCCTGCCTTAGCGTAAGGTAACTGGAGTAGTTTACTTTGTAATCGTAAATACGTCCCATGGTTACTTCAATGGTGCGCGTAGTAATGTTGTCAATAAATGTTTTGTCGTGACTAATAACCATAACGGCCTTAGCACTGGTTATCAGAAATTCCTCCAACCATTGAATTGATTCTATGTCCATGTGGTTGGTAGGTTCATCGAGTAGAATCAAGTCAGGCTTTTTTAATAATATTTTTGCCAATTCAATACGCATGCGCCATCCGCCACTGAATTCGCTCGTTGGGCGGGTAAAATCGGAACGTAAAAACCCCAATCCAAACAATATTTTTTCAACTTCTGCATCGTAATTGGTATCTTCAATGGTATAGAATTTTTCGCTAAGTGTCGAAACCGCTTCAATCAACTGATAATACTCAGCCGATTCATAGTCGGTACGGGTGGCTAATTGATTATTTATGGCTTCAATTTCTTGCTCCATATTAAATATATGTGCAAACGCTTGAGATGCTTCTTCAAATACAGTGCGGTTGTCTTCAGTCAACAAATGTTGTGGCAAATAGGCAATAACGGCATCTTTTGGAGCTGAAACCTTTCCTTTCGAAGGGGTACGTTCTCCTGCCATAATCTTTAATAAAGTCGATTTCCCTGCACCATTCTTTCCCATCAAAGCAATACGGTCTTTATCGTTTACAACAAACGATATATCTTTAAAGAGCGTTGTCCCACCAAACTCCACCGTCAATCCATCTACTGAAATCATAGTCTTAATTTTTTAAGCCCGCAAAGATAATTAAATCAGTGAGACTTTAATCCCGAATACTCGGGATGGGTGTACAACAAAATTCCCTTCCATAAATAATAAAGTCTAAATATCATTTTAAGGTGTTGGCTGTGTTTATTCTACAAATCTATAATGTTCATATTTTAACCACGAATACACAAATAGTTAGTGTTTGCAAAGCAAACAATTAGTGTCTGTTTTTATTATACCTAAATTTCTAAAATAAAAGATGCATCTGTCAGGTAAAATGCTTATCTTTAGTTCGTTACAACAAAAACAGACATACACCCAACAGATGCAGAACAAAGATAATAAGACAATTAAATTT
>Ga0172379_10010542_pt1 | contig 11157 bp, 9 predicted proteins | sample GrowelOW334metaG_FD_119756 | JGI IMG/M metagenome (GOLD analysis project Ga0172379, IMG submission 119756) | Groundwater microbial communities from an aquifer near a municipal landfill in Southern Ontario, Canada - Groundwater well OW334 metaG | ecosystem: Environmental > Aquatic > Deep... | reverse complement strand
TGGCCGCGCGGCTCAAGGCTGAACGCGTGGAAAAACGACGCCAGCGCATATATCCGGCTCATCGGAACTTCAAGCGACTTGCTGACCTGCTGCAGCGCTTCCTTCGGCAAATAATTGAATTCCTTCTGTATGTCCTGAAGGATATACATCAACGGGCTGTTGTGTCCCTTATGCCGTTCGATTATCTCTTGAACTTTCGCAGCGTCCATCTGTTATTTCCTGTCCTGTTTGAATTTGTTGAGCAGTTTCTTGTAGGTTTCCGTTGTGTGCTTCTGAATATCCTCGATGTCCGTGTCCTTGAGATGCCTGAACCGGCCCTGAGCCTTGATGTAGTCCTTAACCGGCTTGAGTTCCTTCAGCGGAATTTCCATCGAGGGAATATATTTCCCGTTAACAATTTCATAGAGCGGGAAAACGCCGGTTTTGACAGCGAGGCGGCCATGCGCGATTGCCAGTTCGGGCTTCGTGCGCCAGCCGGTCGGGCAGACTGAAAGGATATGGACATAAGCGGGGCCTTCCGTTTGAAGCCCGCGCTGAACTTTCTGCATAAGGTCCATCGGATAGCTCGGGCAGGCGGTCGCAACGTACGGGACATCATGAGCGGCGACAATCTGCACGATATTTTTCTTTTGTGTTTTCTGGCCGATGCTTTTCTTGCCTGGAGGCGAGGTGGTGGTCATCGCGCCGTAGGGGGTCGAGCCGCTACGCTGGATTCCCGTGTTCATGTAGGCTTCGTTGTCGAAGCATACATAAAGAAAATCGTGGCCGCGTTCGAGCGCGCCGGAGAGCGACTGAATGCCGATGTCGCCTGTGGCGCCGTCGCCGCCCATGCCGAGGATTTTCACCGGCCGGTCGGGGCCTTTGCCCTTGCGCTGAAGCACCTTGATGCCGGCTTCGACGCCGGAAGCGACCGCGGAAGTGTTTTCGAACAGCGTGTGTATCCACGGAACGCGCCAGTTTGTCGCCGGCAGCGGAGAGGAGATGATCTCCATGCAGCCTGTGGCGCAGACAACGACAACGTCGCTGCCGGCGGCCTTCATAACAAGGCGAAGCGCGAGAACTTCAGCGCAACCCAAGCATGCCCTGTGTCCCGGGCAAATGTTCTCTGTCTGTGGCGCCAATCGCGGCGCAAATACCCAGTGTTTATTCATTAGCCTCTCAACCCAACCATTTCAAATTGTTGAAGCGAGTTTCCGCAAACCGCTATTTCCATTCCGCGGCGGATCATATCCTCGAAACCCTGATCGGAAATGGAGCGTCCGCCAAGGCCGCCTATGAAACTTACAATGTTCAGGTCGTCCCGGCAGCCGTGCAGCGCGGCGCGAATCTCTCCGCATACCGGCCCGCCCTGCCCGCCAAGCGACATGGCGCGGTCCAGCACTATCAGCGTTTTCACGCCTTTCAGCGCGTCGCGCAGTTCCTCGAACGGGAACGGGCGCCACAGCCGCAGCCGGAGTTGCCCGACCTTTTCGCCTTCCGCCCGCATCTTTTCAACCGCGAGCGACGCTGTTTCGCTGTAGCTTCCCATCGTAAGCAGAACCGTCTCCGCGCCGTCCATCATATATTTTTCAACCGGGGAATATTTGCGGCCGTAAAGCTCCGCGAATTCATCCCAAGCCTTTAATATCGTTTTCTTTGAATTAATGATCGCGACATCGAGCGCCATTCTGGTTTCCGTGTAAATCTCCGGCGGCCCGAATGCGCCCATCGTCACCGGCTTCGCCGGGTCCAACGGAAAGGGGTATTTATTCGGAGGCAGGAATTTCTCAACCTCTTCACGGTCCATAAGCTCGATCGGCTCAACCATGTGCGTCAGGTGGAAGCCGTCCATGTGAACCATGACGGGCAGCAGAACTTCCGGATCTTCCGCGACGCGGAACGCCCAGACGGTCAGGTCGAAAACTTCCTGCCCGTTCTCGCAGAACACCTGAATCCAGCCTGTGTCGCGAACTGCCATGACATCAGAGTGGTCGCCCCACACGCTGAGCGGCGAGGAGATCGCCCGGTTGGCGACGGCCATGACAATCGGCAACCGCATCGAAGCGGCGACATAAACAACCTCGTGCATGAGTTCGAGGCCCTGCCCCGCAGTTGAAGTGAACGTGCGGGCGCCTGCGGCTGAAGAACCGAGGCACGCGCTTAACGCGGAGTGCTCGCTCTCAACGCAGATATACTCGCCGTCCAGTTCCCCTTCGGCGATTTTCTCCGAGATGCTTTCAACGATATGGGTTTGCGGCGTGATAGGATAGGCCGCGATAACGTCGCAGTCGCAGGCTGTAACAGCCTCCGCCACGGCGATGGACACTTCAATTCCGACGCGCTTTGGCATGTCTTAAATCTCCTCCGGCTTAATGCTTATGCAGCCTGTAGGGCACTCGTGAGCGCAGATGGCGCAGCCCTTGCAGTGGTACAGGTCCGCCTCGAAATAGCCTTCGGCGTTCCGGATAATCGCGGCATCCGGGCAGAAAATGTAACAGGCGCCGCAGCGGATGCATTTTGTGAAATCCCAGATAGGCCGCTGGGCGCGCCAGTCGCCCGTTTTATATTCGCAAGCCGTGCCCGGCTCGGTAAGTATCGCGCCGGTTTCGATGTCTTTCCACGTTAATGAAAGGGGGTCCTTAGCCATTCTCACTCCCAAATGATTGTTTCGTCGTAAGCGCGCTTCATCGCGTTGAAGTTCTTCTCGGCGATTCTGCCGAAGCGCTCATCGAGCGGTTTTCGCATGCATTCCATCTTCACCAGGCCGGTCGCCTTGATGAGCGCTCCGAGCATGGTGGTGTTCGTAATCGGCACGCCAAGAACTTCCCGCGCGATCTTATTCGCGTCTACTGTCACGATCCGGCCCCTTAACGGGAACGGCGTTTCGATATCAGCCGGTTTGTGGCGCGAATTGAGAATCGCAAAACCGTCCTCTTTCAGGCCGGCGCACACGTCAACCACTTTTATCAAACTGGAATCCAGTAGAACAATAATGTCGGGCTTGGCGATTTCCGAGCGGGTTCTAATCTTCACGTCGTTGATTCTCACAAACGCAACAACAGGAGCTCCGCGCCTCTCCGGGCCAAAGCTCGGAAAAGACTGCGCGAAACACCCATCGTCTATAACTGCGTGAGCGATTAGTTCTGCGCTGGTTACCGCACCCTGCCCGCCTCGTCCGTGAAACCTTACCTCTTTCATATTCACTCTCCCGCTTACTCCGGTATTCACCGTATCACCACGATGAATATAATACTTCTTTTTTCAAATTTCCAGTACCTGCGAATATTTTTGCCGCGCCGTCAGAGCCGTTTGCTTCGAAAGCAATAATAAGGTATTATATCACCTTATGCTAATTAGTGATAAATATTTTATTATTTCGAAAGTCGCGGAATAATAGTCGTCTAAAGTTTAGAAGCTGAGTGATAGATGAAAAAAAAAGAAAGAAGCATGTTCAGTTCAAGCGCAAGCGCCCAGATTCTCGGCATGGCGCTCGCGCTTTCCTGCCTTTTTCTGACCGCCCAGCATAGCTATCTGCTGTTTCACTCCGCCGTCGAACTATTCGCCGCCATCGTCGCGTTCAGCGTGTTTGTAATCGGCTGGAATTCGCGCAGCGTTCAGGACAACAATTACGTCGTTTTCATAGGAGTCGCCTACCTTTTCGTCGGCATCGCCGGCGTCCTTCATCTGCTCACCTACAAAGGGATGGGCGTGTTTGTGAATTACAACACCGATCTGGCGACGCAGCTTTGGATCGTCGCGCGAAGCATACAGGCGGTCTCCCTGCTGGCCGCGCCGTTTTTTATCAACAGGAAATTCAGAAGCAGATACCTGATGATCGCCTATGGAACGGTTTTCCCCCTGCTTCTTTTGTCGATATTTTACTGGAGAAATTTTCCTGTTTGCTTTGTCGAAGGAACCGGCCTAACCGAATTCAAAATATACAGCGAATACGCTATATGCGCCCTTTTAGTTGCGGCGATTTTTTCGCTTCGCGCGAAACGCGCCGAATTCGAAGACGGCGTATACAAGCTTATCACGGCTTCCATAGCGCTCACGATTATCACTGAAGTCGCATTTACTTTCTACGCGCAAGTATATGACAGCATAAACTTGTTCGGCCACTTAGTTCAAATAGTGTCATTTTATCTTATCTATCAGGCGATTGTGGTGACGGGGCTGGCAAACCCGTATAATTTGCTTTTCAGAAACCTGATTAAGAGTCAGGAGCAGTATAAGCAAAGCGAATTGAAATACCGCTCGATATTTGAGAGCGCGGCGAACGTGATAATATTGATGGATTGGCGGGGAACCATAATCGACTGCAACGGCAGGCTCAGGCAGATGACGGGATTCGCGCCGGAGGATATGGCCGGACTTCACATCGAAAAACTGATCCGCCACGAACAGCCGGGCGCGGTGCGCGCTTTTTTGAAAGATGTGCTGATAATCGGCGATGCGGCGGACCGCAATTTTAAAATTATTCGAAAAGACGGCATGGATATAGACATCAGCATCTACTGCTCATACATCAACGGCATAAATCCCGAGGACGACAGAATAACCTGCATCATCGAGGATATCACAGACATCAAGCACATGACACGCGCTCTGACCGACGCGAAGGAAGCCGCTGAAACCGCAAGCCGGACAAAAAGCGATTTCCTCGCTAACATGAGCCACGAGCTGCGCACGCCTCTTAACGCCATAATCGGATTCTCCGAATTCCTTATGAAAGGCTATGCAGACGAACTTGACCCGAAGCACATCGATTATATAAGCAAAATCTATACAAGCGGCCACCATCTGCTATCTCTCATCAACGACATTCTCGACCTCTCAAAGATCGAAGCCGGAAAAATGAATCTGTATCCCGAAAAGGTCGATCTGCGAGGCGTTCTCAAATACAGCGCGACTCTTCTCCGCGAAAAAGCGATGACGCACAACATACAACTCGATATCGACGTCAAAGACGCTCCTGAAACGATTACCGCCGATCTGCGAAAGTTGAAACAGATTATGTTCAACCTGCTGTCCAACGCGCTGAAATTCACGCCTGACGGCGGCCGGGTCGGAATCACGGCGCGCGTCTCCGGCAGTTTCGCGCAAATCACCGTATGGGACACCGGGATCGGCATAACCAAAGACAATCTCGATAAAATATTCCTTCCCTTTGTTCGCGATGAAAAAAAGGAAGTCCAGAGAATCGAGGGCACTGGTTTGGGGCTTTCAATGGTGCGGCGGCTGGTCGAACTGCACGGCGGCGATGTCTGGGCAGAGAGCGAAGAAAACAAAGGGAGCAGTTTTCATTTCACTATGCCAATCGACTTGCCGGAAACAGTTCAAACAGAAAATCCGAATAACCTGCCAAGGCTGACGTGATAACTCATGAGCGATAAAACCATTCTTATTGTCGAAGACAACGAAATAAACCTGATACTCGTCAGAGATATCATTCGGCGCCTCGGACACAGCGCTATTGAGGCGGCGGACGCTGAAACCGGCGTAAAACTTGCCGTCGAATTAAAGCCGGACCTGATTTTAATGGACATACGGCTGCCCGGAATGGACGGCCTTGAAGCGGTCAAAATACTGAAAGCGACGCCGGAGACCGCCGGCATTCCCTCGATAGCCATCTCCGCCTCCGCGTTCGAGCGCGACAAACGCGCCGCGCTTGCAGCCGGCTGCGAGGCTTACATCACAAAACCGCTCATTTATGACGAGTTCATTAGCGCGATTGAGAATTGTTTGATAAAATATGAGAATTGTAAAAATGATGCGGCGGCTGATTGCCGGAATACAACCGGGAAAAATAGTATTTAATTATTTAGTAAAGCGAAGCGGCTATGGACAAGATTTTCCTGATAGATGACGACAAAGCGATGCTCGAACTGTTTCGCGCTTATCTTGAGCGCTGGAACTACCTCGTCGTGGAAATAGAAAAAGGCGCCGATGTCACAGTAGAGCGAATTCGCAAAGAAAAACCGGCCGTTGTTCTGCTGGATATGATTCTGCCCGACAGCGCCGGACTGGATATTTTGAAGGAACTGCATCCCGAGTTTCCCGAGTTGCCGATAATCATGATTACATCCTACGGTTCGATAGAAACCGCGGTGGAGGCCATGAAATTCGGAGCTTTCGATTTTCTCGCGAAACCTGCGGACCCTACCCGTCTCGAAATACTTGTTAAAAACGCGGTTAAAATTTCGCAGATGGCGCAGAAGCTTTCAGAATACGAAACCATGCGCGAACCCAGAAGCCGATACGGCGATATCATAGGCGGCAGCGACGCCATGCAGCAGGTATATGAACTGATAGACATGCTGGCCGAAAGCGACGCGCCCGTATTGATCACGGGGGAAACGGGAACGGGCAAGGAACTTGTCGCCGCTGCGATACACAAAAAAAGCTCCCGCTCGGAAAATATGTTCGTCCCGGTCAACTGCGGCGCGCTGCCTGAAGGCATTATAGAGAGCGAATTGTTCGGTCACGTGCGCGGAGCGTTCACCGGCGCGGTAAGAGATAAGAAAGGAAGGTTCGAGCTGGCGGACGGCGGCACAATTCTGCTCGACGAAGCCGGCGAGCTTTCGCCCGCGACACAGGTCAAACTGCTTCGCGCGCTTCAGGAAGGCTCATTCAACCGGGTCGGCGGGGAAGACACTACAAAAGTAGATGTGCGCGTCATCAGCGCAACCAACAAAGACTTGAAAAGCCTCATGGCGCAGGGCAAATTCCGCGAGGATCTCTATTACCGCCTGTGCGTCGCGCCGATCACCCTTCCCCCGCTGCGCGAAAGACGAAACGACATCCCTTTGCTCGCAAAACATTTTATTAAAAGAATGACAGAATTCTCCATCCGCGGAGACGTCTCTTTTTCGCAGGAATGCATGGACCTTCTTCTCGATTTCGACTGGCCCGGCAATATCAGGCAGCTTCAAAACGCAATAGAATTCGCGCTCCTGAAATGCAAGGGGAATACAATTCTGCCTGAACACCTGCCGCCGGAAATCGAGAACGATTGCGAAATCGAGCCGGAAACCAAACATGGCCGCAAGCCGGTTCTCGATCTTGTTTCGGTCGAAAATGCGCTCAAGGAAACCGGCGGCAACAAAGCAAAAGCCGCCCGCCTGCTCCGCGTCGGCCGAGCTACTCTATATCGGTTTTTATCGGATAATAATATTTAGTTGGGATTTCCATCCGTAACATTTTGATTAGCGGCCGGATTATAAATTTTCCTGCGTGAATTTTGAAACTTCATCCCAAAACGACGTCGGCTTCTTCTTTTTCTTAAGCGCGTGTTCAACTTCGCTAATTATCTCTTCATAAGAAAATGGTTTATTAATGAAACGAATCGCCCCCGCCAGTAAAGAAGACATCTTAATGGGCAGATCCCGTAATGATGAGATCATTATTACAGGTATCTCCTTGAGCTTTTCATCCTTGCCTATGCTTCTGCAGATCTCGCTGCCGTTTGCATCGGGCAACATAAAATCCAGCAAAATCAGATCCGGGCGCGTTGTTTTAAGCAATTCAAACGCCGCTTTCCAGTCAAATGCCGAAAGCGCTTCATAACCCGATCTTTCAAGTATTGCGCACATCAATTCGTTCATATCACGATCATCTTCAATTACAAGAATGATCTTTTGTTGTTCCGGCAGCGCTGTTTCTTCCTCGTTCATTATTTTCTCCATTTGTTTCGGGCATTATCTTCCTGCAAACAAATATTCACATATAAAACCCTGCTATCCAATTTTTGTTCCCGTTACTCTCCTTAAAGTTTTCAAAGACTGGAAACATTGAAAAAAACAAGGATAGCCGGAGCAAAATGCTCCTATTTCAAATAAAGGGAACTAATTATGCTTTACTCAAAATAGCGGACGGGTTATTATGACGTATGGCAATGTTGGATCCTGTGAAGCTCAGAAAACGAGCGGCGGCGGCGCTGACATGGCTGCTGCTTCTCGCAATCGCCGCGGTTCCGAGAGCGGCGGCGGCGCTTACAATCGCCCGCCGGCTTGACGCCGACGAGTCCGTCGTCGGCCTGATGGCGAAACACATAGCGGCCGGCGAGAGCGTTCCTTTTTTCTTTTACGGACAGGATTATGGCGGCGGCCACGTGATCGAAGCTTTATTGGCTGCTCCGTTTTTCAAGTTGTTCGGCGCTTCCGCGTGGGCCGTGCATCTAATTCCGATTTTATTTTCAACGGCTACAATTTTACTGGTTTATATTTATATCAGACGGCTCTTCGGCGGCCGAACAGCGCTTGCCGCGGCCGTCCTCCTTAGCTTTTCAACACAATATTTGAGATCATCGCTTAAGTCGGACGGTTACATCGAAACTATTTTTCTCGGAGTTGCGGCCCTATGCCTGCTGCAAATGCTTGAGGTCGCCTACCGTGAGACGGCGCGGCGCCGAATGACAATAATCGCGGCGCTGATGGGCGCCATGCTGGGACTTGCGATGTGGAGCTACGATTTCGCGGCAATCTATGCGGCGACGGCTCTCGTGTTCGGCCTTCGCCGCGGACTGCTGCATCCGGTCCGTTTGCCTGTCTTCATCGCCGGTTTCGCCGCCGGCGCTTCGCCGCTTATCGCGGCTAACATTTCCGGCGACTACGCTCACCTTAGGCATCTGGCCGGCGGAGGGCCCGGCGGGCCTTCGGCCGATGGCGTTGCCGAGAGGGTCATCTCTCTTTTTTCGAAACAGATTCCCGCGTTCCTGACGCCGGACTGTATCCATAATTTTGTTTATCCTATTCCATGGTACGCCTGGTGTTCCGGCGCCGCTCTGCTGATAGCGGTAATTGTTCTCGCCGGCAACTGGCGAAAAACACCCGCCGCTCCGGCGCTTGTCGCGCTGCTGACTTTGCTCGCGTACCTTTTTTCAGGTTATAACGGCCGCTCGCCCCGATATCTGCTTCCGCTTGAGCCATTCCTTTCCACTGCGCCGGCTCTCGCCGCCGCTTTCCTGTATGGAGCCAGGCGACACTCTGCCAATCTTCTCGCCGCGCTCATGCTCGCCCTGCTCGCTTTTGGCCTTTTCGGTGGCGCAGCAACGCTCTTTTCCAACTACTCAATCGTTGAGGGCAATGCAAAAACAAACCCCGAATCTCTTGTTAAAGTCGCGCATTTCCTTGAAAGCAATAACGTCAAATGCGTTAAAACAACATACTTCATTAAATGGCGTCTTCTGTTTTTAACTGACGAGAAAATAAACGCAATCGACATTAATGCGCAGGAACGGGAACGACCTTATCTGCGGTATGAAAACATAGGGTGCCCCGAAGGCGCTGAACCCTCCTATGTCTTTCACAAATCAAGCCGCTACCGATACATGTTCGCCGCTGAATTGAACAAAAGCGGGTTGCCTTTCAAGGTGTTCTATACAAGCGACCATGTAACTGCGGTCCCAATACCGAAGAACAAGCGAATTTTCAAACGTTAAATATTTTTAATGCAATATGAAATTTCGTCATGGAGCGGCTTCATGCTTATTAAAAATGGGTATTGCGGATATAAGCAATAGAATCAGCGCTGTAAGGCACAGCGAGCGAAGACCGAAAAACAAAGCGCTGTATTCGAGCAAACAGCCAAGCGCCGCTCCGGTTATGATCGAACCAAGCGTCGATTTCAGGTCGGAGGAGTCGCGGAATAATATAGCAAAGACAATTCCCGCGAAAAACATAGGGGCGCCGAATATCAGAGGCAAAAGCGCTGTTCGCGCCGCGAAATTCATTCCGAAATATATTTCCGCAGGAATAAAATAGAATGCCAGTAAGCAACCGATAAGCGCTGCGTATGCAGCGGACTTTGGAATATTTTCCACAAAATGCGCCGTCAGGATCGCCAGAAGAATCATCAGTAATGCTGAAGTGATAGATAACAAGTTTGCGCTCCATGCCGCGCCGAGCAGAAGCGCTGAAAGTGAAAAACTCCGGGCCGCTATCAGCATGAACGCCGCGCCAAGGAATAGAAACTGGCCATTCAAACGCTTTGCGGCTCCGGGGGCCGAGAAACGTATCAGCGCAGGCAAAAGAGCTAATACCAGAAGAAGAACGGCCCGGTAAGCGACAGGAATTCCTTTCTTCTCCGCATAAAAATACGGCCAGTTATCGACAGGCAGCGCGACGCCTGCGCGGCGTTTTTCGACTCCTGCGCCGCCTTCCTCGCCGAAGCCGTTATTTCCGGCGATGAATATTCCTCCGCCGAGTTTTTCAGGCGAATGTCCGAACACTTTTTCGAGCGTCAGCGAAGCGCGCCTCATCATCCACGGCCGTTCGAACAAAAACGACACCGACACGGCGCCGTCCTTATTAAGCAATCTGGCCGCCTCCTGAAAAATTTCCAGCGTATATACATAATTTTCCTTTCTCAGGCTCGATTTCGATGATGACACGGCTTTTGAGTCAGGCATGTAGAAAGCTATCAGATCGTACTTTATCACCGCCCGCATAAAAAACGAGCGTGGGTCTGCATTATATATATGAACCCGAACGTCTTCGAAAGGCTTTTCCGGGTGCAGCCTCCGTCCATATTCAGCGATCACGGGATCGATTTCCACAACGTCAACTCTTTGCGCGCCGAAGCGCAGCGCCGCCGCCGCCGCGTTCCCCATCCCGTCGCCGATAATCAACACCTCTTTCGGTCGCGCCGCAGCGTATGGAGCGTCGTAAAATTTGCGAAACATATTCAGTTTCGGAAACTGATCCATCGACTTGTCGCTCAGATCCAGCCCGAATTCCTGAAAATCCTTATTTGCGTACAACTCATATCCAACCAATCGCTCATATCCGTCAAGCGTGTAATCCCTCATCTGTGTAAGAGTAATCTTTTGATAGGTCGACCAATTCGCTTTTTCCGACTTGATGAAAAACAGCGCCGGTATGCCTATTGTCAGCGCCAGAGCCACCGCCAAGGCGACCGCCGGTTTTCTTGAGAAATACAGCGCCGGCGCCATGCCTGCGATAAACCACCATTCCGGCCTCAGACTCAAAGCCCCCATAGCAGAAAATGCAGCGGCGCCAGCCATGGCGCCTGCGACGCATATTGAGCACCCCGCTAAAGGCGCGTGTTTCTTAATTAGGAAGCCCAGTTTCTGGCCGAGCGGCGCGAACGCCAGAGCCGTCAAAACTATGAAGCAGAACGCTATCGCTAAAAACAGCCACGCTTCTCGCACGACTA
>Ga0172379_10010541_pt1 | contig 11157 bp, 6 predicted proteins | sample GrowelOW334metaG_FD_119756 | JGI IMG/M metagenome (GOLD analysis project Ga0172379, IMG submission 119756) | Groundwater microbial communities from an aquifer near a municipal landfill in Southern Ontario, Canada - Groundwater well OW334 metaG | ecosystem: Environmental > Aquatic > Deep... | reverse complement strand
TCAACTTGAGTCCAGTCATTTGGATCAATAGGAATGGCGCCATCTATGATTGCGCCCTGACCATCAACCACGATAGGCCTGTTCGGCTCTCCTGCTATATTTCCATAAAAACCAATGTGTTCTCCCCTGCTTTTATAGAGAGCGCCACCCAAATATATCGTATCCCCTGCTTTGGCCAATCCGATAGCTTTGGCAATACTTCTGACCGGCCCATTAGTGTCCTGCGCAACTGCCGATAAACCATCAGCCGAATCGCTGCCGGTGGCAGGATTAACATACAGACATCGAGCATATAATGAACAAGTTTGTGCACAGAAACAAACCAATAATCCTATGATAATATTCGCTTTCATATTCCATCCTTATCAGATTTAAGCTTTTTGGGTAGCATGCTATTTTGTCAATATCACTTTTATATTATCTACATAACCACTGCCGCTGTCACATCTGAAGCCAAGTCCGTCAAAAGCCATTTTGCCAACAGTACATGGCTGCTCGGAAACCTTCTTGCCTGAAACCATTATCAGACATGTGCCGATATCAATATCAAGTTGCATTTGAATGGGCACCCATGATATGGGGGCAATTTCTGCTACGGCCATGGCAGATCTGCCGTTACTTGTAAATGTCAAATTATTGTTCCGAGCAAAACTCAAAACCATTGAGTTTGCATCGGATTCCTTATGGAGCAGCGCCGTCACAGTTATCGTCGTATCGCCAGATAATTTATAAATGTCAAATGAAACAATAACCTTTCCCATTGAAACAGGTGCATCGGGCCAGTCGATACCTGTCATTCTGATGATAGATAAACTCCTGCCTTTTCCATCGAGAAAGACTGCATTGCCTTTGCCGCCAGTCTTCGAGACGTTCACAAGAGCAGGGCTTACTTTCATTTCTGTCGTCAATGGACCTGCAAAACCAGGCGAAGTATTTTTACTTGCAAAATAACGTTCATCGCCGACAAAATACCGCTTGCCGCCAAATGTACAGTCAAGAAAACCAACCTTTTCCAGCGGCACAGAGGTATCGAAATCCTGCTCGATAAAACCTATCCTTCCATACTTGGCCATATTTTCTTTCAACTGCTGCGTACGCTGTCTTTGGGCGAAAGCATTATCGTAATTGCTTGCGATATACCAGCCATCAACACCATCGATATACCTTCTCGACCGACTGATAAGATTAACCTTATGGCCGCTTCCATTAATAACTTTGCGTATCTCATCATACGGAATACCGCCGATTTCGCCATCAGCCCATGTAAGATAATGCTCTTTGCTAAAATCATAAGAGCCGCAACCTCCGGCCATCCATGTGCGTACAATGAGTTGATCAATAAGACCTTCTTTTATCCATGTGCGCCAGTCAACTCGCATATTTCCAAATGGCGGCCCCATATAATCGCCGCCCTGTGTATTAATGGTGATTGTCATATCAGGCCGGATTTTTTTTATGGCGGTTCGGAGTTCTCTGATGAACTGCGTCAGATACTCACCACGCAGCGACCGCCACTTTTCGACGGCTTCATCATTAGGATCAAAAGCAGGATGCTGATAATCAAAACGCAAATCAGTCAATATGTTTACGCCGTAACGCTTCTGATATTCCTCAACAATGGATTGGTTGAAACCATATTGATCACCATCATAGCCGGGACACGAATGACTGTGCATGTAAAGAAAGACACCATCCAGATTATATTTTTTTACAAAATACAGGTATTTATCTATCTTTGCTTTACGTGCGAGTGGATATGCAAGTTCTCTGACACCCCATTGTGGATTGCCGGCTCTATCACAAACCTCAAGTTCAGGGTTTTTGTCAAAAAATGTATTTCGCCACGGAAATGCGCTTGGCTGCCCATCTTTTCTTAATTTTCTATCGACCACATTGCCCCAGAACCGATGCATTTTATCCGGTGGCGTGCCATCATCATAAACACTATACCATAGAATAACTTTCATCCCAAGTTTATGTGCTTCTTCGATTGCGCATTTTGTATCGTCGAAATTGCGATGTATGCCTTCAACAATCGCCTTAACAAAGCTCCCATCGGCGTAGATAGTGCTGTCATTCCATTTGAATGGCGGACGACAACCTTCGTATTCGATTCTCCAGAAGATCTGAGTAAACCCCAGGTCTTTCCAGTATTTCATCATATTAGCGACCTGCTGGGGGGTCTGAAGACCCGGATCCGTTTCGGGGCCGTAAAAATAACAAATATCCCCCCAGCTCACCAGCATCAGCTTTTCTTTGACCGGACGATCTGACTCAAGAGGATTATCAGTGATCAACTCAGGCCAGCTGGCGGCAACCCCAGGCTTCAACTCGGCGGCCATCGAAATAACAGCCGGAATTGAAATCAGTAAGATTGCTGTTTTGAATAGATATTTACTGAACATAGACACATCCTTTCTGCCGTCAAATGACTTTGACTGTGATTAAAATTGAGTTATCATAGTGCTCTGAAATCAATTCGACGGACGATACTTCCATGTATATATAGAATAATTGTAATCTTTTGTTGTGAAACGATGGATGATACTGCTTATATATCCGACACTCATAACAGCAAAGGTTACAATGGTGCCGAGCCACACCCAGTTGACATCCCACATAAAATAACACAGCGGACAGATAATATACCCTGCGATAAGTCCGCATACGATGCCAAAATTATTTGCCTGCCTGGTAAATAGCCCCAGCATAAAAACACCAAAAAGCGGCGAACCTATAAAACTATATAGTATGGCAAAGATTTGCAATATCGTTCCAATTTTACCCACATACAACGCTATAATTGTTGCAATAATTCCAAACCCCAACATTAACCACCGAGATGTTTTCATTGAAAATTCTTCATTTTGCCATGGGGCTTTAATATACTTTTCAGCAATATCCTTCAGGGAAATCGTGGCAAGCGTTGATATGCCAGCATTGACGCTGGAGATAGTAATCGCAAGTATGGCAGAAACAAACAGTCCTGCAATTCCAATTGGCATTTTATTCATAATGAAAAATGGAATAGCTTTGTCAAGAGCTTTATTCGGATCTGGATCGCTTGCTAAAAGCGCTTTAAATAATTGATTGTCTGAATTAAAATATGCTGCCAATCCAAGCCCTATAAATATAAGCAAAAGTGCAAAGGGAATGCCTATGATAGAGTTACCCACCATGCTCCATACGGCACTTTTGAGATCTTTTGCAGAAAAACATTTCTGGAGAATCATCTGGTCGGTGCCGAACATGGAAACTGTGCTAATGAACATGGAGGTCAGAACCGCCCCAAAAGTCGCTTCTTCGGTAAAATTGACCGAGAAATCAAAAAACCGTGTGTTGCTGTTTAGTGAAGCTGCCTCCCAAAAACTTTTTATGTTTCCGTTAAAATGTAAAAACATAATTAAACAGACACTAGTAAGCCCAATCATCACCGCAGCAAAATGTATCATATCGGCCCAAACAATACTTTCATATCCACCAAATGTACTGAAAAGTATGCCTATAACCCCTATAAGAATGACGCTTGTCCAAACAGGAATTCCGCTTAATGTCGAAACGACAAGCGAAGGTACATATATAATTGTTGCTACCCAAGACAGCTTTGTGAGTATTTGCATAATGCTCGTGGCTGTTCTGACGTATTTATGAAATCTCAGTTCCAGAAACTCATAGATAGTGTATGACTGCATAAGATAGAATACAGGCACCATCGTAATGCCAATAAATATCGTCAACGGCACACTTAGGAGTAAATTCGGCACAGCTATTTGCAGATTGTTCCTAAATATATATGTCGGTGTGCCAAGCATAGAAATACTACTAACCCCTGCGGCCAAAATCGAGATGGCCAAAGGGAACCAGTGCATCTTACGGCCGGCAAGGAGGAAATCCTGAAGGTTTTTCTTTTTTTTCATAAAGTATGACAAAACAATAGAAGTACCCGTAAGATACCCTATTACAACAACCCAATTTACTATACCGAATTTGGACATATTATTCCTGCAATTTAATCTTAGCTGAAACAAACTCTTTCGCTTATACTTTGTGTGCGTTCTATAACGAATCTTTTTCTTGCAACTCTCTATATAATTTTACTACATTATCCCACGCAAGTTTAGGATTATCACATTCCTCCGGTTTTTTTCTAAGTCCAAGACCTCCGCGAAATGACCATGTTGTAAGAACATCGGGCAAACTTTTTTGCACAAGGATTTTGCCCTCGGAATAAATCTTTTCTTCCAGCCCCTGCCCACCGGCAATTCCAAAACATCCCAGGTATAATTCGAATTTCTTGTGATTATTCCGTGCGATTATATGGGCATCAAGCGATACCTTGACAGCATCATCGAATGACAATTCATTGACCGGCCTAAGCCAATATGGATCAATAGCAAAAACATCAATTTCAGGTATTGCGGCCATCGATTCAAATAACGGTCTATCAACCGGCATAATCGCGATGGAAACCTTGCACTTTTCACTGACGCTTTTTACCGTCCTGCTGCTCACGATGGCAAAATCAATTACCGTTCGCTGCTGAAATTCTTTATACGCCTCACTGTGTATGCTGTTGACTAAGTCGTTCTTATATCGCTGTGCAAATTTTTCTTTGCAGTACTTACAAAAACACTTCTGCGGGCTTGGCTCATCGATCATCACTTCAGTAAAACCATTATCCCATATCTGCTCGACGTACTCGCGATAAAGTATCGCTGTCCTGGGATTGTTATAGCACGCCTGCGGTCCAAACTCATTGTCATTCAAATAGGAATCGCCGTTGGCATCACATCGCCATATATCAGGATTCTTGAGCATCACCGCAGAACTTCGACCGCCGCCACTGGTATTTGCATACCCCCATAAAACAGCTCGCGGATTAAGCCCGTTTTCTTTGGCGATTTGGGCGCTGTATTTAACAGCCCCCGACAACCACACAAAATGATTTTCCTGGAGAGCACACAGCACATCGGTGCACCCGATTCCTTTCAAATACTTCATATCTGTTTCAATATGCTGCGGCTGATGAGGTGGAATATAACTGACACTTAAATCCATATAAATCCTTTAAGAATGAGAAAGACCAAGAGAAACTGCTATTCGATTTGCTTTCTTACGGTACTAAGTTTTTGTCAATATGGATAACTATTATACACAGAATTGGTATAATCCCACATTGCAATCTTCTGCGAACGTATTGATGTAGTATCGGTTTTGCGGAACATGAGGTCATCATATTTCGACCACTTGATGTGCCCATCCAAAAAAATCGCATTCGCACCCAATTTATGTCGGTCGCCCACCGGCCAGCAATACACTATACTTTCAGCAGGCATAATAAATTCGCCAGGGTGAAGAGTGTTATTAAAACCTAACGGACCACGGTTTCCTGTAAAGTTTTTTGAGCTGGGAACAGTATCCATTGAATCAGCTATTTGCAGCCTGGTGGAGGGATGCGGAATTGCCGAAAGCTTAAGAACACGATACGGCTGATAATAAACATTGCTAGAATGCACCCGATTAATTCCATATCGCAGATAATAGTTCCACATAAACGGGTCCTTCTGTGAAGGGCATTTGAAAACCTTGAGCACATTATCCTCAATATTTTTTTCCATCCAGTACCCACCCATACGAGCAGATTTTGCGCCCTTTTTACTGCCAATATAAGGAGCAAGATAAGTCGGCCATATCCGCTGTGTGTTTTTTGCTTCATCGCCGCTGAAATAAGGGACAATAGCATCGCCATTGTCCTGACAATACATCAAAGAGGCGACTCCCTGTTGCTTCACATTAGATTGACACATAACAAGTTTTGCACCATCTCTCGCTTTTTGCAATGACGGCATCAAAATAGCCAGAAGCATCGCGATAATTGAAATCACGACGAGCAATTCAACAAGAGTAAAACCACTGTTTTTTAATACTTTGTTTCGCATAAATTCAATCCTGTCATAAATATTTTCATCAATTACTCTGATATGGATCCGCAAGCCAGTTAGCCGCAAATGTCGCGAAATCCACCATATCCACGGTCTGATCATTATTCATATTTCCTGTCGGGCCGTTTCCAAGCCAGTTTTGAGCGAATATTGCCAAATCAAATAAATTAACTTTGCAGTCCTGACTGAAATCGCCCACAGGATATGGGTGCAGTTCATCGCCACAGCCTGGAGCACCATAGGTTACCACAAAATTATCAAAATACGTCATATTGCTGCTCGCCTGCGGTGCACTGACCTCAAGATATACTACATCGTTCACATTCGTCCCACTGTCCCATGCGACAGCACTCGCCAGCGGTTTAGGCATTTCACCGGCAGTCTGCACATACATAGTATATGTTTTGGTCACGCAATTCAGCACCATCTGCAGGCGTATCCAGACTTCCTTCTCATATGCGATTCCACTATTCTGATACGATCCGTTGTTCCAGTACCACCAATTACCATCATGAGCATATAATGCCGCTGTAGGATTGCCGCCATGTGTTTTAAGTAATGCCACCTTGGCCACGGTTCCCGAGCGCAACCACACATCAAAATCAGCAACCGCCAAATAATTGGGATCCAGCCTGACTCCGGCATATTGCCCTGATGCGATGACGGACGAAGTGTTACCCTGCACCGACATACACTTAACACCATCCCCAAAGGACAACCGATTTTCTACTAAAAACTGATTTTGCGAACTGCCTGGCAGTGTGTTCCATACATTCCCGCTCTGCGGCGTACAGCCGTTCAGCGTCGCTCCCACCATCTGATTTTCAAAATCTTCATCAATGAATGTGTATCGTCGCTTCGGCATATAATACAACTGCGGTACCCACTTGACGGAGATATCATCCAGATAGACGACGCTGCCACCACCAGACATAAAAGCTATTGCACTGAACCCATTTTTAGTCTTATCATATAAAGCATTCACACAAACAGGTGTTTCCGCATTGACACCCATAAAAGCGGAATACCGCTTATTGCTCACATCGATATTGATAGTGAACTTTTGCCATATATTCGTTGACGAAGTCGTACTGCTCAATGCCCATGCATTGTTATTGAGATAATAAATCACTCCATTTTTGCGAAGATCGATTCCAACACTGTTATCGCTTGCAGCCTCGCCGTCTAAAAATAAAGTCTTAACGGCACTGTCATTATTTCTTCTGTAAGCCCAAAATTCCACAGTGCAATTTCCATTGGATATATTGTTCTCGATGTGATAAATTCTACTGCGATCATATGTGGCCTTTCGTTCGCAATACAATACCGGACTGGGACTGGCGGCCAGCTTCATCGCACATCCTAAACTGCCGTGTTTTATGATGTTTTGTATCGACGGGTTACCGTCTGTGCCGGCTCCAATCGGATGCCACATTCCCTGACTACTTCTCAAAACCGGATCATAGCAAAAATCTCCCAACCCACCACCATTGCCGGTTGTGCCGACCGGAAAATTATCAAAGTCTTGTTCAATAAATTTAATATGTCCAAAATCTTTCAAATCTTTCTTCCACTGCTGCCATCGCTGATACCACGCGATATAATACGAATCCCACAGCCCAAACGTGAGACGACCATTAAAATCAGAACCCGGATCTGTCGGATAAAACTCTGCGCTTCGGCTGGTCATTAGTTGAGTATTCGGATGATTACTGGACTGTATGTACTGCTTAAATGTGCTGCTCGGCAGAATGCCAATATCCGAATAATGCGTCAAATAATTTCGGGTAGTATAATCCGATGCGAATGCCAGATTAAACCACAACCCCAGTTGATCGATTAAACCTTCGTTAACCCACGTTCGCCAGTCAAGCCGCCAGTTACCAAGTGTCGACCCGATATATTCACCACCTGGTATCCAAACCGCAATTTTGCAATTGGGGTCGATTGAATTTAATCCAGCGCGAAGATCGCGATAAAACTGGGTAAGATAGCCACCTCGCAGTATCCGCCAGTTCTCAACCATCGGATCATGCACATTGTATGACACGCTATAAACATCAAAACGAGAATCAGTGAGAATGTTCACTCCATACAATGATTGCATCGCATCAACAACCGGCTGATTAAAACCGAATTGATCCGCCTTATCCGGCTCAGCCTGAATTTGAAAACTCTCCGTCCGCAAACAGGCGATAAAGTTTCTTACACCGCATTGTTGAGCGAGAAATTTAAACTCATCGACCTTTGACGAACGCGCCCCCGGATATGCATACTCCGAAACCATATATTGCTTCTTGCCGCTTCTGTCAATGGTAAGAACTTCAGGATGATCATGCACATACTTCTCTTCAACCGGATATGCCAGCGTTATACCGGGGCCTGTTGCAGGAGCGCCCCGGCTATAGACCGTCGGTACCCACGCCCAGAATTTAAGCCCTTGAGCTTCTGCGCTAGTTCTCGCTATTCCAAGCACATCAAATGTTTGATTTGCTTGAATCACAGACCGCACTAACCACCCCATAATATATCCCGTCAGGTTGGGGTCATTGATATACAGTGCATCGGCACCGGCCAGACCAATAACACAAGGACGCCAGCACACCCCGGTAAAGCCTCTGCCCTTCCAATGTGCCATCATATTTGCTATCGCTTGAGGCGAATCAAGAGCAGCATCCGTACCGGGACCCCATGTGATAATGTCATCGCCCCAACTGGTAACTCTATAATTATCATAGGCAACCGACATTCCGCAAAACAGCAGGATCATCACAAAGCCCACAACAAACACAAAAGTCCTTTTATATGGAATTAAAATGTACCCTATACCCATAATCAATCCAAATATTCTAACAGATCAATCTACTCCAAGTCCAAAACTTCACAGTAATATAAGGCATGGGTTGCTTACATAACAAGCAACCCATACTTTTTCATATCGAACATCTATGGCGCAGTACTCATCATCCACACATCGCTAAAAGTCGCAAAGTCATGCCAATCAACTTTACCGTCGCTGTTAAAATCTGCCATGAAATGTGCAGCGCCTACAACCACCGCCACATTATCCAGCAATATTATATTACCCAACTCGCCGGGTGAACTGACCGTGCTAAACGTACATTTGTTATCACCGCTCGGCTCATACACTGCAAAGTCTTTCGCTAACAGTGCGATTGGATTTCCACTTGAACCATTAAGATAAAGATCCGCCGTATTGGTAATGTTATCAATCTGCAGCAGCAACTGCTCCCATTGACCATAGACTTTTCTGTTGGATACAAGCGCCCATGTGCCTGCAGTCGCATCCCACAGATAAAATCCCCATCGCGAAACAGAAATACCTATCATAGCGTTTCCCGTGCTGTTTGAGGAATCCCGCATCTGAAAAATAATTTCACTGTTAGGATCTACACGCTTATAGTAAAAACTGACATTCACAAGTGCATCGGCACCCTTGATGGTCGGTGTAAAGTTGAAATAAACCACCTTTGAAGATGCCTCTCTCACAAATCTTGCACAATTAGCTTGGGATGGCGCGGTTATGTCCGCAATCACGACAGCGTTGGCGTTAGCATCGCCCAGCCATCCGCCCTGACCTATTAGACTGCAAGGATCAAAAGTGTCGAAATTGCAATCCGCAAGCACCTTGGAATATATCAGTGTCTGCGGTTCGATCGCCCAAACTTTGGTTCGATTAGTAGCGGATTCGTACTCGCTCGCAATAGCCGCGTTGCCGCCATAACCCTTAATCCAGCCATTGGTAACATATGTGGTTATCAACGAAGTCTTATTGCCTCCAGTCCAATACAATATACCACCTGTAATATTGATCAAAGGCGTATAGTTATTTGTGTTATTTATCCTGAGGTCAGAAGTCGTCAAAGAGCCACCCATAAGATTAATCGTACCAGCCTTAACGCCAGTTCTGCCGTAGCTATCCTGTAGCCTTATAATGGTGGCTGTCATCGCCGCAGTTCCACTTATATCAAGTTGTCCGACTGAACCATCGCCATCCGCATAAGCACCTGCGAGAAGAAGAGAGTTGCTTATTGTCGCCGCGCCGCCGCTCATACTCATATAACCAAAAGTGCCCGGGCCGTATCCCAACGCCAAGAAGGCGCTGGAAGTTAAAGTCCCGCCAGTCATCTTCAACAAAGCAGGAACGGACATCGATGAAGCCCGTACAAGGCAATTAGCAAAAGTTGCATCTGTTCCAACAGCAATTATCGGACACTTAGCTGGATCAGGCGTATTAATATCAGGACTGTCTGCAGCAACCGGCACACTGCCCGATGACCAGTTGGCACCATTATTCCATGCCTGATCAACCGGATTCGCAAGCCATGAAGGACCGGCAAAAACACCGTTGGCAAACACCGTCACAATTGTTAAAACTAAAACCGAAAATCTTAAATTCGAGAACATATGTGCCTCCTTTTTTATTTTATTTCTTTTATATGATAGGTTTTTTCATTAATAGTCAGAACCCATCAACCATTCAGATGTAAAAATTACAAAATCTTCAAAGTTCACAATACAGTCCATGTTAAAATCCTGTGGCAATGTGGCTACTCCAAGAACCATATTATCATGGCAGTCAAGCGGTGTGCTTGTAATCACCACATTATCATAGGAGTTAAGTATTCCATCTGCATATCCGTATGGAACGATGAGAACGCCATTGACCCCACTGTGAAACTCTCCCAGCATTACATCAATTCGGTTTCCTGAATTTATTAACTGCCAACCGTTGCCGGCATCGAAATAGGTATCAAATTTGGCATAACCATTTCCATCATCCCAAGTTGTCAGAACAATCTTAAAATCCACCCATTTGTCCCGGCTCGTTGCGGCAAAGAAGTTTGGATCTGTAATTCTACGCCAACCCCCACTGTAGCCATCCCATAAGTACAATGTTCCCGCTGAATTTGTGGCAATACCTATTGCATGGGAACTTGGATTCAAGTAATCAGCATTGTCACAGTACAAATAGCATGACCCAAGTTGTTGCTGATTGACGTCGCCAATACCCCTAAAAAACTCCGAAAACTTTAAAATAAATGGTGTACCAGTTGCTATCGGTGCAACACTTGACTTCCCCAACGCATTACCCTGATTGTAAGCGAACTGCAGTGCCTTGTTGGCGGGATTCGATAATGCCGCCAGTGTTACCAAACAGGGGTCGCCGCCATCTTGCGTTGATGTCCAGATA
>Ga0172379_10010540_pt1 | contig 11160 bp, 10 predicted proteins | sample GrowelOW334metaG_FD_119756 | JGI IMG/M metagenome (GOLD analysis project Ga0172379, IMG submission 119756) | Groundwater microbial communities from an aquifer near a municipal landfill in Southern Ontario, Canada - Groundwater well OW334 metaG | ecosystem: Environmental > Aquatic > Deep... | reverse complement strand
TTGCTTTTCTTTTGATTGCTTTTTTTATCTGGGTGGCAGAGAATATTTCTACTTATCTCGGTGCCTGGCAATATCCTAGCCAAGTTCACGGCTGGGCGATTGTCTCCACCGGCAAAATAACTTCTTGGTTTCTGATGGTTATCATCAGTTTTATCTTAGTGGCGTATTTAAAACATTTTAAAAAAGATATATTGAAGCGGTCGTAGTTATGTTATATTAATAATTGGAATTGGGACACAAAAATTATAAAAAGGCGTAGCCCTTATGGAAGAAAAGATATTAAAATTAAAAACTGAATTAAAAAATAGTGGTATTTCAGGTTTGGCTCTAGATATCGACGAAACACTGTCCGATACCAATCCTCATTGGTTCGAACACATGATTAATTTTCATAGACCAGAAAAATTGAGCAAAGAAGAATTAATTCAAAAATATAGATTTGTTGAAGAAGTTCCAGAATGGCAAACAGACGAGGCTAGTAAATATATAGAACAAACTTTGCATTCCAATGAGTTTAATGAAACCATACCTCTTATTGAAAATGCTGATAAAGCTGTCCAAGAGATAAATAAAATTATTCCCATTGTGGTATATATAACCGCTAGGCCAGCAACTGTCATAGAGGGAACACTTAGGTGGCTCAAAAAACATAATTTTCCAGAAGCTAGGTTGATAACAAGACCGGAAAACATAAACTTGAAAGATTTTAATTTAAATAAAAATAGATGGAAAGCCGGAGTATTAAATACTCTTTTCCCTGAAGTTGTAGGTGTTGTTGATGATAATTTTGTCTTGGCGCATCAATTAGAGACCATAAATTATCATGGAACGCTTTATCTTTATGGAAGAGAAGATAATCAATTTAAAAACCACAAGAATGTTATCGTTTGTCCTACCTGGAATAGTGTTCTAGATAATATTAAAAATAAACTTTAGTTATTTTCTTTTCCAATTATTTTCACCAACGCAAGTTCGAGTGGAAGTTAGTTAATCTGGTATAATAAAATACATGAAAAAATTAGTTCTAGCATCAACTTCATTAACAAGAAAAAAATTACTTACTGACGCAGGTTTAAGTTTTGAAATCGCTTCGAGTAATTATGAAGAAGATATGTCTTTACCACTTTCTCCCAAAAAACTTGCGATGCATCTTTCTAAAGGCAAAGTAGAATCAATAGTAAATAATCATAAACAAGCAATAATAATTGGAGCCGATACCTTTGTTGTGTATCAGGATAAAATTTTTGGTAAACCTCATACGCCCGAGAAAGCAAAAGAAATGTTAAAAATATTAAATGGAAAACAGCATTCAGTTATCACCGGGTTTACTATTATTGATACAGGAGATAATAAAATTATTTCTAAGGCGGTTGAAACAAAAGTATTTTTTAAAGATCTCAGTGAAAAAGAAATAGATGATTATGTTGCCACAGGAGAACCTCTTGATAAAGCGGGAGCTTATGCAATTTTAGAATTCGGCGCAAAACTTGTTAAAAAAATTGAAGGTAGTGAATCAAATATAGCCGGTTTGCCTATGGAAGAAGTAATGAAAGTCTTTAAAAAGTTTGAATTTTAAATAATGACACCAAAAAGCTTTAGTTTGATATAATAAACATTATGCGCATTTCTATTATCGGCCATTCTAGCAGCGGAAAAAGCACTCTGGCTCGTAAAATAAGTAAAAAACTCAACATACCTCATCTTCACATAGACAGTTTTTTGTTTGAGGCTGGAGGGGCAAAATTAAATTCAAGTGATAAAGGGATGGAGAAAGTCCGGGTGTATATTAAAGAAAAAGTTGTAAATTTTATTAAACAAGACTCTTGGGTTTCTGATGGATGGTATTCCCATGTGCAACCTATTGTTTCTGGACAGACAGACTATATAATTTTTTTAGATATTCCGCTTCATCGTCGCCTTTTTAATCATCTAAAAAGAATGTTAAAATCTGATGGGCACAAAGAGCTTACAAAATGGGATGATTTTAAATTTTTTTATAAAATAGTTCGTAGAACATCTATTAAGGATCCAGAAATAAGACAGTTCGTGCGTGAACATTCTGATAAAGTTAAAATTTTCAAAAATTATAAAGAAGTAGAAAAATACTTAAATACTTTATGATCTGTGGTTTTTATTCCTTCCCAATTATCTTCACCAGCGCAAGCTCGAGCGGAAGTTCGGCGATAAAAGCATTATCCATATTTTGATACGCTTCAAGAAGAATAGAAAGCGCTCCGGAGCGAAGCATGCCATCTTTATCACCCTTAACCAGTGTTTTCAAAAATTCTAAATCATTTTCTCCTAAATCTTCTGCCATTTCATCCGTTAATTTCGGCGCATAGCGCAAAATAATCGCCATACGGAATTTTTGGATTATCAATTTGAAATACAATTTCATATCCAAATTCGTTTCAGATGCTTTTCGAACAATCCCTATCCCCTTTTCCAAATTTTTTTCCGCGATGGATGAAATAAAATCATTTACCAAAATAGTTTTTGGCGCGCCGGTTATTTTTTCTATGTCTTCGCGGGAGATTTTCTTGCTTTTGCTGAAATTCAAAATTTTCTGCAGTTCGCCGAGAGCATCGCGGAATGAACCATCCGCTAAAATCGCCAAAAGTTCGGCCGAACCGGCATCCAATTCAAAACTTTCTTTCTTCGCGATATCTACCAGCATCTTTTTTAAAACAACATCAGAAGCTTTTTTGAAAGTAAAAACCTGACAGCGGGAAATTATTGTCTCCGGCACTTTATGGAATTCGGTCGTGGCTAAAATGAAAATGACATGCTTCGGGGGTTCTTCCAGGGTCTTCAGGAGGGCTCCCCAGGCGTCTTTAGAGAGCATATGCACCTCGTCAATGATGTAAACCTTGTATTTTGAGTCAAAAGGCAATACCCGCACGCCGTCGCGCAATTCTTTAATATCTTCGATGCCTCGGTTGGAAGCGGCATCTATTTCATAAAGATCATTGGCCGATACGCCGATACTGGCAGCAAAAATTCTCGCGACCGAGGTTTTTCCTGTTCCTCTTGAACCAACAAAAAGATAGGCATGCGAAACCTTATTAGTTTCCACGGAGCTTTCTAAAACTTCGACAATATGATTTTGCCCCAAAACTTCCTTGAAGCTTTTCGGCCGATATTTGCGATATAAAGCCAAATCGTGCATAAAAGTATTCTACTCTATTTTCTTTAAAAAATCATTAATTATTTTTTCTACCTGTTTGGCATTTTCGGTTTCCATTAATTTAACGCGAAGTTCTTTGGCGCCATCGAAACCATTCACATAGGCCTTAAAATGTTTTTTCATGGTTGCAAAATTTTTATACTTGGGTTTTAAAAGTTCTTTATCAAAAATCTGCACATGCTCTATTAAAATTTTTAGCTTTTCGGGAATTGAAATATTTTTTGACATTACTCCAGTCTTCGACTGGAACCTTCCGTCTTCAAAATATTTTAATTCTTTAAAGAACCACGGAGTGCCAAATACTCCACGGCCTATCATCACTCCGTCGCAACCGTATTTAGCGGCTTTATCTTCTGCATCTTCTAAATCTTTAGCATCTCCATTGCCGATAAGCAATATCTCTTTCCCGCTTTTTTTTATGAGTTCTTTTATTTTTTTTATGTAATCCCAGTGAGCTTCCACAAGAGATAATTCTTTCACGGTTCGCAAATGAATTGTTAAAGCGGAAATATCTTCTTTTAATAATTCTCCTATCCAGCTATCTATTTCCTCTTTATTAAAACCGATTCTTGTTTTTACCGATACCGGCATATGTTTACCGGCAGATTTTATGCCCGCATGGGCTGCCTGTATAATTTTTCTGGCTAGTTGGGGAGTTTTAATCAGACCCGCTCCAGCCCCCTGGCTTATCACTGATTTGTCCGGGCAACCCATGTTTATGTCTATGCCATCAAAGTCTAGACTGGCTATATATTGGCAAGCTTTCTGTATATTTTCCGGATTAGCGCCGAAAACTTGGGCCACAATCGGTCTTTCTCGTTCTGAAAATTTCAAGATATGGGATAATTTTTTTCTGGCGAGCTTATTACACAAACCATCTGCCGAGACAAATTCTGTCCAAAAAACAACCCTGTCTTTATTTTCTCTGTTCTTGCCATATTTTGCCAAAATGTAACGAAAAGCAATATCAGTGACGTCCGACATGGGGGCAAGGCAAAAGAAAGGTTTTTTTAGTTTTCCCCAAAATCCTGAATTAATCATTGGAATTTGTAATATACCTTATTGCCGAAACGCAAATCAATATATAAGAGCGAAGAATACTTATTTTTAAATTTTGACAGAAGAGGCTCGGTATTTAAAGCCGCCTTAAGATTTTCCGCGACGTTTTGAAAATCAGAATCTATTTTAAGAATTATTTTAGGTCCGATTGCTATGGAAGCGTTTTTTGAAAGAAAAATTTCTATAACTCCATTTTCAGCGATGGATAACATTACAGGTTTTAAATTAAGATCAATAAGAACATCTTTAAAAGAAATTAACTGTTTGAAATTACCTTTTGCGAAAGCAGATCCTAATATTTCAGGAAGTATATCGGTTGAGCCATAAAATTTAAAATAAACCTCGCCGGAAAAATAAGGCGCTTCGTCAAAGATATAGCCATCTTCGTCCAAAAAGTAACATTTTTGATTATTTATCAATAAGGTATTTCCACACCATGTATATTTTGCCACCCGTTCAGTTAAAGATACTTTTAAAATTTTATTATTTTCGATTGAAAAATTAATGTCTTTTAATCTCTTAAATTCACCTTGCAATACATTTCTAATAGTATTTTGTGGATAGTACAATATGTTTGTTTTTGGAAAGAGCCATAAATATTTTCCGGTAATTTCTTGCTCAACCGTTGTCTTAATCATTTCCGTTTCCACGACTTTATTACCACTGATTTGTATTTCAGCGATATTTAAATTATTAAGACGAGAAAGATAAGCCAACAAACCAAAAACTACCAACAAGCCAAGCAGTAAAATCAAAAATTTATTTAAAATAGCTCTTCGTCTTCTTTTTTTTAATTCAGTAAGGCGCGGAGAACTTAGAATATCTCTTCTCATAAAAATTAAACTCGAATGAATTCCTGGCCACCCATATATTTACGTAAAACTTCCGGAATTTTTACCGAGCCGTCCGCCTGTTGGTAATTTTCAACTAAAGATACAAGAATTCTCGGCGTTGGAATTGCCGTAGAATTCAGGGAATGGGCGTAATGCATCTTGCCGTCTTCGTCTTTATATCTGATGCCAAATCTTCGACACTGGAAATCGTGAAAGTATGAAGCTGAAGAAATCTCCCGATAGGTGTTTTCTTTTGGCACCCAAAGCTCAATATCGTATTTTTTTACTTGTCCCAAACCCAAATCCCCTCCGCAATTTATGACCGTATGATACGGAATGCCGAGGGATTCAATAAATTCTTCGGTGTTTCTATTTAATTCTTCGTGAAATTTTACGGAAGTTTCGTGATTGGCTTCACATAATACAACTTGTTCCAATTTATAAAATTCATGTACGCGAATAAGACCTTTCACATCTTTGCCGTGACTTCCCGCTTCGCGTCTATAACACGAAGAAAATCCCAAATATTTTATTGGTAGTGATTTTTTTTCAAGAACCTCTCCGGCATGCATGGCGGTTAAAGGAATTTCGGCGGTTCCGGAAAGCGCATCCCCGTCTTGAGTCATGTAATAATCTTCAACATCGCCCGGCAAATGTCCTGTGCCGTATAAATTTTGTTTTCTGACAATAGCCGGCGCGATAACTGGAGAAAAACCGCGGGAAGAAAAGAAATCCATCGCGTAGTTCCAAATCGCGAAAGATAATTTTACTCCGTCATTTATTAAAAAATATCCGCGAAAACCGTGTACTTTAGTTCCGCGCTCAAAATCAACCATTTTAAGGGTGTTCATTATTTCAACATGGTCTTGAGGTTCAAAATCGAATACTGTTTTAGTTCCCCAAACTTTTATTTCTTTATTTTCGGTATCACTATTACCGTCAGGCACGGAGATGTCCGGAACGTTCGGAACTTGAAGCATTACTCCCTGCCATTCTTCTGTTATTTTACTTAATTTTTCTTCTTTTGTTTTTATTTCCTCTTTTACCAAACGCATTTCTTCAATCAATTGGGTTTTCAAAGCAACATCCTGGTTGCGGACGATGTTATTGGAAACTTTGTTCACTTCACTGCGAAGTTCTTCGACTTCTTTAAGCTCTTTCAGGCGCGCGTCGTCCAACGTAATCAATTTTTCAATATCAACTTCAATATGTTTTTTCTTGGCGCCCGCCTGCACAATTTCCTTGTTTTCGCGGATAAATTTTATATCTAGCATACTTATAGTATATAATAAGACGGTAAATTACACAAAATACTTGTCCCGTACTAAATTTTTGATTACGGGACATAAAGATAAATATTATTAATTAAAATTTTAGTACTAGGATGAAATTTGATTTGAAAATTTTGGAAGGAAAAGAGATTCCCGCGGATCTTTTGGAAATTCCTCAACCTCCCAAAAAACTCTACATGGCCGGGAAACTGCCTCCGGCCGGAACCGTCTGTCTCGCAGTCGTCGGCTCGAGAAAAGCTACGACTTATGGCAAAGACGCTGTAAAAAAATTAATCTCGGGGCTTAAGGGATACCCAATAGCGATAGTTTCGGGTTTGGCCGTCGGTATCGACTCTTTATCTCATGAAGCCGCACTCAGTAATGATCTTCTGGCCGTGGCTTTTCTTGGTACGGGAATTTCCGAGAAAGTTTTTTTTCCACCCTCCAGTTTAAAATTAGCGGAAAAAATAATCGATGCGGGTGGATGCATTTTATCCGAATTTGAGCCGGATTTTAAAGCAGCTTACTATTCTTTTCCAATGCGAAATAGATTAGTAGCCGGCCTTTCCAAAGCAGTACTCATTATAGAGGCGCAAGAAAAATCCGGAACGCTGATTACCGCCAGAATGTCACTTGACTACAATAAAGATGTATTGGCGGTACCTGGCCCCATTAATTCCGATTATTCAAAAAGCACCAATAAATTAATCAGGCAAGGAGCAACGCCAATAACCTGCAGTGAAGATATTTTGGAGGCGCTGGGTTTCAAAGTAGACAAGGAGAGCAAGCAGAAAAATCTTTTTGACGATGCTTCACCTGGAGAAAAAAATATACTTAAAATACTTACGGAACCTCTGCCACGTGATGAATTAATCCGCGCAATGAATATGCCGACAGGCGAAGCCAATGCCGTACTTTCAATCATGGAAATCAAGGGATTGATTAAAGAAGAAATGGGAGAAATCCGCGCGAGTTTTTAATTTATAATTTGCCAAAAAAATAGTTTTCATGTAATACTTAGCGGACTATGAAGTTATTAATTGTCGAATCACCATCAAAAGCCAAAACAATCGAGAAATATCTTGAAGGCGCTTTTACGGTGCGTGCTTCCGTCGGGCACATTCGCGACTTGCCGAAATCAAATAAAAAAGCGATAGATATAGAAAATGGATTTGTGCCTCACTATGAAATTTCGAAAGGCAAAGAAAAAATAGTTCACGAACTCCAAGGACTCGCAGAAAAAGCGAGCGAAATACTTTTGGCAACCGACCCTGACCGTGAAGGAGAAGCTATCGCTTGGCACATAGAAACACTTTTAAAACAAGACAAAAAATTAAAAGCCCCGATTGAGAGAGTCACCTTTCATGAAATTACCAAAGAAGCAGTCGAAGAAGCGTTGAAACATCCAAGAAGTATTGATACCGCTTTGCGTAAAGCGCAAGAAGCGCGCAGAGTGCTTGATCGGTTGGTTGGTTATGATTTATCCGGACTTATTTGGAAAAAAGTGAGATACGGGCTTTCGGCTGGCCGGGTTCAATCCCCCGCTCTCCGTATAATAATGGAACGCGAACGCGAAATTCGCGCTTTTGTGCCGGAAAAATTTTGGAAAATATTGGGATTGTTTGAGACGGAGAGAAAAGAAAAAATCACCTTGGAGTGTTCCGAAGAGCCGAGAGATGAAAAATTGGTTAAAAAAATATTGGAAGTTGGTAAAACAGGAAAATGGATTGTAAGCGGAGTGAAAGAAAGTGAGCAAAAACGCTCACCTCGCGCTCCCTTTACTACTTCTACTCTCCAGCAAACTGCTAGTTCGCGCTTGGGCTATTCCCCTTCACGCACAATGCAAATTGCTCAAAAACTTTACGAAGCGGGACACATAACCTATATGCGAACCGATAGCACAAATATTTCGAGTACTGCTCAAGGGCAAATATTATCTTTTGTGAAAAAAGAACACGGAGATGCTTATGTGCAACCAAGAATTTATAAAACTAAATCAAAAAATGCCCAAGAAGCGCACGAAGCTATTCGCCCAACTCACATAGAAAAATTACACGCTGGCACTGATGAACAAAGTAATTTATATAGATTAATTTGGGAACGCGCTATTTCATCACAAATGGCGGATGCAAAATTATTGAAAACGAAAATCACTGCCTCGCCAGATGCTTCTATTCCTGATTTTTCTGCCACTGGTTCCCGATTGCTTTTTCCAGGCTGGCTTGCCGTTGATACCGGAGCGCGGGGTGATGATGTTGAACTGCCTATTTGTAAAGAAGGAGAAATACTAAAATTATTGGGGTTAAGCGATGAAGAAAAATTTACTGAACCACCTAATCGATATTCTGAAGCCGGATTAATTAAAGAACTTGAACAAAGAGGCATAGGACGACCATCCACTTACGCATCTATCATGCGAACAATTGAAGAGCGGGGTTATATCAGAAAAGAAAATAAAACATTATTCCCTACCGATGTCGGCGAAGTGGTATCGGATTTTCTGGAAAAACATTTCGCCAATTATATTTCCGATACGTTTACTGCCGAAATGGAAGACGAGCTCGATGAGATTTCCAGAGGCGAACGCGAATATGAAAAAACTCTAAAAGATTTTTATACGCCATTTTCCAAAGACGTAAAATCGAAAGAAAAATTAGAAAAGGCGACGAATTTGGGCGAAGCGCCGACCGATATAAAATGCCCGAAATGCGGGAGCTCGATGATTATAAAACTTTCCCGCGGAGGAAAATTTTATTCCTGTTCTAAATATCCGGATTGCGATGGGGCTTTGATGTTGGACGGCACAGAATTGAAAGGTCCGGAAGAAACCGGTGAAATGTGTCCGGAGTGCGGAGACCTGCCTGCCGGCAGGCAGGGAAAAAAGGTGAGTGGAGGAAAACTTGTAATTCGCCAAAGACGCGACGGCACCGGAAGTTTTATTTCCTGTTCCCGTTATCCGAAATGCAAATTTATAAAAAAAGATGAAGCCGAAGAGGCGAAAAAAAGAACCGGGGTAATTTGTCCAGTTTGTAAAAAGGGAGATATTTCAGAACGCCGCGGACGCTTCGGAATTTTTTATTCCTGCTCGAATTATCCGGATTGCAAATTCGCGATAAAAGCCAAACCGACGGGCAATATTTGTAAAGAATGCGAAAGCTTGATGATGCAAGGAACCAAAACGATTCCGGAACGCTGTTCAAATAAAGCTTGTAAGATGCACAACCCGCATAAAATATTAAAAATAGAAATATAAAAGATTTTTACGGTTTGACTTTAGTGGTAAAAATTTCTTGCTTTCCATAAACTGTCCCGGCACTATTGGTGGCATAAGCGCGAACATAATAAACAGTATTGGGGCGCAATTGTTTAGTAAAACTGCTGGTAAAAGAGCCAAGGCCGGAACCATCAGAGGTGTGCAAGTTGCGAATGGTTGGAAATTGTCCTGAACTATAAGCCACTCCCCGTTCAATTACCGAAGTTCCGCCTTCAGATACCACTGTTCCTCCGCTTACCGCGGAATTGTGAGTAATGGAAGAAATAGGAGCAGTAGTTATTTTTGGTAATGGAGAAGCGGCACAAATTTTTCCATTCCAGGTTGTTCCCGAAGCGCAAGCCGCGGCGATGGCGACTGCCTGTGCCAGTAATTTGTTGTTATTGTAAAGATAGAGGGTTTGCGGATAACCGTAGGCTACGGTAAAAGTAGTTGTCCCGGAATTTTTTTGAGCAATCCAAGATCTTTGATTAGTAGAAAGCGCAACCATAGAAGTACTTTCGGGATTAATTGTCTTCCATTCTATTTTAGAGCCACATCCGGTATTGCCCGCTGAAACAAAACATTTGGAAGCGGAAATGGATCCCGACATGGACAGTTTTAATTCGATAGCCACCATCTTAGACGGAGGAATATAATTTCTATCCGTCACGGTGCAGTTTTGCGTCATATATGCCAAAATAATTTTATCGGAACCCTTTATTAAATTAGTAGTATAGTTTCTTGTTGAGGGCGCGCTGGAAGAATTATAACTATAATTTCCACCCGGATAACTAACTCCGTTGGAAGAATTTGTTTCTCCTTCAGTATAAACAGAGAAAGAAATTTTTTGTGAAGATGGAATAAAGACAGAAGTATGCTCTGTATAATTTTTGCCGTTAATATTAATTTTCACGATTGGGTCATCAATGTCTGTGCATGATGCTCCTTGGGCTGTGCCAAAACTTAAATAAAAAACTCCTATTATTATTAAAAAACTCAAAAGTGTTACTCTAATAAGTTTGTTTTTCATATTTGTCTATTATACCACAAAGTATAAAAAAAGAAAAGAGGCCAGCACCTGCGTGCCGGCCTCGGGGGTCGATAGAGAATTGAGGCTCTCTTTGCAGCCTGCCCGACGGAATGTCGGGTCTTGTGTTGCGTTACTCGCGCCGTCGCGGCGCTAGCTGCTACTCGATGTAGTTCGGCCTGTAGCGGTACGACAAGGTGTCGCACCTGCCCTGTCCGTCAACGACCGTAACGAGGTTCTGTCCGCTGTACATCCACCACTCTGGGATGGAGTCCAAATTGACCTCCAGGCCCGATTCGGTCACGTTGACGAAAGCCCACCCGTTGTAGTTGATCCAGGCCCGCGTATTCTCGTCGAAGGTGCCGACGATCTTCATGGTATTGTCGGCAACGTAGATGTCCTGGATCCCGCCGTAGGGCGGATTCCAGAAGTCGAGCTGTGCCGACACGAGAGAGAGCTCACCGGTGTTCGAGTCGAAAACGCGGATTTCCATCTCCGGAGTGCCCTGCATCCCGAAGAAGAATCCGACT
>Ga0172379_10010539_pt1 | contig 11162 bp, 26 predicted proteins | sample GrowelOW334metaG_FD_119756 | JGI IMG/M metagenome (GOLD analysis project Ga0172379, IMG submission 119756) | Groundwater microbial communities from an aquifer near a municipal landfill in Southern Ontario, Canada - Groundwater well OW334 metaG | ecosystem: Environmental > Aquatic > Deep... | reverse complement strand
GCCCGAGATAAAACACGGGCTCGCTGCGCCGACATCGTGCGCGAGCACCGCCCAAGAGCGCCAAGGATCGGGGGTGCGGCGTGAGTGACATCCTGTTCGCGGTGCCGTGCCGGTGCGGCGGATGCGCAATCGTACACCAAGATACTCGTGCGCTTGGACTGGAGCGCGGAGGCTGGGCCGTGGACTGCGAGCGGGGCATCGAGTGTCCTCACCGTCCATCCGCGTGGTGGAAGGTCTCGCGCGAGGCCGCCGTCCGCGAGTGGAACGAGATGCAGCAGGAGCCGATTCCCGCTGCTCCCCCCGCGCTGCAATGCCGTCGCCTGTGTGGTCCAGTCATCCCCGACACGACGTGCGGAGGATACTGGGTCCTGGAGTGTAACTGCGGGACGGTGGCATCGAAGAGAAGCGCCGATCACGCCCGCCAGATGTACATCGACGCTCTGGGGATACGTCAGCGTGACGGTGAGGATTCGGGAGGGAGTGAGGTATGAAAACGATCGTGGAGAAGCAGATCCAGAAGGCCCTTGGAGACAGAGAAGAGAACGCCCGCATCGTGGCGGCGCTGAGGACAGCAGTCAGGTACGGGGACGTGAGTATCTACTGGAGCTGACCAGGGCGTATCTGGGGACGGAGGGGGAGCAGTGATGGAGACCGACATCGTCACTCTCTGCAAGGTCCACCATGTCCAGCATTGCGTCGTCTGTCCCGACGTGAAGTGCGGCGACAACCTCAACGTCAGTGCGCTGCGAGAGGCGATCGAGGATCTGCGTGGCGAACTCCACACTATCAATCACGAGGCTGAGCGGATGCAGGTGCTTCTCGGGAAGGAGATGAGCGAGAACGAGCGCCTCCGCGCCCGCGAGCAGACGGCGAAACGGGTCATTCAGAATCTGCTGGGATCGGAGGACGCGGAGGGATCGATCGCGGCTGCGATCGCGTGGCTGGAAGGAGAGGTGAAGCCGTGACCGCAAAGGAACTACGCAACTGGCTCGCGTGGAACGTGCGTGGCGTGCGGGACCATATGCACCTGACGCTCCGGGGGCTGGCTGATCGGTCCAGCATCTCGTTTTCGACCCTTGCCCGGATCGAACGCAAGCGGGGGATGCCGACGCTCGACGTGATCGGAGCGTGGGCGACGTTCTGCGGGGTGCCGCTGTCGGTGCTGTTCCGGGACGCTGAGCGGTGGGTCGCGAAGGAGGTACAGAAGTCGTGACCGAGAAGATCGAACTGGTGACCGGCGAGTCCTGCGAGGTCGACCCGTGGGGCTTGATCGAGAACGCGATGAACAGGGCCATCACCCGCACGCCCAAGATGTCGATGCAGCACTCGGAGCGTTGGGTCTGGTTCGCAGATCACTTCGGCGTGGCAGTTGGTGACGCCAGGATCATCCTGAAGGCGCTAGGGTACGAGCCTGGCGAGCGAGTGAGGAAGGTGAAGCCGTGAGCGTATACGTCGATCCCGTATTCCAGTGGTGCCTTGAAGCCACAAAGGACGGGCAAGCTCGACGTGTCGGGGCCCGGAACCGCCATCGTTGGAGCCACATGACGGCTGACACCTCAATGGAGCTGGAGTCCTTCGCTCGACGGTTGGGGCTGCGGCCGGAGTGGTCACAGCTCAACCACTACGATCTCACGCCCGGCAAGCGCGATCTGGCCGTCCGAATGGGGGCCGTCGAGGTCACGGCGCGAGAGTTGGCCATCCGGGCTCAGGTTCTGCGGAGGACACGGGGGATCGGGGCCACGCCCGAATCAGTCCGTGTGGTCTTGGATAGCTTGCCGCCGGACCCGATTGACGAGGTAGAGCCGTGACCGCAACGACAACCCCAGCCGTCCCCACCGTAGTGTGCCCCGCCTGCAACGGCTCCGGGACGCTGCGATGGACCCCGATCGTGGGGACGCGGTCGACTGGTGCGACGGGATGGGAGATGTGGTGCGAGACGTGCCAGGGGGCAGGGAGGGTGAGGGTATGACTTGCAAGTGGGCATTCCGGAGGCGAAACAAGATCGGTCGCAAGCGTCAGCTTTGGTTCGCACGGAGGGAATGGAATCCCGAGAGGGCTCGCGTTCGGGCTCTACGGGACGCTCGGTCGAAGCGTCGGGCCTGGCGTGGCTTCGGCGTATCCGACGTGGCCAACAGGAGGGCAGACCGATCGTGGATGGTGCCGGGAAGGGAGGTGCTATTTTGACCCGCGAGGAGGCTCTGGCCTGCGTACGTCACGCGCTCGATCCGTGCGTCGACGACTGTCCGACTGAGGACGAGACGGACGAGGCCATGCGCGCGCTCGCCCGTCCGTGCATCGAGCTGGCACAAGATGAAGTGGTCGAGAGTGACTACAACTTGACGGGCCACTGGGACGGAGAGCACGTCGTCTACAGGACCATCAGGACCAGGAAACCGGCATGATCAACGACTACACATTGGAAGCTCTAGAGCGAGAGGCCAACAAGGCTGAACGCAAGAAATACTATGGCGTGACGGTTCCGTTCTCAACACTGAAAGAGCTGATCCGTGAGATACGCCGACTGCGCCAGGAGCGGGCGTGGGGCGAGACCAGGACAGAGACAACGAAGGAGGCGAGGTGACTACATCTGATTCGTGCATGTGGTGCAGAGATTGTGGCCGGCTCATGTGGCGGAGCGAATCTCACCGATGCCCACCCTTCTGGCTCGTGTGGCAACCGGAACAAGGCGAGACGCGAGACGATGCCCGCAGGGTCGGGGGCGACGATGCAGAAGAAGCGGCCCATCGGTTCTGTGAGTTTCAGGACAACCAAGGTGACGGACCCTGCATGGACGATCGACACCTGATGGTGGCGCTTGACGCTGACGGGTCTGGAGCGGATCCCTGGGTTGTAGTGACAAGGCCGACGGTCGAGTACGAGACGTTTCAGGAGAGAAAGTCATGAGCCTCAAACTCTACGCCCTCGCGGAGGTACGGGTCCTGGAGGAGGACCAGCGCCTCTGTTCGCACGATTGCGAGTATATCGACCGGATGAACAATTACGACGCGATCTGCCAGTTGCACGGCGTCACTGTGATGCGGGGGCCGAAGGGGCCGACCAAGTTCCAGCCGTTCAAAAGGTGCGATGAGTGCCTCGCTGATGCCCGTGAGCTGGTCGCGCAAGAGAATGAACAGTGGCTTAACGACGACGGCAAGGGCTACGTGGTCACGACGGTTGCGTTGAGGAGGCCCGCATGAGATTCGGATCCGAAGTCCTGGTATGGCGGGGGTCTACGCGCATCCCGTTTGGTACGCCGGGTCATCACCGACAGGTTCGCGGCATCCTGATCGGACGTCGGAAACACCAGGCACTCGTTCGTCTCACGGAGGACGACCCCTATGCAACTGGTGGCTACTGCCTGCACGCGGGGGACGTCGGATGGTGGAGCGCGAGTCAAGTGACGATATCGTGACCCCCTCCGACTGGCAGCGCATCACGTGGCGGCTGGGCATCGCGTGCTGTGTGATCTGGGGGATTTTGGTGGTCGAGATCGTGAAGGAGTTGATGAAGTAGTGGAGTGGAGCAAGGATCCGGTGTTGAGGAAGATGGAAGAGCGGGCGAAGGTGCACATGTGGTGGCTTGCGGTGTTGAGCGTTTGCCTGATTGGCCTGTTCCTGAGTGCTGTCGATGCGCATCACATGATCCATCGAGTCGCGGAGCGGCCCGTCATCTCCACGGCCTCCCTTGCCGACGCGGAGTGGCGTGAGGTCGGACGCCGGCTGGATGCGCTGGAGAAGCCGGCGGTAACGCAACCGGGGACCTCCGTCTCGCTCAACTACGACCCCGACGTGTTCGCGATCGACGCGAAGGGGCGGTTGACGCTGAAGGTCGCTCCGGCACGTACTACGCAGGATCAGTGCATCGTGCCGTCGATACGGGTCTTCCAGCCCGACACCCGCATCGACACGCGCAGGCCGGGTGAGACGCGGTGACAGTACCCACGTGGGAAGTCTTCCGCTCCCTGCTCCCCTGGCTCTGCGTGGTCGTGCTGGGCCTCTTCGCAGTGGCCTCGTACTTGGCAGGAGATGACCAGTGATCACGGCCAGCCAGTTGATCGACCTCCTGCGCGTCCGACACTTGGGCGACGTGTTCGTCCCTGAGTGCAAGGACGGGGGCACCTGGGACCGCCAGCACCTCCGGCTCGATGCGTGGGCGATGCTCCGGAGTTGGAAGCCGTGGACTACGATCGCCTACGAGGTCAAGGTCAGCCGCTCCGACTTCATAGGCGACCAGAAGTGGCCGGCATACCTTCCACTCTGCCACGAGCTCTACTTCGTCTGTCCGGCCAAGTTGATCGACCCGACGGAGCTTCCGCCCAGCGTCGGACTGCTCTGGACGATCGGGCAAGGGACGGGTCAGAGACTCGTGTGCAAGCGCAAGGCTGTGCGCCGAGAGCCGGACGTCCAGGCGCTCTCCCGGCTGATGGCCTACACGCTGATGAGCCGGTCGGTCATCGTCAAGGGCAGGCACGACGACAGCGACGTCAATAGCACCGACCCGACGATCGCCAGGGAGATGCGGATGCGCGCAACGCGCGCCCAGGTCGAGCACGCGGAGAAGCGCAAGGTGCTGGCCAGGTTAGTTCGGTCGCACATCCATAGGCGGGAGGCTGAGATGCGCGGACGAGAGGCTGCAGCAAGAGACCTCGATGAGCGCGCGCGCAACTTCGCCGACCGGCTGAAGCAGATCGGCATCTCCTGGGACCCAGACGCCGGGTGGGCCGGCTTCGAGCGTTCGCTCCATCAGATCGAGAGGATTGCAGGAGGGGTTTCCGATGGCGAGTGGATGGCGATGGTCCGAGCATTCGATGCGGCACAGGTGCAGATCCAGCGTGCCCAGGAGTTGCTACAGTCGCTCCGTCAGGCATCAGACGACAAGGATGGGGGAGTCTGATGATCGTCCGTTGCCCGGGCTGCGCTCATGAGTACAACCCGGAGACTGTCCCAGACTGTCTATGGTGCCGTGTCGAGCGGGCAAAGGCCGTCCGGGCAAAGAAAGAAGATCGTCGCGCGACCGGGCCGCGCAAGCCAGGGACGGGCTTTTGCGAGTGGTGTGGAAAGCCACTGATTGGCCGGCGTTGGTTCTGTCGATTCTGCAACGCGAACTGCGGGTCATACTTCTCCCGTGCCGGAAAACGGGCTAGAGCAGAGATCTTCTCCGACGTCCGATTCTGCGAATGCGGATGTGGTCATCAGCTTTATGGAAGACAGAAGGGTCAGCGGTGGTCTGCAAATGCTTGTAGACTGAGGGCTCGACGTAAAAGTCGATCTACCTCTCTCGCAGAGAAAGCGGGAGATATTCTCTGCAAAACGAGCACGTAGAGCGGCTGCCCGGAGGACACTCGCACTCTTGAGGTCGGATCCGTTGCCAGCAGGGCCAACAGATGGTCCCTGGAGAGCACCTGCACTCCGATGGTTCCTTCGGCGGGTCGGGAGGGATAATGATCACCATCAGGGCTGACTCCTCCAGAGCTGCTCGAACTTGCCGGCGCACCGAACGACGGTGGGCTTGTCCCGGATCGTGAGGAGGATCTCGTCGTTCTTCGACTCCCCTGGGACGGTCCAGCTGAAGGACCCTGCGAGGGCCACCTTCCGATCGATGATGGCCATTTTGAGATGCTGGATCCCGCCTCCAGTTCCTCTCTGAATGTGGATCGGGATCTTCGCCCGTTCGACGTCTCCCGTCTTCGAGCTCCTGCCGGCCGCCTGGGTCTTGTCGGCGACCATCCGCACCCTGACCCCTCGACGAGCAGCAGCCAGGATCGACCCAGTGATGGCCGGGTGGTTGAGCGAGTAGATCGCCAGGTCGACGGTGGACGTGGCACTGTCGATCGCCCGGACCATTTCAGAGGTACACCCGCCTCCGGGCGAGAACCGTGCTTCGACAACCTGGGCGATCACTGCGGTGACCATCAGGCACCACAACACGAGGAACCTGGTCATGACGGACTTCCTTTCGGACTGTGGAGAGGTTCCCCCAGGACCATGAGAGCACGGGCAATCTGTTGCCCCACGTTGTCGGTTGGGACAACCTGGGGACGCCCGGATGGGCTCTCGCCGGTCCTCGAGTGGTCCGCAAACCACTCCCGAAGTGCGTCGACTGCCTGCCGCCTCAGCGCCACCTCGTGGAGTGCGAGGATTGAGTCACCGTCGTTGAACAATCAGTCCACGACCGGCTTGGGGGCAGCCGGTGGAAGCGTCAGCGGAGACTGTCCCATAGCGAGAAGCTGGCGCACGATGTCGGGCGGGAGTCTCGCGAGCAGTCCCTCGACCACCTTCCCCTTCAGCTCGAGCTCAGCGGGAGTGACTTCCGTCACACCGAAGTCCCTGGCCCAGCTCTCCCGCTGCCAGAGCCACGCGACGAACATTCCGGCCAGGAACACGACCAGACTCGACACGTTGGTGACGAACACCCACCTGGCCAGCTCGTCAGGTGACCAGCCCTTGACCTGAGCCAAGAATCCCAGTCCCTGGATGACCACGGCTGCCATCGAACTGATCGACACTGCGAGCGCTTTCCGGCTCGAAAGAAGTCCCGTCACGCCACTCTTCGGATCCATGTGTCCCTCCTACGGGTGTCGCAGAACGCACCGAATCGGCCGGGGATCGCCCGCGAGGTTCTCGACGACGACCCTGCGCTGTCCGCTGCTGTTGTTGATCGCCCAGACCACAGCCCCCTCTTCGTCAAGGATCCCGCAGTGCTGGTGCCCGCCGGATCCGGTCCACTTCTTCCAGAGGATCACGTCGCCATCTTCGTAGGGGGTCGTGGTTTCCTTCCACCCAACCGCGATGAGAGCGTCGTAGAGGCCGTCCACGTTGAGCACAATGGACTTGAGCACTCCTGCGTCCGTCAGGATCCACGAGACGGCATTGGCGCAACCAAGATTTCCGGCCTCCGTCTGGGGGTCGTAGGGGAACGACGTACCCAGATCCTGCGCCCGCTTCGCGCTAGCGAGGATGAGTGCTCCCAGATCGGTGGTGACCGGGGTGGCGGATGGCCTGGTGCCCGCCCGCTTCGCACGGAGGGCGACGACCTGGCGGTACTTCGCCTTCACTCCGACGAGCCACGAGTTGCTTCCTTCCGCGTAGCCGGCCGCGCCGATCGCTTCGATCTGCCGGTCCGGGTCGGCTGTCGCGTGGATGGCGGCGTACCGAGGTCCCTCGCCGATGAACACGGAATGACCCCTGATGCCATCCTGCCAGGTTGCGAACCTCATGTACGTCGGATGCTCCGGATCGCGGTCCGTCACGAGGCCGTGTGCTGCGAACGATGCGGGCGGGGCCTTCATCCCACCAGGGTTCCTTCGATACCGCCACGCATCGCTCATGAACCAGCCCGTCTCCCACACCTCGATGGCGAGCAGTACGTCTGGGTTGACCTTTTCGGCGGGAGCGTACTGGTCGACGGCTGCCCATACTGCGTCGGGGATCACTCGATCGGAGCCAACCGGCACGGGGCCAGCGGGAGGCGCCACGGGGACTGGAGGCTTCACCGGGACAGTGGGGGCTGGCACGACCGGGGCGGGCGCCACGGGCTCCGGAGGGGGTGATGGCGGGGTGGCCACGACAGGCGGGGCAGGTGGCTGGACAGGGGCAACTGGGGTGTCCCCTGCGAGCTCTGCCATCGCGTGATCGTGGCGCTCTTTCACGGCTCGCAACTTCGTCAGTGCAGCCTCGTGCGCGGCAACCATCGTACTCGACGCCTCGCGCGCAGCCGCGAGCGCCTGCTCCAGGTCGTCGATTGCTTCGCCCAGCACCTTGGAAATCTTCACTTTCCGACTCTCCTATCCAAGTCGCACCTATCAGCCTCGTCGGCCGTCCGATGCAGGGTGAGACAGTTTCCGGTCTCGCACGACCGGCAGTGCCAGTGGGGGTAGATGTCTCCACCCGGAGGATCCTCGTGGTCGGCCATCGTGCATCCAGCGCCGTAGGGCGGATCGACTGGGTACGTGATGTAGGTGGCCATCATTTTTTCGCCTTCATCTGCGCGATCAACGCCTGGATTCTGGTCATTCCGTCGGCAAGCTTCTGACGGTCAGCCAAGACCTTCCGCCGCTCTTCGTCTATCTGGTTGGCAATCGGAGACGTCGGCATGTTGATCGGAGAGACGGCTGGATGGACGAGGTCGACAGCGCTCATCACCAATGAGATCGGATCGACATGCCAGCTTGCGCGGCTTGAGTCGCTAGGTGGAGAGCTGAGACAACCGTCTGGTCGAGCGGAGACTCCGACAGCGGAGGCTTGGGCTGCTCGTTAGACAAGACGTCTGCAACACTGAGAACCGCAGAGAGAGGACTCGTGCCAGCCATCGACGCAACAGTCGCAGCCCCCCTCAAAATCTTCAGAATGTTGAGTTTCATTTACGGTCACCATCCAGGCGTGACCAGTAGATGGCTACGATCACAACCATCGCCACTACCAGTGAATAGAACCATGAGTCGGTCACGGTGTCCCCCTCGGAGGTATGAGTACCGTTTGCGGAGATGGTGTGGGTGGTGTCCTGCGCAGGATCTCAGCGACGGACGCAGCCACCCGCATCTGGCCTTCACGAAGTTCTACCTGCTTTATATTGATCTCATCCTGCCTCATCCGAACCTCTCGTATGGCAGGTACTATCTCCAACTTAACTTGCATTTCCAGTGGGGCAATAGCCGCCCCCCTTGTACGTACATCGGACAGGATCCACCACCCCAAGACACATCCGGCTGTAAGAAGAGACCCCACTACAGATAAAAGAGCGGTAATCCCCCACCGTACTGATTTCGGGGCCTGCTGCCAGTCAGCGCCAACAGCAGCCGCAAGCCCGGGAATTCTTAGTGAACCAAACCGTTCATCCACGTTAGCACGGCAACGTGCTGACGCCTCTGCCTGAGCGACGATCCCCGCCTTAAGTTCTGCGACAGATGCTACGAAAACAGAGGTCTTGAGTAAACTCCACACGAAGTCGCAGAACTGGTCTGGATTAGGCAGAAGCTTCGAGAACACGCGGCTTCCTGCGACGACAGGCGCTGGCACAAGGCTCGTCACGTACACGCTAATGACGTGTTTGTAGCTCTCCCCGATTCGACGGGTAAGAGCCTGGCCGCCCATGTCAGGGAGGGTCAGGTCTGCGATCACAATTCCGACCGTCTGCCCGTTGATCGACGTGGTCATCCGGTCGAGAGCGTCTCCACCTCGCGCGTATGACTCGACGAGGAACCCGCGAGCGGCCAGTATCCCCGTGATGTATGTGCGAGAGTCAGCATCACCATCAACCACCAGTACGGTACCTAGTTTTTCCACTAGAGACTACCTCATCTCTTGGATCTCATTCCGTTTCGCCGCGATCTCCGCATCGACCTTGGCCAGGTCCGCTTGAGTGGCGTCCCCGTCCTTGACGTCTTCGGCGAGCTCGCGACGCTGCTTCTTCAGCGCGAGGAGGGATTGCTTCGCTTCCTCTTTGCGGATGCTGAGATCCTCCGCGAGGACGTCAACATCGGACCGTCGTTCCAGCCGTCCCAAGTGCACGCGGTATTGCCTGGTCTGCATCCGCTTGTTGGGCAGCGGGGCGAGATCCTGCCGTCCCATGTCGACCCACGGGATCAAGATCATTCCCTCCGGAGGGGTCTCTTCGGAGTACCCGTGGTAGCCCTCGACGATGCCCTCGGGCGAGAGCCGGAGGGCCAGGTACTTGGGGTTGGCGAAGGCGATCGAGGAGAGGATGAAGAAGAGGATGATGTGGCGCATAGTGGCTCCTAGAGACGATCCTCGTATCCGACGATGTCCAGGAACAGCCCGACGGTTCCAGAGCCGTAGTAGCTGACGGACTGGGCAGTGACAAGCACTCCCGAAATGACCGAACCCGGGTGAACAGTGTTAAGCGCCGCGTAAAGCAAGGCTGTGCAGCCTCCACCGCCCGACGGCCAGCCGGGGGCCTTCAGGTATACGGCAGTGCCCTGGTCTAGGTAGGGAACGAAGTCAATCGCCGTAACTGTTGGCGGAACGACAGCGGAGCAGTCTACAGTGGCCCATGTAGTTGACCCTCCGTTGTTGACGACTCGGCCGGCGCCATACTCGCCAGCCGCGAAGGTGTACCCATATCGAACCTTTGAGTTCTGCTGAAGGAACTTATAGAATCCGCCACCAGACGAGACTCGGGCGTACCCGACGCGGCGGAAGTGCGTGTAGTCCTGCGGCATCGCCGGAGCGGTGCCGTTTGCCGACAGCACGCACCCGATCGTCGGCGCGGCGCCCGCGTTTCCCTTGCCGACGAGGTATATCGCGTACCACGTCGAGACGGCTTGTTCCCCGCCGATGTCGATGCCTCCTACCCCCGCATCGGTTGTGGTCGTGTTCGCCGTGACGTTCACGTTCTCGCACCACATGGGTGACGTCGACGTGGTGCTGTTGAGAGTGATACCCGCAGCAGTAACGGTGACGGTGCCGGAGTCGTAGCACGTAACCTGGAGGGCTTGGTATGCTCCCGTAGTCGGCCCGCTGGCCCCTCCGCTCGCGGTTGAGGAGATCGTGACGTCCCCCGTCGACCCTGACAGGGTGATGCCCGTCCCAGCGGCCAGAGACGACACGCCCCCGCCAGCCGCTGAGGTTGTGACGGTGAACGTCGATCCCGTCTGCGCGGTCTGCACGCCGTTGACGTAGACGGAGCCCGCCCCGGTCATGGTCACAGTGCCCGTACCACCGGCCGGAGTCTCCCACGTCACATTCCCCGCGCCGTCAGCCGTGGCCACCGTACCGCTTCCCGCAGCGCCCGACGAGAGTTGCCCCACGACGATGGCGGCGTTGACCGCGAGCTGCGATCCCAGGATCCCCGCATCCGCCGCAAGGTGCGTCGTCGTGAGGCCAGCCGTCGGAGACATCGACGCGGCGGTCACCGATCCTGCGATCGGGGTGCGCGCGTCGGAGAGTCGGGAGTCATCTCCCGTACACAGCGTCCCCGCAGTGGTTCCCGTAACCGTGGACGAGGCTCCGGTGAGCCGGCCCTGTGCGTCCACAGTGCCAGAGATCAGCGAGTACCACCCCGGCGTGACGGCGGTGTCTTCCAGGTCGATGGTGACGTTGCCCGACAGATTGCCGCCCCCTGAGAGCCCCGTGCCGGCAGAGACGGAGGTCGCCGTCACCACATACGTTCCGTCCAGCGGGTCGGTGCCGCCAGCCGCAACGGTC
>Ga0172379_10010538_pt1 | contig 11162 bp, 11 predicted proteins | sample GrowelOW334metaG_FD_119756 | JGI IMG/M metagenome (GOLD analysis project Ga0172379, IMG submission 119756) | Groundwater microbial communities from an aquifer near a municipal landfill in Southern Ontario, Canada - Groundwater well OW334 metaG | ecosystem: Environmental > Aquatic > Deep... | reverse complement strand
CCATTATCGTCACCTATCCGACAACTGCAAAAGAATTGACGATCGATCTCCCTTCGCAGGGAAACAGTATTTCCTATCCGGTTTCAGGTCTGACAAATTCAAAAACGGAGCTGTTAAAAATTCTCAACGACCAGGAAACAAAAGATTTTTGGAAAACATTCGGCGGAAAGTCCGTTCCGAAGTTTAAGATCGAGAAAGTAAAATAACGATCGCCGCATAAAATCTACGGGAGAACGATATGGCAGACAACAATAATCCAAATGGTGAGGGTTTTAAGGGACCCGAAGCTGACGATACCAATTTTATAACTGAACCGGTCAGCGCAATGAAAAAAAGCATGCATAATTTTCTGGTATTCTGGTTTCTCTGTTTGGCGGTGGCTGCGGTGTACGGGTTACTTTGCTGTTGGCCGGCAGCACCGAATACGGCGGCAAGAGCAAAAAGCAATGATTCACTCCAAACGGTTCTTCAAAAAGTAAAAAGTAATTTGAAAACAACACCTCCCGACAGCTTGGGAATACAGCTTGAAAAAGCCCTCACGCTTACCGCTCAATTAAATAAAAAACCGGAGCCTTTTGAGAACGGGATGGAAAAAAATTATATCCTGATCGCACTCTTTGCAGGACTCCTGGGAGGGGTTGTCCATGCCTTTTCATCGTTGATGGATTTTCGCGGTCAACGGCGTCTCTTCCGGTCGTGGGCACTATGGTATTTTGGAACGCCGTTAATTGGGGCATTGCTTTCTGTTATTATCTATTGGATTCTTCGGGCTGGATTGATTCCCGGAAGTGTTTCGACCGATTCGATCAGCATCTATGGCGTTGCAGCACTCGGCTCATTGACAGGATTGTTCACCGATAAAGCAACGACTAAACTCGCTGAAATTCTGGATACGTGGTTCAGCAGTTCAAAAACGCGGGGCGGAATTTTGAATCCGCCGACTCAGGCTCAAGGTAAACCGCCGTTAAAGCCCTAAAATGATCATCGTGGATAAAAATATTTGGACCAAGAGGTATTTCAAATTCAGTACGCCAAAAAACGAGGATTTTATGAACAAATATCTGCGATTCCGGTATTTTCCTGTTCTCACCGTCCTTCTCGGAAGTCTCTTCACACAAATTTACGCACAGGAAATATTCTCGTACCCTATCGATTTTGAATTAAAAAAGAAGTTCCCTCCCGGTGAACCGATTCAAATTATTGGAACATGGGAAGAATCATACGACAGCGTCATCGTGACCGAAATTCGATCCGTCGATAACGAAGCAAAAAGCAAAAGAATACCGGCAAGTATTCAGGAGATAAAAGGTGTCGGAGGCAGGATCGCTTCTAAGAGATGGAGCGTCACGGTGGGCCCCTATGATGCATCGGAAAACATCCAATACAACTTTGAAATAAAAAAACTCCCCTCTGTATCCATTTCAACCGCCTATGAGGTAGTTTTTGCATCTATTCGTGAGAGGATTGGAAATTTTTTAGCAAATCTCGGAACGGATTCTATTTCGCTCTCCAGAATTAGAGATTCTCTCCGTCCCGCATTTCAGGCGTTAAACTCCGACAAATTTGCTGCCGTGAAACATTCCAAACAATTGGACCAGACACAATCTCTCGGCGATTTTTTATACGACCAATTCCTTCAACACTTTAATGATCTGCGAAATGCACAATTCGATGCAGTCAGGGGGCGAAAGATAATTGAATTCCTGCCGTCATTTAAACAGGACAGTGCAAAACTTCTGAAACTGCACGATTCGAATGTGCATGAAGATATCAGAAGAATCTGGACAGAAAACGGAAATCCGGATGTCGGTGAAATATCGACAGCGAAAATCGACAGCGGATCCCCGGCGGCAAATTCATATAAATCGAAAATGTCCGAATTCCTCAAGAAAGAAATAAAAGCCCGTGACGATTTTTACTCCATCGTTGAAATCAGCAATTTCACTTCAACCATCATTTCGGATCCGTACGCCGTTACCATCGACCAGATCAACGATTGGATCGGTGTCGGGGTCGGGTACGCATATGTCCCCGCATTAAAAGCGATGGTCGGCACATTCAATGTTTCAATCCTTTTTACGAAACATAATCGTGATTTTCCGTACCGGTTCGATAATTTGTTTGATTATGAGAATAGGTTAAATCTCAATGTCGGAACAAAACTCTTCACTATTGACGATCCGAAAGATTTTCCGACGCGTCCCGTCTATTGCACCGTTGGATATCAATTAAATCGCTTTGTGGGAATCAACCTCGGTCCTATCTTCGTTAAGCGCGACACCCGGTACCTTGTTTTTATGCAGTACAGCATCGCTGCAGATATCACTGTGGCAAAATACGTGTTGAACGAATTTGCAAAAGCAGTCAATATTTTTTCTTCCGACTCAAAAGAACAATAATTTAAGGAGTAGTTATGCCATTCTTCATCAGCGATATCTCTGTTTCTCCCGCAGGGGATTCTCGCGCCAATCCAATACCGAATAATTCTCAGATCACAATTACTTCAGAAATAAATTGTTTGCAAAACAATGGTGAATTGAAAACCTACCGCTTTACTCACTCGGTGACGGGGGGAACAATTCATCCGGCATTCAGCGAAAGTGAATGCCAGCCCGACAATACCCATCCCAATAGTATTCGCAATAGTCATACCGGAATATTGAGTATTAATGGCGGACATGGTGTCGTCAATATCGTGATCACGGTAACTGTGCAAGATATGCAAACAGGTGAGATTGATTCAGGCAATTGCGCGGCATGGGTTCAGGTATAACTTTGCGTTTACCGGACAAATATTTCTGCAACAGTATGACACTGTAAGGATTGTAAATAATACGCGATTGCGTATATCAAAAGGATAAAATTTATGGTACAATCTCGGGAACAAAAAGCTGATTTCCCTGCCACAACAAATGACATTCAAGAAATGGGGAGACAATCGCACAACGGACACGCCGACAATTCCACATTGAGCACGCTCCAAAAAGAAATACTCCTCTATCTGGAACAAGGTTATACCAAACACGAAGCAGCAAAAGAGCTGAGAATGTCCGTTCATACGTTCGACTCATACCTGCGGGAGATCTACCGTATTGAGAATGTGCATACAATGACCGCCGCAGTGGCAAAGGCGATTAGAGAAAAGATGATTTGATATTAAGCCAGAGCGGATAGCAACTGTGAAGGCGTAAAGTGTAAATCTCTGGATTTCGTTATAAGACGGATGAAAGAGGTTTTTTTGTTTACGCTTGAGCAAAATTACACTGTTGAGAGGACAAAAGAATGGCACGAAGAAAAGTTGATCACACATTAAAACTATTTACAGTCCCGGTAAATTTTAAGAGTCGTAAAAAAGGAATTGCAACCGCCGAAGGTAATGCGGCTGCATGGACATGTTGTTGCAAAAATAAAGTAGTTTTAATTGGACGCTGCTATTTCCAGTTTGGCGATTTTTGCCATACCATCTGTCCAGATTGTAACCGTAAATATAGAGTAATAGGTCGTCGACCAAATATAAATGCGGGAAAAAAAACTGTACACGTTAACGAGATTTGATTTCAGCTTTAAAGGAATATTTCTTTACTCGCTTTATTTTTTCATTTGATATAAAACAATGGATAAACTAATTCATTTTGGTGGTAAAGAATTTTCGAACTCAGAAGGGGTAGATCCCTTTGATTATATGCGGGAAAGATTCCGTGAGTATCTTCTCGTTAATAACCTAACGTTTCTTTTCGGGACCGGTTCTTCAATTGCTGTCAACAAAGCAGCGAAAAAACCAAGTTTATCCATCGCAACTATACCTGCAAATATTCTTGAAGCAATTAAATCGAACAAACTTGAAAAGATTTACGAAGAATTAAAAGGTAAATTTGAAAATGGTAAATTCAAAGAAAAAGAGCCTCCGTTAGAAAAATTTTTTGCATTTCTTTACATGATATCGAATGTTGCACATCATGATGAAAGTCTTGTCACTACCAACCCAAATAACATTGAATCACTTATCGACGTGATGAAGTCGGAACTGGTAAAGATGTGCGCTGAGATTCCTGCCGACGAAATTTCACTAATATCTCATAAACATTTGCTTAAAAGAATACTTGCCAGACCAACAACCCTTCCAAGGGTTAATCTTGTAACCACGAACTATGATCTTCTCTTTGAAGAGGCAATGGATGATCTTGGTATCGTCTATGTCGATGGTTTCTCGAAAGGTTTGAAAAGGTTTTTCAAACCTGAAACGTACAATTATGACTATTACTATCCTGCTTCGACAACTGAGGGCAGAGTACACCGCATGGAAAAGGTTCTTCATTATTATAAAATTCATGGGTCTTTGAATTGGATTAAAAGTGAAGATCCATCATTTAACAATATTTATGGAATTGAGCAACTACCTTCCACACCAATAAGTGGCATTGAAAATGTTTTGATTTATCCCACCCCGATGAAGGAAAATGAGACCTTGGGATTTCCTTACTCCGAATTATTTCGACGATTTGCAAATAATGTTCAGCAGCCTCAAAGTGTTTTAATTACCTACGGATATAGTTTCAGCGATGAACATATCAACCGTATTATTTGGGATGCAATGTCTATTCCATCATTCCAATTAGTCATTGTTTCTCGTGATTGTAATGATGGTACTCCTCTCCATTCAATTTATGAGAAACTTAAAGATGCCGAAAATATTTCGTTTATCTTCGGAGCAGACTATGCAGAATGGTCAACATTTGTTACGAAAATTGTACCGAATATACCAAATAGTGAAATAGAAGAAAAGGTTCGTGAACGCTTGGCAAAAACGAAAAATGCAGCAACGGCAATTTCTGGGAGTAGTCGTGGAAAATGAACGGCTCATAGGTCGTGTAGTTTCTGTTGAAAGCCAGCATGCAATGGTTGAGCTTGAAAAAGATTTGAAGTCATTGCACAAGTCTTTTTACAGCGGAGTATATCCTATCGCACGAATTAACTCTTACGTTGTAATGCCAATTGGCTCAGTGGAGATTGTTGGCATTGTTACAAGAGTTTCAATGAGTGAAGATACTGCGGAGGTAAGCACAAAAGCAGTGATTACGCTTTCTGACGCAAAACGGTTGATTCGTGTAACGATGCTCGGAACATTAAAGAAGAAACCGGATCAAAAAGATGGCAAAGACGCTTTCGATTTTTCATTTGGTATATCTGAATTTCCCGCTCTGGATAACCCCGTTTACTTTGTACTTGATAATGAACTTGATGCAATTTTTGACAAGAGTCAGACAAAACCCTCTGACGATAAAGACGATAAAACTTTCTATTTGCCAATTGGAAAAAGTGGTATTTACAAGGAGTATCAGGTTAAAGTTGATCCCGATTCATTATTTTCAAGACATCTTGCTGTTCTGGGAAACACAGGTTCAGGAAAATCGTGCACCATTGCTCAGTTGATTCAAACAATTCTTCGAAGAGATGAAGTCAAACAAGGCAAACAAGCACATTTTGTTATTTTCGATACCAACGGAGAATATCATGATGCATTTGAACACAAAGATTTTGAGAGTCTGACAATCGGAAGAGATGGACTAAGGATTCCTTATTGGTTTATGAATTTTGAAGATTGGATACAATTGATTCAACCTAAAGAAGGGAGTCAAATACCTGTTCTAAGCAAAAGTTTGCTTTATGCAAGAAACCCAGATTATCATCCTGCTATAGCAACATTTCAATCTTTAAAATCCCTTATTGAAGAAATTAAGAATCATTTCATAAATCGGCGCAGAAAATTTAGCACTTCTGAAAATGACGATGATACCTATAAAGCAGTAATTAAAACTGATAACAAAGATCATCTCCTGACAGAAGTTATTAAAAATCTTATTAAAAATGTTGAACGGGAATCATCATTTGATGTTGCAACTATTAAAGATGTGGATATGCCAACTCATTTTGATCGTTTTTATTTTCGTAATTCTGCGATAGATGATGCAATTGACGAAAGTGGATCGAATGCCAATCAAATTAGATCATATTGCGAAACGATGCTGCAAAGGATTGATAGGTATTTCACTGATCCCAGGTATGATTTTTTGTTCCATAATTTTTCCAAAGATTTTGGCTACTCACTTGCCACATTCATCCGTTTATGTTTAGGACGAATGGAAAATTCTAAAATTGACGAGATTAACGCTTCTGCAGAAGAAAGTGAAAAAGAATTCAACTTTGTAAGCAAGTATTCTGCAAATCAAAAAGAAAAATCGAAAAATAACTTTCAAATAATAATTTTTGATTTAAGTTTAATTCCTTCTGATGTGTTAAATAATATTACGGCTCTACTAGGTCGTCTCATTCTGGAGTTTTCACAACGTATTGAAAAAACACCTGAATACGTAGTCAAAGAAGTAAGAGGAAAATTCCCCATTGTATTGATTTTAGAAGAAGCACATAATTACATTCCGCAACATGTACCCGATGATAAAGAATTAGTCTCAAAAAAAATCTTTGAGCGTATTGCACGTGAAGGAAGGAAATATGGTATCAGTTTAGTAGTATCGTCTCAAAGACCGAGTGAACTTTCTGAAACTGTTCTTTCACAATGTAATTCTTTTATTGTTCACCGCATACAAAATCCACGAGACCAAGAATATATCAAAAACCTTGTCCCTTCTGTAAGCAAAGAATTATTAGATCAACTTCCCATACTGGCGCAGAGAACAGCTCTAGTTTTTGGCGATTGTGTGCGGGCACCTGCGCAGGTTGTTATCAACGAAGTGAATCCCAAACCAAAGAGTCATGACCCGAAATTCTGGGATCATTGGACGGGTAAAGATAAATTTCCCGATGAACACGATGAACCGAATTTCGAGAAGGTTTGCAAGGTATGGGAAGGAAGTAATTTGGAAGCAAGTCAAGATTCTACTTCACAATAAAAAGGAAAGGAACTATTGATATGAAAATGAAATTCCAAATTATTGGGCTGATTGTTCTGGCGCTTGTTCTAATAGTGTTAATTATTTTAAATATTTACAAAAAACCAGACGAAATTAAAATTGGTGTTATTTTACCTCTTACTGGTCAAAATGCCAAATATGGTCAATATATGAAAGAGGGTCTAGAAATAGCTCGTGATGAAATAAATACTCAACATAATGGAATAAACAGCAAACAAATAAAATTAATCTACGAAGACGATCAAGCGCTACCTCAAAATGCAGTGAATGCAGTTCAAAAATTTATTACCAATTCAGAAATTCCAATTATTTTTGGTCCTTGGGCATCTTCAAGTGTTTTGGCAATAGCTCCTATTGTCAATAATTCAAAGATTCCAATCTTGGCTGAAGCACAATCACCCAAAATCAGAGATGCCGGAGATTATATTTTTAGAATACAGCCGGATTCAAGATACTATTTGAAAACATTAGTTCCATATGTTAAAGAGAATCTAAAACTAAAAAGAATTGCAATTCTATATGTAAACAATGATTATGGAACTGATTTAGCAAAAGTATTTACCGAAGATTTCGAAAAACTTGGTGGAAAAATTATTTCCTCCGAGGGATTTCCTCAAAATGCGATAGATTTCCGTTCGGTTCTGATTAAAATAAAATCTCAAAATCCTGATGGGATTTTTATCCCCGCTTATGTGGAAGCAGGATACATTATGAAACAGGCAAGAGAATTAAATATTAAAACCCAATTTTTGGGGAGTGCGCCAATGGAAAACCCAGAGATAATTACTATCGCTGGAGGCGCATCTGAGGGGGCCATATACCCACACCATTTTGATCCTGATTCACCTGATCCCAAAGTCAAAAAGTTCGAAGATGAATATAGAATTAGATATGGAAAACAGGTTGAGGGATATGCAGCTTTAGCTTACGATGGACTTTATGTAATCGCATACGTCATAAGAAGTGCAGGTGAAAATCGAAATGCAATTAAGGATTCACTTTATGAAGTCAAGAATTTCCCAGGTGTAACAGGATATACTTCATTTGATGATCATGGGGATGTTGTTAAACCGATTGTTATCCGAATGATAAAAAATGGATTGTTTGTAACTATTTGGAAAGAAGATATACCAATAAACTGAACGAATTTTGGAGCAACCATGAGGTATTATTTCAAACATTGGAGCAAAAAACACTCAGAAATTATTCCAAAAGGAAAGGATCATCAAAGAAATAAAGATCGGTGGCCAGTTCTTGGGAAAACGTTTTTTTGGGGAGGAATCTTTTTAAGTCTGAGTTTAATTTTTCGATATTTTCAAGGAGATGTTGATAGTTGGGTATTTAGTATTGAGTTAACAGGGTTAGGATTGGCGCTATACGCCGCCTATGAAGCAACTAATGCCTCTGTGAAATCAATCAAAACGTATGATGGGTTGGTAAATGTTGCATTGCTTGCTCGCGATAGTAAAGATGAATTTGATATTTCTTTTCGCGAACATCTTATTGAATCACTGCAAAAATATAAAGATGAAGATTCAATATATCTTTTGCTATCAACCCCTGCATATGGATTTGCCGTAGTTAGCAAAGAAACTTTCGAACTTTTCAGAAATGCTATTTTAGATATTCCACGAAAATGTAAATCAGAATTTATTTTTTTCTCTCCCGACGCGCACTTTAATTATTGGTGTAATGTATTATTATGGAGTATTGAAGAAGAAAAAAATCATCATAAATCAGCTAGAGATTTTGCAAGCGAGATTAAAGCTATAATGGAAAGCTTAATGCAAAAAAATACCAAAATATGGATAACCAGAGAAACCACATTAAGAATTTTTGGATTTGCAAAAAAAGATGAAGCTCCTAAAGCTTATATTATGTTAGTTGATCGTTTTTCAATCCCACAAGATCAATTGGGTAAATCATTCCGTTCACATAGTATACCAATAATCCAAACGCAAGTGAAGGAATTTATAAACGAAGTAAAAGGGGAAATACAGAATAAAATACAAGACAGTTCCTATTTTAATAGAATTAAACAATGTCCCTATACCCTGAAAAACGGGGAAGACGCCTCTCTTGATTTAGATCCTTCTCAACCCGCACATTCAAGAAATAAGTTCGAGTGCGAAATGTTATTAGGAGATTATGTTCTTGGTAGAACATCTCAAAAACAGATTGGAAATTTTACGTGCTTTAAAGATGAAATAAATCTTTTTATTAAAAGCTTACAAAAGCAGGAAGCATATGAGGATATTAAAGAGTTGAAACCAGAAGAGATTATTATTAAAGCAATTAATAAAGTGATTCATTACTTTTTTTATATAATTACTTCTATTGATTTTAAAACATATTTGAAAACTTCTCAAAGTAAACAGTTACAAAGAATAAATTTTGTTCTTGATAAAATCGAGCAGAAGAAAGTGAATATAGACAATGGACATATTGACCAGCTTAAAACATTAATCCAAACCTATGAACTAAAGAAGCTTGATGTTGAAGAAAATCTCTGGGATGATGCTAAAGAAGAATTCTGGAAATTACAATATTTACTCTATATTTTGTTAACGAGTGGTTTTGAGGAATCAGAGTATTATCATTGTAAATGGGGGGGGGGGAATTAATAAAAAATGAATAAGGATTTTAAAAAAATTGGTCCCATGAAATTGCCAGTGTTGTTATCAAACCATAAAGCAGCTAATTTTAATTTGTTTCTTTATAGATTTGCAGATACACAAGATTATTATGTTATTGAACATGGCAATATTAAAAATTCTAAAGAACCTTTGGTCAGAATACATTCTGCATGTAGCTTTGCTCATGTTTTTAATTCACAAAGATGTGACTGCCAGGCACAATTAGATCTTGCTATGCTCAATATTGCAAAACATAGATGCGGATTGCTTATATATGCTTGGCAACAGGAGGGAAGAGCTGTTGGATTTTGGAACCATGTGAGAGTATATATGGAACAAGATAAAGGCGAAGATACGGTAAGCTCATATGAAGTTTTAGGATTGCCCATAGATTCTCGTGATTACAATGATGCGGTGCAAATTCTTAGAGACTATAAGATCTACAATTTAAAATTGCTTACTAATAATCCCAAAAAAATAGAAGCCTTAACAGACGCTGGAATCAAAGTAAAGCGTGCACCACTTCAAACGAAAGTAAATAAAAATAATCGATCTCAAATAAAAGTGAAAATAAACAAACTCGGACACATTCTAACAATGGGAAAATAAAACCGAATAAATAATGTTTGAACAATTATTTTTCAATGGGATATTGGCAGGCAGTATATGTTCTCTCATAGCACTTGGTTTCTCGCTCATTTACCAAACCACCCGCTTCTTTCATTTTGCTCATGCCGCAGTTTACACATTCGGCGCTTACTTTGCATATCTCTTTTATTCACAATTAGGTTTTAATCAAATAATTGCATTCCCCCTTGCCTGCCTCTGTGCAGCAGTTATCGGCGCAATCTGCGAATTCACAGTCTATAAACCAATGCGCAAGCGTAAGGCAACGGACCTCACGCTTCTTCTTGCATCACTTGGTCTTTACACATTGCTGCAAAATATTATCTCGCTTATGTGGGGAGACGATACTAAAACGATGCGAACCGAAGAGGTGCTAGAAGGGCATCTGTTTCTCGGAGCAAGAATTACCGATATACAAATTGTTATCATCGTTACAAGTGTCTTATTGATTACACTGATTGCACTGATGATGGCGCGAATGAAAATCGGTAAGACTCTTCGCGCGCTTGCGAACGATCCCGAGCTTGCCCGGTTAAGCGGCATCAATTCCAACCGGTATATTGTATTTGCCTTTGCCATCGGCTCGTTTCTTGCTGCTGTTGCAGCAATCATGATCTCGTTCGATACGGATATGACACCCACGATGGGCTTTAATGCACTTATGATGGCGGTGGTGGCGGTGATCGTCGGCGGCATCAACAGTCTGCCCGGCGCCGCGCTAGGCGGTCTGCTTATCGGTCTGGCACAAAATCTTGGCGTAGCCTTCTTGCCTTCCAAGTGGCAGGATACCATCGTGTTCGTGATACTCATTATCTTTTTATTGTTCAGGCCGTACGGGATACTGGGGAAGAAATCGATGAAACAGAACATTTAACAATTAACAATGAACAATGAACAGTTAACAATCAACAGTTATCAGTAGGCAGATGATCAACAAATTCATAATTCGAGACATCTGAAAAAGTCATTG
>Ga0172379_10010537_pt1 | contig 11162 bp, 8 predicted proteins | sample GrowelOW334metaG_FD_119756 | JGI IMG/M metagenome (GOLD analysis project Ga0172379, IMG submission 119756) | Groundwater microbial communities from an aquifer near a municipal landfill in Southern Ontario, Canada - Groundwater well OW334 metaG | ecosystem: Environmental > Aquatic > Deep... | reverse complement strand
CTTAATGGGTAAATTATGGTGTTTTATAACTTGGAGCTCGTGAATGTTTAGCTGAATACTGCCGTCACCATCAAAGCAAATGACTCTTTGTTTCTTTTCAGTTGCAAAAGCGGCTCCGACAGCAGCCGGTAGCCCATAGCCCATTTGGGCACATCCGTTATTGAGAAGGATTCTTTGTCCAAGTTTCACATAAAAAGCTTGATACATACAGTTTAAAGGTCCGACTCCATTAGACTCCACAATCAATTCATTAGGTTTGAGATGTTTTCCTATTGTTTCTATAAAACAGTAAGGATTAACAAAATTTTTTTCCTGCCAATATTCTTTTAAAACAACAGGATATTTTTTATTTAATCTTCTTCCGTAATCCAACCAATCATTTATTTGTAGTTTTAACGGATTATCTTTTAGCTGCCTGATCATTTCTTCAATAAAATCTTTCGCGTCAAAATTGACGGGCAGATCGATCGAAAGAATCGGTTTTTTGATCTCCTTCATATCTATATCAACCATTATTTTATATGCTGCTCTGGCAAAAGCTTTATAAGTAAATCCGATGGTTCTAATATCCATTCGGGCTCCTATAGAAAGAAATAAGTCACTATTTTGTAAAACAAAATTTGCAGCTCTTTGTCCAAAGGCGTGTCCCCTGCCAAAAAAATATAGGTGGTCGGATGGCATCATATCGTAACCGGCGTAACTCGTCAATGCTGGAATTTTCAGTAAGTCAACTAAGGACAAAAATTGTTTATAAGCACCAGCTAATCTGATTCCATTTCCAACGTACAAGACCGGCCTTTTTGAATTTTTTATTTTATTGATCGTTTGAGTAACAAGCTCTTTAAGTTTTCGTTTATCTGTGTCATGATCCGACTTGATTTCAACTGGATTAAATTTTTTTAACTGACTTGTTTCAATATACGATCCTTGAATGTCTAGAGGAATATCTATCCATACTGGCCCTGGACGTCCACTTTTAGCAATAAAAACAGCTTTTTCCAACTGATAACCTATTTCTAAAGGATCCATTACGGTAACTGCGTATTTAGTAAGTGGTTTTACGATGTCAATGATATTCACTTCCTGGTCACCGTACTGTCTGACAATTTTTCCTGCTCCGATTGTTTCTCTTTTCACCTGCCCTGATATTACCAGCATTGGAATAGAATCTTGGTATGCCCCCAGGACACCGGTAATTGCATTTGTTCCTCCGGGTCCGGTAGTAACTAGACAAACTCCAAATCCTTTAATTCTTGAATAGGCCTCAGCTGCAGTTGACGCTGCCTGCTCATGGTGATTGCATACAAATTTAATCTTTTTACTTTTACCCATTGAATCAATTAGATGGATATTACCTCCACCGGAGATTAAAAATATATGTTTTACCCCAAGATTTTCAATAAAATTTATAACGTAGTCTGAAAGTTTTATTTTAGTGTTTTCCATTTTTCTTATTTTCATTATATAACATTGTCAACTAAGCTCTTTTCTGATTTTGTTCATTTCTTTTTCCGGCAGGAAAGGAGCCATGTCGTCAATTAGAAGGGAGACCATCTTACCATCGGCTAGTTTTTTTGAAGATACAGTCAAAATGTCTTGCCATTCCGGGCAAAAAATTTCACAAAGGACTGCTTCTTTGGAATCCAAAACTTGTTTAACTTTGGATAACTCGTGATAATTTTTTATCCCAACATATTTTATTTTGTAAGCTTTAGCAATTTCTTGGGTCTCGGGCATGGGCACTCCTGACTTAATTCCCTCACCTATCAACCGTCCCTGAAAAAAGTTCTTTTGAGTAGTTCTTATTGCCAGATATCCGTGATTGTTGATTACAAATATTTTGGCGGGAATTTTATGAAATCCGATAATTGCCAGCTCATGAATATTCATCTGCAAAGAACCGTCGCCTGTTATACAAATAATTGAAGCATTCTTTCTTGCTGCCCAAATCCCGATGATCGCCGGAAGATTATAACCCATGGTCAAAGTGGCTCCGGGAAGGATCATTCTTTGGTTTTTTTTGAATTTTAAAGTTTGGACAACGACGTATGCAGTTACTCCGGCATCGGTAATAAAAAAATCCCCGGGATGAGAATATTTAGATATTTCATTCACGGCGTGATACATATTGACCTGATCGTTTTTATCTAGAATTTCCGGAAGATAGGGAGAATACTTATTTTTGATTTCCTGACATTTTTTTAGCCACGAATCTTTACTCAAGAGTTTATTTTTATTTTTTATTAATTCCTTAATAAAATATTTAGCATCGGAAATTATCAGGTGATCGATTTTTATAGTTTTTTTTTGATGCTCCTTTTTATCGACGTCAACAGCAATTTTTTTGGCTTGAGGTGCATATTTATCAAATTCATGTCCCGTAAAAGAAACGGCCAAACGGCTGCCGATAGACAGAACAAGATCGCTGTTCTGCATAACAATGTTGCCGGTGCGGTCGCCTTTAGTTCCACCCTGCCCCATATATTCTGGGTGATCAAACTCCAAAATATCAGTTCCCATCTCAGGTACGACCACGGGGATTTTCAAAAAACTGATCAGTTCCCTAAATTCGCTAATTGCTTTTGCTAGTTTTATTCCCCCGCCGGCGACTATGACCGGTTTTTTAGATTTGCTTAACAATTCGATCACTAAATTAATCTCTTGATCGGTTGCTCTTGAAATATGAGCGGAAATTTTATTAGTCTTAATTCCAGTCAGTTTAAGCGGATCAATAATTTGACTGGCGACATCAGGAGGTATATCAAGCCAAACCGGACCAGGTCTTCCGGTCAACATTTCTTCATAAGCTTTTTCCAACTGCCAGCGGACATCCTCAGGCTTTTCAACGTAGGCAGAATATTTTGTCAAAGGTTTGATTATGGGAATAATATCAAGTTCTTGAACTCCAAACTGTCTCAAAGGAGTGTCCGAAAAATGAGTCATCTGGGATTTTTTTGCCTGACTAGAGATGAAAATAACTGGAATTGAATTCTGCCAGGCTTCAAGCAGACCGGTGATCGCGTTGGTTGATCCCGGGCCGGAAGTGACCATGACGGCTCCGATGCCATTATTTGTTTTAGCATAAGCTTCGGCGGCCATGGCTGATGCCTGTTCATGATGATTGCAGACATACTTCATTTTTTTATGGCAGGCAACAGCATCATTCAAAAACATAGCCCCGCCTCCAGCTATGGTAAAAATAGTATTGGTACCCTTTTGGTAGATAAAATCAATTATGTAATCGGCAACTCTCATGATAAATTTATTTTTTTATTAACAATAAAGGACGGCCGGTTTTTTACTTCATCATAGATCCGGGCCAAATATTCACTGATAATTCCAAGGATGAAGAAAAGTATTCCAAATAAACTCAGAGTCAACAGAATCATTGTGGCGGCTCCCGGGGCTTCACGACCATGAACAAAATATAAGTAAAGATAGAAAACAATCATTAAAAATGAAATAAAAGTAATTCCGATTCCCAGTACTGACACAAATCTGAGCGGAAGATAGGAAAAAGAAAATATTCCGTTTAATGCAACGTAAAGGGCAGTTTTGAAATCGGCCTTTGATTTTCCGGCAAAACGCTTAGTCCGATCAAAAGGTATTCCGATATTTTTGAATCCGGTCCACATAATGAGTCCTCTTAAATATTTATTCTGTTCGCTTGTATTATTGATTGTCTGATAAACTTTTTTATCAATTAGTCGGAAGTCGCTGGCATTTTCCGGAAACATATTATTTGTGAAAGAGTTGATAATTTTATAAAAAAGAATTGAGTTGAAATTGCGGATCAAACCTCCGGTCCTTTTCTTTACGACTCCATAAACGATCTCATAGCCCTCTTCCCATTTTTTCAAAAATTGGTTAATAAGGTTGATCGGCTCTTGAAGATCGGCCATCATGATAACGCAGGCATCGCCCGTGGCAAAACGCATTCCGGCAGCAATTCCTCCATCGCAGCCAAAATTTTTTGATAGCTGAAGAATCTTTATCCGGCTATCTTTTTTAGCAAATTCTTGTAAAAGTATAAAAGAGTTATCAGAAGATCCGTTTTCAACTAATATAATTTCAAAGTTATATTTTTTATTTTTGTTAATAAATTTTGTCAATTGATTGATCAATTCCGGGATAACTAATTTTTCATTATAAACAGGAATGACTATTGAGATAAGTTTTTTAGACATCATAATTCAAATATATTATACAATACAAAAAGAACAAGATATTTGATAAAATGGCTCTAAATATTTTTAATACTTTTAAATTAATAGACGCAGATTACACTTAATATATGATTAAGAACGTTTTTATTGAATTGTTCGAAAAATATAATTCAAAATTAATTACAAAAGAAGAATATATAGATCTCGCATTTAAATATCATAATACTTTATATGATTATGCAGATTATCTTCCGCTAACCGATATTGAATCGATTTATATTTCAAAAAAAGAAGTAAGAATGACAACAAAAAAAGAAAAACTAATTTTGACATATCCAAGGGATGATAAAAGGATTGCCCCCTTTGAAGTGTTAAATTTCAAAAATTTTGAAGGAGATTTTTTTAATTTTTATTTACAGATAATTAAGAAAGCAAAGGTTATTTTTGATATTGGAGCCAACATCGGGTGGCACGATCTTTGTGCAGCTAAATTAAATAAAAAATTAGAAGTCCACTCATTCGAGCCGGTAAAGGAATCTTTCGAGTATTTGCTAAAGAATATCAAAATCAATAATCTAAAAAACATAATTCCTAATAATTTTGGCTTATCTAATAAAAAAACTGCCGCAATTTTTTATGTAAATCCCCATCTTTCAGCAAGTGCTTCAGAAAGAATGATCACAGACCAAAATGTAAAAAAAGTCAAAGTTGTCTTAAAAAAACTTGATGATTATTGCTTAAATAAAAAGATAAAAAGAATTGACCTGATCAAATGTGATGTGGAAGGAGCGGAGCTATTTGTTCTACAGGGGGGTATGGATACCTTAAAGAAATTAAAACCAATACTCTTAATTGAAATGCTTCGTAAATGGTCAGTCAAATATAATTATCATCCAAATGACATAATAAAGCTTATGAAGTCTTTTGATTACCTATGCTTTACGATTTATTCCGGCAAAATAAAACAGATATTAAAAGTAACAGAAACGACAACAGCGACAAACTTTATATTTTTCCATAAAATTGAACATAATAAGTATATTAATCAATATGCTACTAAATAATAAAATAATCAGAGAAGACGTTGACGAAATTGTTTCTGTAATTAAAGGAGACTGCAAAAAACTAAGGAATTCAAGGATCTTGGTGACGGGAGCAAGTGGAATGCTAGCTAAATATATCGTGTTCACTTTAATTGAGTTGAATAAAAGTATTTTAAATAATTCCTTAACAATATACCTGTTATCAAGGCACGAATGCTCTTCAATTTACGGATCAAGCAAGAATATTAAATACGTTATCCAAGATGTTTCCGAACCCTTACCTAACATTAAAAAGTTGAATTATATTATTCATGCAGCATCAAAGGCAGCCCCAAAAATTTATTTAGCTAATAAAATAGATACTCTCAAAACAAATATTTTAGGACTATTTAATATTTTGAATTTAGTAACCAAAGATACAAAAGGTATCTTATATTTTAGTTCAGGGGAGGTCTATGGATTAATTAATTCATCAAATAAAATAAAAGAAAATAAAATTTGTTTTACCGACCATTTGAGCGACAGGTCAAGTTATGCTGAGGCAAAAAAAACAGGTGAAACGATATGCATTAATTACTATAACGAAAAAAAATACCCAATTAATATAGTGAGGTTATTTCATACATTCGGACCAGGTTTAAATGTTAATGATGGGAGGGTGTTTAGCGATTTTATCAAAGATGCCGTAGAGGGTAAAGAAATAGTTATCAAAGGGGACCCCGACCTTGTTCGACCATTGCTTTATATTAAAGACGCAACGATCATGTTCTTTAAAATATTATTGTCAAAAAAAGCCGGTGAAATATATAATATTGCTAACCCGAAAAATCTAATAACAGTAAAAGAAATGGCTAAGCTAACCTCAGAAGCTGTTTATCAAATAACGAAAAAGAAAGTTTCCGTGACCAATGTAAAAGAAAATTTACGGCATTTTAAGGGAGCCGAAAAGATCGTTAAACCGGACATAACAAAATTTATAAAAGAGTTTAGATATGTTCCCAACACAACGGCGAAAAAAGCTTTTTTAAGAACGATTGCCTCTTATTATTAATAATTTAAAGATTTATTTTATTTTTTTCAATGAATAGAGGTCTTTTTTTTACTTCATTATAAATACGGGCAAGAAACTCACTTAGAATTCCCATAAAGAGAAATAATATCCCAAATAGAAAAAGAAGCGCCATGATTATGGTCATAATCCCCGGGGTACTTCGTCCATGAACTATAAATAGATACAAATAAAAGAACATGAGTATAAAAGAGGATATAGTAATAATAATTCCGAAAATAGACATTATTCTCAATGGTACATATGAAAATGAGAATATTGCATTAAGGGCAATATCAATAACGCTTTTTAAATCGGCTTTTGATTTACCGGCAAATCGTTTTTCCCGGTCAAAGGGAATTCCAATTTGTTTAAAACCGGTCCAGATAATCACACCCCTCAAATATTTATTTTGTTCAGGCATTTTATTGACGGTCTCATATACTTTTTTATCGATTAATTTGAAGTCGCTGGCATTTTCAGGGAACATATTCCCGGTCAATAGGTTGATTAGTTTATAAAAAATAACTGAGAAAATATTTCTAAAAAAAGTAGCAGTTCTTTTTTTTACAATTCCGTAAACAATTTCATATCCCTGTTCCCATTTAATAATAAAATCCTTAATTAACGGAATAGGCTCCTGTAAGTCGGCCATCATTATCACGAGCGCATCACCTTTAGCATAATGGATTCCTGCTTCAATGCCGCCTTCACCTCCAAAATTTTTTGATAGTTGGAGGATCTTTAACCGCTTATCTGAAATAGCCGATTGCTTTAGAATAGAATAAGACCTGTCGTTTGAACCGTTCTCAACAAAAATTACCTCAAATGAATAAGCAGAAAATAATTTAATAAATTTTAAGAGTCTTCCTATTAATTCAGGTAAATTTTCTTCCTCATTGTAAACCGGAATGACGATTGATATAAGCTTTTTAGACTTCATATGAGACATTATCTAATTTTATTTAATTATTTTATCCATTTTCAACGTTCTCTCAATGCCCTCATGTAGTGAAAATTTTGGTTTCCAACCTAGTTTTTTTGCAGCTTCTTTCATGTCTGCCTGAGCAAACATAACCTCTCTCCTTCTATAGGGAATGGCTCCAAAAACCATCGGGATATTTTTCCCCGATATTTTTTTGTAGAGATTGGCTACATCTTTTAATTTTACAGCTTTTCCCGATCCGATAAAAATTTTTTCATGCTCTTCACTCTTCTTTTTTAATAAATATTGAATTGCTTTTAGATAGGCTTCAACAAGATCTTCAATATAAAGCAGATCGATGAGCTGCTCACCTGGAGTTAATTCTATTTTCTTTTGCTTAAGCAGGCAATTTTTTAATAAAGAAAAAAAATTATTTCTTTTATCATACGGACCATAGGTATTATAAGGCAGTAAAGTGACAACTTTTAAATTGTATGTCCGTATGTAGTACTCAATAATATCTTGAAATGCTCTCTTACTTGTTGAGTAAAAAGTCGCCGGATTATAGATTGGCGGTCCATTAAAAAACTCTAATGAGCTGCCGGTATTTAGAAGTTTTTGGATGTTGTTTAAAGCCATGGCATTTAGGAGTTTGGTGCCGAAGACAATGTTTGAACTTAACATCAGATCAAAATCTTTTTTTGTTTCAGTTCTGGGGTACGTGGCGGCAAGATGGATAACAAGGTCAGGCACTTCTTTTTTAATAATAGAGTAGATTAGATTATAAGAAGAATTAATATCGTAAACTCTAATTTTTTTTAAAATACTCTCTATCCCCGAAACGTCAGAATTTTTTCTTTTAACGATTGATATATCATATTCAGGGTTTTTCAATAAAGCCCGGATTAAATATGATCCGGTAAAACCATTTGCCCCAGTAATCAATATTCGTGTTTTCATTTATTTAGAATATATATTAAAAAATATTTTTATATTATCCTGAAAGTAAAATAAAATATGAAGGAAAGTTCGCAAGGCGACAACCGCGCGGACAGAAGAGACACCCCCTGCTCTATCCCTTTCGTCAACTAAAATTTCTTTTATTTTTAGATTCATTCTTCTGGCTTTGACCATTATTTCCAGATCGATCGTTACATCTTTATCATGTAAATCAAATTTAGGAATTAATTTTGAAGCAAATATTTTTGGGTGTCCGTTAATGTCGCGGGACGGAATAAAAAGCATTATTTGTGAAATTAAATTAAAGAATTTACTGGTTGTACGTTTAACGAATCCTTTTCTGCTCCGCCTTATTCCCTTTACCAAATCCACCTTTCCTTTATCAAGAATTTTTAGAAATATAGGTATAGCATATGGATCTACTTGTCCATCGGAATACATAATCCCGACATATTTTCCCTTAACTTCCTTTAAGCCTCTGATGATTTTTTCACCAAGAAATTCTCCGTAATGTATCGCGGTGCATTGAGGAAATTTTTTCTCTAATTGTTTGGCGGCTTTGAAAGAATTATCCCTCGACCCTCCCTCAACTAAAATTATCTGGTGGGAAATTTTGTTTTTATTAAGAACTCGAATAAGTTCTTCTACAACGGATTTAATCGCCTTTTCCTCATTGAACATAGATAAAACCATGCTCAGTTTAGGTTGTTTCATGGATTTAATTTTAACATAAAATATTTTTTTCTGGTAAAATAAAAATACCCATGAAAAGCAAACTATTTATCCCCGGAGAGACATATATTCCAGTTTCCGGAAAAGTATTTGATGAAGAAGAAATAAATAATGCGATATCTGTCGCCAAGGAGGGTTGGTGGACCGAGGGAAAATGGACAAAAGAATTTGAAAGAGATTTCAAAAAATTCTTAGGGGTTAATTATGTTTCACTGGTTAATTCCGGTTCTTCGGCAAATTTAGTTGCCTTGGCGTCGCTAACTTCTTCCGTTTTTGGAGACAGGCAGTTAAAACCAGGAGATGAATTTATCACCTGTTCGGTGGCTTTTCCAACAACCGTAAACCCGGGACTCCAATATGGTTTAAAACCGGTTTTTATTGATGCGGAGCTTGATACTTTAAATATCGATGCGTCAAAAATTGAAAAAGCTATTACTAAAAAAACCAAATTGATCATGATGGCCCATACTTTGGGTAAACCTTACAATCTGAAAATAATAATGAGGCTGGCAAAAAAATATAATCTTTGGGTGATTGAAGACAGCTGTGATGCATTGGGATCAAAATACGACGGAAAACTTGTCAGTTCTTTCGGTGATATTGCTACTTTCAGTTTTTATCCCGCCCACCAGATGACCATGGGCGAAGGAGGGGCTGTCGTCACCAATAATTCTCTTATTCACAAATCAATTAGGCAGTTTCGTGATTGGGGCCGCGACTGCTGGTGCGATACCGGAATGGATAATACTTGTAGAAAAAGATTTAAGTGGCAGTTGGGAGAGCTTCCATACGGATATGATCATAAATATATCTATTCCCAGATAGGATACAACTTAAAATTAACAGACTTTCAAGCGGCAATCGGAGTTGCTCAATTAAAAAAGATTCCATCCTTTATCAATAAAAGACAGGAAAATTATAAAATTCTTTATGAATTTTTCAGTCATTATAAAAAATATTTTTATCTGATGAAGACCGACAAAAAAGAAGAGGTCAGTTATTTCGGATTTCCTTTGATCGTTAAGCCGCACTCCCCTTTTACCCGCAATCAACTGACAGAATATCTGGAAAATAATAAAATTGGAACCCGCAATGTTTTCTCAGGCAATCTCCTCCGCCACCCGGCTTATGTCAATAGAAAAAAAAGTTTCAGAATAATTGGAGACCACAAAAATGCCGACCTAATTATGAGCAACGCTTTTTGGCTAGGCGTTTATCCCGGAATTACGAGAGAAATGATGGAATATACAAAAAAAACGATATCCAAATTCATTGCAAATAGGTAAACTTCTTCTTTCTCGACTCTAATATGTAGTTATAAATTCCCGGAAGAACGATTAATAACATTAATAAAAGTAAAATAATTGGATTTGCTATTAAAGCCAAGCTTATTACAGGGAGTTTGCGTAATATAAAGTAATTTTTTGGTATCAGGAGTAGTCCAAATAAAATTATATAAATAATATCAGTTTTATTTTTATTTTTTACATTGATAAACAAAAATAAAGGTAATAGAAAATGGATAAGCTTATAATCCGCCGATACCAAAGCAAAAAGATCGATTAATATAACTAGTAAAGTAATTTTTTTCCATAATTCTTTTTCGATATATTTTAAATAAGCAAATACTGCAAAACTGGTTATAAACATTAGTTCGGAATATGCCTTAACTAATGTATATATATTTGGTAACAAATTTGAAAAAGTTTCGTTTGGACGAGTAAAAAAATAAAAATTAATTACTTTTATAAGGCCAAATAAGCTGTGACTAAAAAATAATCCTGTATTACCAATTTCGTACATATAATGATAATCTCTATAGAAATCAAGATATTTTAATAGCAATATCGAACTTGATTTATAGGTTGGAAGTAAAAGTAAAAATGATAGCCCGGAAATAAGAAAAGTAGATACGAAAGTTAACAGTAATGGTTTTATATGTTTTTTGCTCAAAAATAATGATGCAAAAACAATTGGGAAAATTTTTAAAGAAACGGCAAGGGATAATACAATAGCTGCAAGATTAAATTTTTTGTTTTTATATAGTTGTATGAAGACGTATAATAAAAAAAATATAAATATTTCCATGTTAGATCTATCCAGAGTGAATAAGATCGGATACGATAAAAAAATGATTGATATTACTTGAATATTTTGAAATATATTTTTAGGTATGAATTCTTTCATACATATTGAATAGTAACTAGATATTGAAAAAATTAAAAAAAATAATATTGAATAATTTTGACCAATTATGTTAAAAAATAAATAAATTAAAGTTGCAAGAG
>Ga0172379_10010536_pt1 | contig 11163 bp, 7 predicted proteins | sample GrowelOW334metaG_FD_119756 | JGI IMG/M metagenome (GOLD analysis project Ga0172379, IMG submission 119756) | Groundwater microbial communities from an aquifer near a municipal landfill in Southern Ontario, Canada - Groundwater well OW334 metaG | ecosystem: Environmental > Aquatic > Deep... | reverse complement strand
ATTGGGACATGTGGGTCGGTCCACGGGCTTTCCAGCCATATCAATATAATATTGCTCCGTATATGTTCAGATGGTGGGGTAATTATTCAAGCCAGATGGGTAATTGGGGCGTTCATTACATGGATGCTATCCGATGGATGTTGGGTGAAGTCGCACCTGTCGCCATTACTGCTCACGGTGGAAAATTTGCAGTTGACGATGACAGAACTATACCGGACACGATGCAGGTCACATTCGAGTTTGCTTCAAAAGCCATTATTTCTTTTGGCATTTATGAAGGAAGCAGCGGCGAAAATCAATTTTTCCCCTATGGTGAAATTGAGCTTCGCGGAACCAAAGGAACTGTTTATGCAAGTCAGGACGGGTACCGCATCACTCCTACTTCAAAAGGTCAGTTTCAAAATTGGGATAAAATGATTGAAGCAGAGGAATTTAATGTTCCAAGTGCCGAACTGTCTGATGGCAGTAATGCCTATGCAACAGGCGCTCTGGTACATAACTTTCTTGAATGTATCAGAACAAGGAAAACACCACTTTGTCCGTTAGAAGAAGGGCACCGTTCAACTTCATTTGCCCATCTCGCAAATATAGCACTGGTAGTGAAACAAAGATTGGAATGGGATGCTGTAAACGAAAGATTCACCAACTCTGAAAAAGCCAATCAATTGCTTAGTTATGAATACAGGAAACCCTGGAAACTTTAAAATGAACAATTAAGATGGCGATTCAATCAAGACGTGACTTCATAATTACGACTTCGGCAGCAACTGCCGGAGCCGTAATTAATCCACAAATTATTGTCGGAAAGGCTATTCCTGATACAAAGACCTTTCCAATTTGTGTTTTTACAAAGTGCCTTCAATTCCTTGATTATGACAGGCTGGGTGAAACCCTTGCAAAGGTAGGTTTCAAAAATGCGGAACTCTCAGTTAGAAAAGGGGGCCATATTCTTCCGCAAAATGTAAAAACCGATCTGCCCAAAGCAATAAAAGCTTTGAAAAAATCAGGTATTGGAGTTCCAATGATGGTCACAGATATAATTGATGCAGACAATCCTGAAACAGATTTGGTTCTAAAAATCGCATCAGAACTTGGCATCAAAAATTACAGAATGGGGTATATACGTTATAACCCTAAAATATCTGTTCCTGAAAACCTTGATATTTATAAACTAACGTTTGAAAAGCTTGAAAATGCAAACCGGAAATATAACATTACCGGTGCTTATCAGAATCATTCAGGAACGAATATTGGTGGACCGGTATGGGACCTTTACTCACTATTGAAAGACCGTGATTCTCAATTTATTGGTTGCCAATACGATATCCGGCATGCTGTTTGCGAAGGAGGAGTTTCCTGGCCATTGGGAATGAAGCTACTTTCTCCATGGATAAAGACAATTGCAATTAAAGATTTCTACTGGAAAAAAGAGAATGGTAAATGGAGAATAACAAATGTCCCATTGGGTGAAGGAATGGTTGACTTTGATACTTATTTTAAGCAATATAATAGTCTTGGAATTTCAGTACCTGTTTCTATTCATTACGAATACGATCTTGGGGGAGCTCAGTCTGGTTCGAAAAACCCAACAATGAGTTTAGAGAAAATTTCGGAATTCTTAAAAAATGATCTAAACTGGTTAAAGAAAAAACTCAGCGAACATGGTATTTTAAGTTCAATGAGTTAGGCATTTGCTAGCTAATAAGGTAAGAAAGAAGGAGAAACATAAATAATTACATACTAAAATTATAAAGTTATGGTTTCTAGAAGAGATTTCTTAATAACTACTGCATTAGCAGGAGCAGCAGTTTCAGTGAACAAGTTTGATGCAATGGGAGCTGATGCGTCAAAAAATGTAGATACCAAATCAGGAATGAAGTATCGCCGTTTTGGTCGCACCAATCTGATGCTCTCCGAGATAGGTTTAGGTTGTGCCTCTGGGTTACGTTCAAACCAGCTTGGACCGGTTCTGTTCGACCGTTGGCGTCAGCAAATTCCTATTATAGTTGACACACTTCTTGACCGGGGCGGTAACTTCGTAGCTACCGGTTCGGGCTATCACGACACAGAAGAGATTCTGGGCCGGGCACTCATTGGCAAACGTCAAAAAGCCTATATATTTACCAGTGCTGAACCGAAGGAAGATGCAAAGGGTGTCATTGCCAGTTGCGAACGTAGTCTGAAACGTTTTCAGACCGACTATATCGATGGTTACTTCTGCCACAATGGTTGGAGCGAAGGTTTCCAGGAGAGTGCTTTGAAACTCAAGGAACAAGGTAAAATACGTTTTATAGGTCAAAGTTGTCATGTGCCAGGTAAACACGTTGAAAAAATTCAGGAGAACCTTGTGGATTTCATATTCCAGCCATACAACTATATGAGCCTGGCAAAATGGACTGAAAAAATAGATACTCCGGGAATCGAGGAACTCTTCGAGCTTGCCAACAAAAAAGATATCGGTGTCCTGGTTATGAAACCAATGAGCGGACATTATATCCCCAACTGGGCCAAACAGGAAACAGACCCAATGGTTCAGACCTTCCTGAAAGATCTTAAGAAATTAGGAACAAAGAATCTTTATCAGGCTTTTCTTCTATGGGTTCTGCGAAACAAAAATGTCACTTCTGCAGTAATCGGAATGAATGAGTCACAAGACGTTATTGACAACTGTGATGCAATCAATGGCAAGTTCACTGCAATGCATGAAGAAATTCTCGAAAATTACAGTGCTCTCGCCACCAATGATTACTGTCGTCTGTGTGAGACCTGCGTAACCTCATGTCCCAAGAATATTCCAATACCGGATATCCAGCGCTTTCGCATGTATTACAAAAACTATGGACATACCCTTGATGCACGTGAATATTATGCTGGTATCAATCCTGCTCGTTGTGCATCAGCGTGCGATGGCTGCAAAGCATGTGAAGCGGTTTGCCCCAATGGTGTATCAATTGTTAAAAATCTGAAAGATGCACACAAATTACTTGTTTAAGGCTGTCAAACCTTCTTGTTTTTAATGTTGAAATAGATCTTAAATCTTGCAAACGGCCAATTTTTTGTATTAAAATTCAGGAAAAAATGGATCAATGCACCCAAAATGTACACTAAATGGAAACGTTCAGTTTTTGTAATCTATTATCAAGTATAAGAAACACTTATAAATAATAACAATGAAAAATTCAAGACGTGAATTCATTAAAACCACAGCTGCAACTTCAGTTGGATTAACCGCAGGGCTCAACACATTTGGTTCGGGAAAAATAGCCCGCGTTTTCGGCCCCAATGATAAAATCCGGGTTGGTTTTATCGGGATTGGAAACCGGGGCTCTCAACTTTTATCATTCTTTATGCAACAACCTGACTGTGAAGTTGCCGCTTTGTGTGATGTTTATGAACCTTATGTATTACGGGATCGGTCCAAAGTAGATCCAAGGTATTTAAAAGACAGGCCGGGTCAAATACCCAAAATGGGTGAAGTTTTTTCTCAAAAGCCAACCATTTATACTGATTATCGTAAACTACTGGAAGACAAGAGTATTGATGCCGTTTGTATTGCCACACCGGACCATTGGCATGCTATTCAAACCATTGATGCCATTAGAGCCGGGAAAGATGTATACGTTGAAAAACCTTTGACAAAGACAATTGTAGAAGGCAGAGCAATGGTCAATGCTCAGAAGGCCAGTAAGAGTGTTGTTGCTGTTGGAATTAACCGGCGTGCAACTAAAATATATCAACAGCTTGCAAAAGATGTTCCTGCAGGTCTGATAGGTAAAATTTCTGTTGCAAGGGCTTACCAAATTGGAGATATGTTTCCCAATGGAATCGGTAAAATGAAACCGGAGCAACCACCCAAAGATTTTAACTGGGATATGTGGCTCGGCCCGCGGGCTACCCGACCTTATCAATACAATATTGCCCCATACATGTTCAGATGGTGGAGCGATTATTCAAGTCAGATGGGTAATTGGGGCGTACATTATATGGATGTTATTCGGTGGTTGATGGGCGAAGTCGCTCCTGTGTCCATTACTGCTCATGGCGGAAAATTTGTAATTGATGATGACCGTACTATACCTGATACAACGCAGGTTACCTATGAGTTTGCATCAGGTGCAATTGCCTCATTTTGCATTTATGAAGCAAGCAGCGGCAAGTTGTTTCCATATGGTGACCTGGAGCTTAGGGGAACCAAGGGTACTCTCTATGCCAGTGAACGTGGATATCGGATAACAGCTGCGAAACCAGGGCAGTTCCAGAAATGGGATAAGCCGATGGAAGATGTCGAGTTTAATGTTGCAAATAGCGGTTTGCTTGCTGATGGGAGCTTTGCAGATAGCACTTCAGGTCTGGTCCGTAATTTTCTCGATTGTATAAAAAGTCGTCAAAATCCTTTTTGTACGCTGGAAGAAGGTCACCGTTCCACATCATTTGCTCATCTTGCCAATATTTCACTGGCAGTTAAACAGAGATTAGAGTGGGATGCTGTAAATGAAAGATTTACGAATAGTGAAAAAGCTAACCAATTGCTTGGTTACGAATACAGGAAACCTTGGAGTCTCTAATTTGATAGGATGAAAAATTCAAGACGTGAATTTTTAAAAACTACTTCGGCAACAGTAGCAGGAGTAGTTATCAGCCCACATATTATTGCTGGTTCAGCAATTTCAGGGGCAAAGCGTGATCCAATTTGTGTATTTTCAAAATGTCTTCAATTTCTTGATTATGAGCATCTTGGAGAAACACTTGCGCTGGTTGGATTCGATGGGGCTGATATGTCTGTAAGGAAGGGGGGTCATGTACTACCTGAAAACATAAAAATTGATTTTCCAAAGGCAGTTAAAGCGCTGCAGAAATCTGGTATAAGTGTTCCCATGATGGTCACGGATATTAATGGCCAGGATAACCAACAAACGGAGCAAATTCTTGGAACTGCATCAGATCTTGGTGTAAAGTTTTACAGAATGGGCTATTTGAATTATGACAAGGAAAAAACAATTCAGGCAAATCTTGATGATCATAAAAAATCAATTGAGAAACTCGAAAAGATCAACCAGAAATTTGGCATTCACGGAAGCTATCAGAATCACCCTGGCACCGTAGTAGGAGCACCATTGTGGGATTTATACTGGCTTCTGAAAGATAGTAATCCGATTAATATTGGAGTTCAGTATGATATTGGGCAAGCGGTTATGGAAGGAAGCGCCTCCTGGCCATTGGCATTGAAACTTCTTTCTCCATGGGTAAAAACAACCGTGATAAAAGATTTTGAATGGCAGAAAAAAAATGGGAAATGGGAAAGAACCTACGTCCCATTGGGAAATGGAATGGTCGATTTTGACACTTATCTGAAAATGTATTCAGGACTTGGTTTATCGGGCCCGATAACAGTTCACTACGAATATGACCTGGGAGGTGCACAATCCGGGAAAAAAAATCCAAAAATGAGTCTGGATGAAATCACCGTTTTTCTGAAAAATGATTTTAAATGGCTTACAAATAAGTTAAATGAACATAAAATCTAATAAACCAAAATTTATGTTTTCAAGAAGAAATTTTATTAAAACCTCTGCTTTAACCGGCGCTGCAACCTTATCAGGAGGTTTGTTACAGTCATTATCATCGTACGGTAAAGATCCGCGTAAAATCACAATAAAGTCAGCCAGCTCAAGATTCGAGAGAGAACCTCTAATCCGTCCTTTTGGATTTAAAGGTATTTACCAGAAAGAATTTTGGGTTGCAGCTGCACTGATAGAAAGCAATTCCGGAATCCAACACGTTGGTTTACAGACCCAATGCCTTGCCTGGAGTGATCTTGATGTTTTCCTGGCGCATTCTGAAGTTGATGGAAATATGCTGCTAATTAAATCCCTCGATTATGCTTTGAAGCAAATCAAAGGACAATCCTTCCGAACCCCCATTGAACTCCAGGAGGCCATATTAGATGATGTCTATAAGTACGGACAGTCAATTACAAATAACAAAAAACTCAGAATGACATTTACCCTGAGTTCTATGGTAGCATTGGATAATGCATTATGGATGCTGTATGCACAGGAAAACGGATATAAAAATTTTGATGAAATGATCCCACCGGAATACCGGCAAGCCCTTGGAAATCATCATCAGAATGTGGCTCATATCCCGTTGATGGCTTATGCAATTCCTCTTGAAGAAATAACCCAGGCTGTTGACCAGGGATACTTTTTTATGAAGATAAAGATCGGGCGTCCGGGAACCCAGGAGGAAATGCTCGAAGGTGATAAATTGCGTATCGAAGCAATACATAAACTAATTGGTAAACGGGAAACACAGCATACATTAAATGGAAAAATACCTTATTATTTCGATGCCAACGGACGGTATGAGAAAAAGGAAACGCTTGAGAAACTGCTGGATCATGCTAAGAAAATTGGCATGTTCGATCAAATTGCAATCATAGAAGAACCCTTTCCCGAAGATGCTGACATTAATGTAAGTGATCTTGGAGTAAGGATTGCTGCCGATGAAAGTGCCCATACAGCAGAAGATGTTGTAAAAAGAATTCAGATGGGTTATAAAGCGATTGCACTAAAATCAGCAGCCAAAACATTAAGTATGACAATGAAAATGGCCAAAGTTGCTCACGAAAACAACATACCATGCTTCCTGGCAGATCTTACATGTACTCCAATTCTTGTCGATTGGAACAAAAATGTTGCGGCCCGGTTAGCCCCATTCCCTGGTTTGAAACAGATGGGATTACTTGAATCAAATGGCCATCAGAACTATGTGAACTGGAAGGATTTGGTAAACTATTGCCCATACCCCGATGGATCATGGATAAAATCGAAAGATGGTGTGTTTCAGCTTGGCAAGGATTTTTATGAAAAGAGCGGTGGTGTTCTTAAATCATCTGAACATTATCTAAATCTATTCAACCAATAGAAATAGAAATTTTACCAATTATCAACATCGTTGATAGAATTAGTTTTGTCAAGTCATTTTCATATTGTTATGATACTGTTTTGATGTTCTTTGTGTCATGTTATTTGTGTCATGTTATTTGTGTCATGTTATTTGTGTCATGTTATTTTACTAAATTTTTTAAAAGTTAATTATGAAGAAGTTATTATTTTTTTGCTCAATATTAATCTTTGCAGCCGTTGCAGTCAGCGGTCAAAAAACACCAACTGGGAATCCTGCTGATTTTAAGGTAAAAACATGTCTGCATTCTATTGGATATGCCGGCCTTTGGCGCGGACAAGCGTCACTGACCGTTGATGAATTTCTTGTAAAAGCAAAAGAATTGGGATTCGATGGGGTGATGCTTATGGCAAAAAGACCACATCTCTCCCTTGTTGATTATGATAAAGAAGCACGGGTAAAGCTTAAGAAAAGAATTGAAGAACTTGGATTGACTTTGGTTGGTCTTGCCGGTTATTCCGATTTTACTGCAGGAATGGACAAACCGGGCATTCCTCATACAGAAATTCAGGCTGCATATATTGGACAACTGGCCGAGTTGGCAAAAGATTTGGGTACCAACATGGTTCGGATTTTTACAGGATACGAACGTCCGGGAATTCCCTATGACAAACAATATGCTACTGTTGTTGAGGGTATTACGCTTGCTGCAAAAGAAGCAGAGAAGTATGGCGTCACCCTGGTTGTACAAAACCACCACGATATTGCCCTTCATCATGATGCTATGTATTGGATGTTAAAAGAAATCAATCGTCCCAATGTAATGGCAGGTTGGGATGCATGGTCCCCAAATCTTGAAGGACTCTCAAAAGAAGAAATCAGAAGATCTGTTCTGAAAATGAAACCATTTATTGTGAATACAATCGTAGCTGATTACGTTTCCATGCCAAGATATCACTACGAAAATCATCTCACCAACTATGTGACAGACAAGCCTTTAATGCGAGCTGCTGCAATGGGGGAAGGAATAATTGACTACCAAACCTTCATTGGGACTTTAAAAGAAATTGGCTATCAGGGCTATATTGTTTATGAGATGTGCGAAGTGCTGGATGGAGGTGGCTCAATTGCAAATCTGGACAAAACCGCAAAAAAATTCCTCAATTACGTGAAAAAATTTGATAAATAACATTTGTAGTCGGATTGGAATTTAAATAACTATCCTTATGAAGAAATCAGGTTTGTTCTTCTTCTTTTTATTGATCTTTTTTTTGGAACAATTTACCCCTACATTACACGCACAAACAACAAATAGTATTTCGGCCATAAGAGTTTCGATGCAAAAGAGATTGCCTTCAGATCTGGAAAAAGGTTCTTGGTACATTGCCAGTGAAATTCAGGAATGGAATCCTGCTGAAACGGCCATCATTGTTTGTGACTTGTGGAACCAGCATTGGTGTAAAGGAGCTTCAGCAAGAATGACTGAGATGGCTCCCTACATGAATAATGTGATTTCAATTGCCCGTAATAGAGGTGTCCTGATTGTACATGCTCCAAGTGAGTGCATGGCCTATTATAAAAATAAACCTGCACGTAAACTAGGTCAGAAGTACAAAAGCAAAAAGGCGACGGATTTGATTAGCAAAGATAAACTGGAATCAGAAAAAGATGCGGTTTGGCCTGTAGATCAGTCTGACGGAGTTTATGATTGCTCACCGGAATGTAAACAGGGAAATCTGTGGACCCGTCAAATAGATTTAATACAGATTTCTGATAAGGATGCAATCAGTGATTCCGGTGCCGAAATTGGCGGACTTTTTTATCAGAAAGGAATTAAAAATGTGATTCTTCTTGGTGTTAATAACAATATGAGTATTATCGGCAGTTCATTCGGATTGCGAAATATGCTCAGGATAGGAATGAATGTGGCTTTAATGCGGGATCTATCTGACAATATGTACGACTCGAAACAAGCACCTCAGGTGAATCATTTCAGCGGGAATAGTCTTATTAATGAATATATAGAAACATATATTTGCCCGACAATCGTTTCAACTGATTTTACCGATAAGAAACAATTTAGATTTAAAGATGATACCAGGCCTGTTGTTGCTTTTCTGACAGGTAGTGAATATAATTCTAACCTTTCAATACCTGGGTTTGCTCGTGAATTACTTCTGACAGGAGGTGTGAATTGTGAATTTGCCATTGGTAGCTCAACTAAAGGGAATATCGAAGGAGATCAGGATTGGCATAACATCGAAAATCTTCAGATATTGGAAGATGCTGATCTGGCAGTAATTTTTGTACGAAGAAGGGGCCTTGAACCCCCAAAGATGGATCTGATCAAAGCTTATGTCAAAAGTGGCAAACCGGTGTTGGGAATCCGTACGGCCAGTCACGCTTTCGCACCCCGTTTTAAAGCAGGTTTGAGCAAAGATTTCATTGCCGGTATCGCAAATTGGTCTGAATTTGACACGGAAATACTTGGGGGTAATTACAAAGGTCATCCATCAGGAAAGTTGGTTACAACCTTTTCTATTGTACCTGGAATGGAAAGTCATCCTTTACTGAAAGGTGTTTCACTTGATAATTATACCAGTTCCGATCAAACTTACTTTAACCAGTCACTTCAGTCAGATAAGGCACAGGTACTCTTGTTCGGATCAATAACAGGTCATCCATCACAACCCGTGTTATGGACGAATTTTACTGATAATAACTTTGTAATATATACGTCGATGGGAGCTGAAGGTGATTGGCATAATGAAAATTTCAGGCATTTAATGAGAAATGCTGTAAGCTATCTGCTAAATCTGAACTTAATTAAACGTTAGTTCTATGTAAGAAAGTGAAGAGATTATGTAGAAATTTCTCTAAAATGACAAGATTTTGATCAATTCAAAATATCCATAATCGAAAATTTAATATTCTACTTCCGGGTACTAAATTTTAATCCAATTTTGCTTAAATTTAGCGGTTTTTTAGCTGATATTTTAGTTCCAGCACTCAATAATTTACTGACAAAACATAAAAATCACGATTATGACTAACAGTCGAAGAAATTTCATCCGCGATGCCGGTCTAACTGCTTCTGGCTTAGCAGTCCTGCCAAATGTAATGAGCTCCTGTGTTTCAGCAAGTGACAAGGTTGTGGTAGCTTTGATAGGATGCAAGGGGATGGGGTTCAATGATTTAACCGCATTTTTGCAACAGCCCGGCGTTGTTTGTGCCGCATTGTGTGATGTGGACAGCAACATTTTGAACCAGCGTGCTGCTGAAGTGGAGAAGATGACAGGGAAAAGACCTGATCTGTACGAAGATTTCAGAAAGGTGATCGACAGGAAAGATATTGATGCTGTTATTGTTGGAACACCAGACCATTGGCATTGCCTGCCAATGGTCTATGCCTGTCAATCCGGAAAGGATGTCTATTGTGAAAAACCGCTTGGCAGAACCATAGAGGAGTGCAACCTGATGGTTAAAGCAGCCCACAAATACAACAGGGTCGTTCAGGTTGGGCAATGGCAACGAAGCGATCCGCACTGGAAAAATGCGGTAGAATATGTTCACAGCGGAAAGCTTGGCAGGGTTCGGTCTGCCCGGGCCTGGTCCTATGTAGGATGGAAAGGCGCGATTCCTGTTCAGCCCGACTCAGAAGTACCGGCAGGGGTGAATTACGACATGTGGCTGGGACCTGCTCCCAAACGCCCGTTTAACATCAACCGTTTTCACTTTACTTTCCGTTGGTACTGGGATTATGCCGGTGGATTAATGACCGACTGGGGAGTCCATCTGCTCGACTATGCCCTTTTCGGGATGAATCAATATGTCCCCAAATCTGTAATGGCATCAGGTGGAAAATATGCTTTCCCTACTGATGCGATGCAGACGCCCGATACCATGATGGCCATTTATGATTTTGGGGATTTCAACATCGTATGGGACCATACCATCGGAATATACGGTCAGAATTATGGACGCGGCCACGGTGTTGCCTTTATCGGTGAATATGCCACCCTGGTTGTCGACCGGAATGGATGGGTCGTTATGCCTGAAACCAAAAGTACATCAGCAAAAGCAGATTTTGTACCGGTTCCACCGCAAGGAAGCACGGGAAAAGGCCTGGAGTTGCATGTCAAAAACTTCCTTGACTGCATGAAATCAAGAGAAAAACCGAATTGTGATATCGAAACTGGCGCGCATATTGCACGGATCGCATCACTTGGAAACATTGCCTACCGCCTCGGACGGCAT
>Ga0172379_10010535_pt1 | contig 11164 bp, 9 predicted proteins | sample GrowelOW334metaG_FD_119756 | JGI IMG/M metagenome (GOLD analysis project Ga0172379, IMG submission 119756) | Groundwater microbial communities from an aquifer near a municipal landfill in Southern Ontario, Canada - Groundwater well OW334 metaG | ecosystem: Environmental > Aquatic > Deep... | reverse complement strand
TTTGAAGTATTAACAAGACTGTAGGGTTGATATAAAGTTAACTTTATATAAATTTGAAAAATGAAGAAAATAATAAGAAAAATATCTCATTATCGTACCATATTAATATTATTCGGAATCATTGGTATTGCGGTAATGTTCCGTTATTATCGGTTTTATGATTGGATATCATTCGGGATGGATCAGGAGTATCAGGCGTTAATTGCACGTAATATTGTTACGGGGTTACACTTTCCGCTAATCGGAGTTAACGTCTCTGATACCGGAATGTATTTGGGGCCTTTGTTCAGTTATTTTGCGGCACTACTTTATTTTATTACTGGAGGCAATCCAGCGGGATGGGCGTTTTTTTCATCCCTATTGGGAGTTGTTACCACTCTAGTAATATATTACGTCTCTAAGCGATTATTTTCTGTACGTACAGGACTATTCTCTTCACTGTTGTTTGGAGCCTCATTTTTAACCAGTTTTTATGATCGTCAGTTTTGGAACCCTGTTTTTATTCCCATTTTATCGCTTCTAATAGGTTTTTCTTTATGGAACCTACTTCTCGGGAAGAAGAACTCTGTCGTAAGTCTTGCAATCCTATTTTCTATAGCTCTTCAATGTCATTATTCGATCATCATTTTTGTTCCGCTTATCCTCGGAATTGTCTTGGTAAGATGGAAGAAAATATCAATAAAAGAGAAAACCCTTTCGGCTCTTATATTTTTCATTTTTCTATGTCCTATATTGGTTTTTGAATTCAGACATAACGGAATTAATACTCGGGCGTTTATTTCTTTAATTAGAAGCACGTCATCTTATTCGATTGTTCAAAAATCACCCGTGTCAGCCCACCTGTTAGAATTTTTATCTACCGCCGGCCGATTTTTTTGGGTTCCTTTGTCTCCGGACCTTTCCGTGGAGTCCGGGCAGTGTCGAGAGTTGGCATTCCTTAAAAAAAACGCTTTTCCTGAGATTATCATAATCACTTTTATCGGCATTGGTCTTTTTTTCGTCTGGTATATAAGAAATTCAAAAAAAAGGAAATCAGATTCCGTAAATTATCGTTCCGCGGCTGCTATAGCGGTAATATCTGGAATTTTATGCTCAACCTTTATTTTTGTACTGCTCTATCCCAACACAATCTTTGAATATTACTATTTATATCTTTTTCCATGGATTGCAGTGATTTTGGGTAAAAGTTTGGATTATATGATGACTTGGGAACATGGATCGGTTATAGTCTTCCCAATTGTATTTATTTTCACCGCTCTAAATTTTCTAACATTATTTACCGCTTCCATGAGCTATTCTTATTCTGATAAGATCCGAACGATTGATTTCGTCAGGTCAAATCTGGAAAATAGCAACAATTATCGTTTAGAGGCTGTTGGAGGTTGTCCGAAATATGGAGGATATCATTATCTATTTGAACATTTTATTAATAAACCGTCTATTTCCTATATGGATTCATATTATTCGTGGTTATATCAAAATCCTATTAATAATGAAAAAGTTGATCGTATTGTGTTACTATCCTTTATTGATCCCAGATTACCTTTAAGCCAAAATCAGCAATTTATCGACGAACGACTTGAATTTTTGACATCTAATAAATCAATTATTGAAAAGCAATTTGGTAAGATTACCATTAATATTTTAAAATAAGGTAAAAATGAGGAAAAGATGAGAAGACTATATCAGTTGGCCGTATCAAAAACTGCTAGAAATACTTACTTAGTTTTTTTAGGAAACAGTATCTCAGCGTTCTTTGCGTTTATTCTGACAGTGATATTGGTTCGGGGTATGTCAAAGTCTGATTTTGGGTATTATTCCGCAGTCTTCTCGTTCGCACTTCTTTTATCTGATGTGTCGGATATAGGTATTGGAAGTTCGTTATCCCGATTTTTGCCTCCTCTCAAAGCTGATTCAAATAAAACCAACCGTTTTCTAAAAACAGCATTGATATATCAAAGTGGAATTGTGTTAATTCTAGCAATTTTTGTTGTCGTATTTTCAAAATTTCTCGCAGTCAATTTCTTCCATGATCCATCTCTCGGCGGGACGGTGGCAGCTGTTGCCATTGCCTTGGTTGGCATGACGTTTTCAAGCTTTTTTTCCTATGCCTTCTCCGCTAAAGAAAAGTTTTATGGATCCGCTATCATTCCAGCAGTTAGCAGCATTTCTCGGGTAATACTAATCGTTCCCTTCGTCTTATTAGCAACCTTGACGATTGGAGGAGCACTCTGGATTCAAATAATAAGCTTTATACTGACGTCAATAATAGGGTTAGTTCTGATCAATCCCGGTTTCCTTCTCGCGGCGTTCGATCTGAAAAACCTGAAGAGTTTGATAAGATTTTCTTCATTTTTAGGCATTGCCCGGTCTTTTACCGCAATATCCAGTCGGTTGGATACACTTATGCTGATTGCGATGACAAATTCTATCGAAACTGCCGTTTACGCAACTGCATCCCGAATTATTTCAATTTACCCATTATTATCAGGAAGCTTCAGCGCTGTATTAGCTCCCCGTTTTGCAACTATACGTAGTGAAAATGAATTGAATACTTTTTTAAAAAAAGTAATCTTAGGAACTGCTGGAATCATACTCACAATAATCATTTTGATTATCGTTGCCTATCCATTTATGATGATTCTTTTCGGAGAAAAAACACGGGATTCAGTTCCAGTTCTACAACTTCTTCTTGTTGCTATGATATTTTTTGTTGCGTCAGTGCCTCCGGTATCATTGGCGATATATTATTTGAAAAAACCACATATTCTGAGTATTAATAGCGTAATTCAGCTAATTATTGTTATTGCTGGTAATTTGTATTTTATCCCGAAATTTGGTCGATTCGGACCGATCTATTCACTTATGCTTGCTTACGGGATAACTTTAGTATTCACAACGTATTTGAGTATTTATTATTTGAAGAAACACCATGAACATTCCTAGCGTAACCGGTCACATGATCGTAAAAAACGAAGACCGGTTTCTTTGGTATGCGATAACGTCAATTCTTCCCTATTTAGATAGACTAATCATCTATGATACTGGATCAAAAGACGGGACTCTAGAAATAATAAAAAGCTTCCATACTGATAAAATAAAATGGTTTTCGAAGACGGTAAGAGATCCGGTTGATCTGGCAAAACTTCGACAAGAACAATTAGATCTTTATAAAGATGAATGGATTTGGATTATTGACGGTGACGAGGTATATCCGAACAGTCTTTGTGTTGAAATTCGAAACCTTATCCGCGGTGGTGATAAGTTGGAAGGGATAGTTGTTGGCCGTTTTGATCTATTGGGGGATATATACCATTACCAAAATCCTGGTGTAGGGACGTATGAGCTATTCGGGAAAAGAGGCCATTTCGTGTTAAGACTTATTCATGTGTCCAATATTCCCGGACTTCATGTTTCTGGAGCATATCCGTTCGAGGGCTATTATGATATGCAAGGTCATGAGCTCACTCAACACATACGTCAGAAATTTGCGTTTACTACGGAACGGTTGTTCCATGCCATGTATTTACACAGATCTACATTGGGTCCGTCACTTCCATCCACCTTTCATCGAGATAAATATAAAATCGAATGGGGGATAAGTATTCCTTCCAAGATTAAGATACCGGAAGTATTTTTTTCTACTCGTCCGGAATTTGTTTCAAACGCTTCGGTTAAGCGTTCAATAGTCTATTCGATTATTGCAATATTTATTACACCGATAAAAATATTAAAACGGTATTTCACGAGGATACTAAAGTAGACATACCATGAAAATTGCTTTTTTATCTATCTATAACGGACGGGTGGAAAGAGGATCAGAAGGTTTTGTTACCGAGATGGCTTTAAGATTGAGTCAGAAGCATTCTATTCACGTCTTTCAGACCGGTAATACCTCAGGTGCTTCCTATCACGTTTATAAGATTACTCCCGTACCGTTTTTCCCACATCAGGGTGGGAGACGCTACGGATATGCGGAAAACATATTTCGTTCGACCTGTTATCCAATTATCGTTTTATGGTTCACCTTACTTTGCATACCGGATCTGATTCGAAACCGTTATGATTGGGTTATTCCAATAAATGGCGGATGGCAAGTTCTGATTTGTAGGATATTGCGAACCATTACCGGATGTAAAATTCTAATCAGCGGTCATGCGGGAGTTGGTAGGGATGATTGGTTGAATATATCTATCGGAAAACCCAATATATTTGTCGCATTAAGTCCTAGAGCAGAAAAATGGGCAAAAAAGTTTAAACAACCGTTTTTGGTCCACTATATCCCGAACGGGGTGGATATTAAAAAGTTTAATCCCGATGGTCCAAAGGTACACTTAAATCTTAATAAACCGGTTCTACTTTGTGTATCACAGTTGATTCCTTACAAAAGAGTAGATTTCCTAATACGATCCGTGTCATTAATAAAAGAACTTAATTTTTTGATCATTGGAGATGGACCGCTTTCTTCAGACATCGATTTGCTGGGAAAACGTTTGTTAGGCTCACGATATGAAAGAATTTCATCTGCGTCACACTCACAAATTCCTGCTTATTATCGATCAGTCGACTTTTTTTCCCTACCTAGCGTTGATACAGAGGCTTTTGGGTTGGTTTACCTTGAAGCGTTGTCATCGAATCTACCTGTAATTGCGCCGGATGATGATAACCGGAGAATTATAATAGGTGAAGCCGGAACTTACTTCCATTCAGATAATCAGGAGTCTTGTGTAAATGCCTTAAAATTAGCATTATCGAAAAATTGGGGAAATTTACCTCGAAAACAGGCTGAAAAATTCACTTGGGATAAGATTACCCTCGAATATGAAAAGCTTCTTAAAGCGGATTAATTGGATTATTTGTCTAATAATCCTATATTCCTTAATTATTTTTCTTCCAGGTTTTAAACTATTTTTTCATCAGGATGATTTTATTCATTTATCGGTAAGTCAACGTTTTGAACAGGTAATAAGTGCATATAATATTTTTCAAAAAGGAGAATTTCCTTTTTACCGACCCATACCCACCCAAACGTATTACTATTTTTTAAATAGTATTTTCGGATTACACCCGTTTCCGTTCCACATAATTAATTTTATAATATTTAGTTTAAATATTATTTGTATGAATAAATTAATTCGCTTGATGTCAAACTCCAAAAGAGTTGGATTATTCGCTTCACTCATCTACGCAATTAATTCAACTCACGTTGCCCCTCTTTTCAGTCCCGCTTATGTTCACGAATTACTGTATGTGTTTTTTGGAGTTAATACTGTGTATTGGTTCATCAAATCGTTAAAATATTCCCGAAATTACTATTTCTTGGTATTTCTTTTTTTAATTTTTGCATTAATGACAAAAGAAACCGCTGTGGTTCTACCAGGAATTCTGATTTTAGTTTCTCTGGTATATGTCAAAAAAGAAAAAATTAAATCATGTATAGCTACAATTTTATCCTTAATCGGCGTGCTATCGATCTACTTGTTTGGTCATTTTATATATTATGGTCTTGCAACTGGACCATCATATCAATTTAGCATCGGTAAAGGGACAATAAATATTCTTATTTGGTATTTCTGTTGGGCATTATCATTGCCAAATATATTGATTGATTATGTTTCTCCTGGTTTAAAAATAAGCAATCTTTTTTTTAAAAATGCCGGAATTTATGGGTACATTTCAATAGGTTCATTCACGCTATTAATAACCGGATTAATTCTTTTTGTTTTAATTTTATTATATAAGAGGTTTTTTGATAAAAAGCTTATTAATTTAAAATATATTATTTTAGGAATAGGATGGTTTATATTTGGTATGGTTCCGTTAATAATATTCCCCTTACACAAGCTTGCCACGGAGCAGGCATTTTCTCTCGTTGGTTTATCTTTTGCAGTGTCCTATATTTTGAACCAAATATGGAAAATAAATAATATCGGAAAATGGTTAGTATATTTCTGGTTAATAATTTATTTAATATGTGCGACAAATTCAATTCTATTAGCTCGTAAAACACATTGGATTGTTTTAAGTTCAACAATTGCTGAAAACACATTCCATTATTTAAAATCTATTGAATATAAACTAAAACCAGGTTCGGTGATTAATTTTACGGATGGTCTTATTAGTATTCCTGAATACGGATCCTCCCGTCAGGTGTATTATGCTACCGGTAATGGACTAGGAATTCCATTGCTTTTTCAAAGGAGGGATTTTGAAGTGTATTTTGAAGATGGGAAACCTTTGCCATTTAATAAAAAGGCTGATATTATTGTTGATTCTTCAACTTTATTAGGTTATTAATTCTTCAGAATATTACAAATTATAATATGTTAAAGTTGTCAATAATCATACCCGTATATAACGAAAAAGAAACAATTGTGAAAGTTCTTCGTAAACTAAAAGCTCTCAAAGGTTCCTTTCGAAAAGAAATCATAGTTATAGATGACGGTTCAACGGATGGGAGCGCGTTGATATTGAATCGCATAAATACTGAATCAGGTAACTGTTTTAAATTGATTACGCATAAAGAGAATAGAGGAAAAGGGTCATCAATTAGAACCGGTATTCAAAATGCCTCTGGTGATTTTATCCTGATTCAGGATGCTGATTTAGAATATGATCCTAACGAAATTCCAGGCTTTATCAAAACAATTCAAAATACAAGAATAGGAGAAAATAGCGCTAAAATCGCAATTTATGGATCCCGGTTTATGAAAACTCCAATTCAAATGCCCTTTTTATATGTCATGGGTAACCGATTTCTTACACGATTAATGAATTTGATTTACCACATTCGTTTAACAGATATGGAAACCGGTTACAAACTAATTCCAACCTCTATAGCCAAAAAGATGAAAATCCGTTCGGATCATTTTGATATGGAACCTGAGATTACCGCAAAGCTCATTCGTTCTGGTATTCCGATTATTGAGATTCCAATATCCTATTCGGGAAGAACTCATGTGGCAGGAAAAAAACTAACCGTTGTAGATGCCATAGGGGCATTACGGGCAATTGTTTATTACCGGTTTTTCAATTAAAATCAGCAATATGATTGATATTAAAAGACTATATGATGCAAGGTTTACGTCTTATGAGCGGGTACGGAAGCAGCAGTTATGGATAATTTTATGCAAACACTTTCTCCAACAATTTGTTAAAGCGGGGGATACTGTTGTGGATATTGGGGCAGGGCATTGTGAGTTTATCAACAACATTAAAGCCCGTAACAAAATTGCTGTAGATATCAATAATGATGTTAAGAAATTCGCCGGAAAATCCGTCACGACCATTATTGCTCCGGTTAAGCGAGTTAGAACGTTATTTAAACAGGGAAGTGTCGATGTGATATTCATGAGTAATTTGCTCGAACATTTGGATAACAAGGAAGATGTTTTTCGGCTGTTAAATGAGTCTTATACCGTATTAAGGAAAGGCGGAAGATTGTTAATAATGCAACCGGATATCGGTTTGGTAGGTAATTCCTATTGGGATTTTTTTGACCATAAAGTTCCTATTACATTTGCGAGCTTATCAGAAGCGTTGTACGCCAATCAGTTTTTAATTACCTTTTTCCGATATCCATTCTTGCCTTACAGTACAAAAGTAAAATTATTGCCTCTATGGCCTCCGCTTCTCGAATTTTATCTTAAATTCCGCCCTCTCCAGATAATTTTTGGAAAGCAATTTTTTGTTTGCGCAGAAAAATAACAAATATTCGCGATTTTAAATTACTAGTTAAGGTTGCTGAGGAATTTTACGTCCGTATACTTCGATAGCTCCGAATGTGTTATGAAATTCTGATTCTTGGGCGATTTTAGATTTGTATTCTTCATACCCGGGAGGTTGGGGGTCAATTAATTCCGGAGTAAGCAATATAATCTCATATATTGGATTTAAGGTTCTATTTGGTGTGTAATATTCCGATAAATAATTATCCATATAAGTTACCACCGGTTCGTTCTGCGTTTTTGTAAACAAGTAGCGATACCCACCAGAATACCAGCATGTTTGGAATGATAATAATTCGAAGGGCTGTTTGTTTACTACAGATTCTATATATCGGACTGCATTCATTTTATTTTCAAGACCGTAAGGATTATTCGACCTTAAACGGAAATATCCGTTGAGTCCGAGAAATAACGCAAGGATAATAATAATTGAGTATCGGAATTTAGTACTCAGAATATTGTTAATCACTGATGCGGTCATCAGAATAAAACACGGAAATACCATAATAAGATAATACTCAGCCATTTCTCCATGGAAAAAATAGGTATAAACAGCAATACCGGCAAATACTAAAATGGTAAACATCGATATATTTTTTTGGAAAAAAGTCTTTGTGTCGGGTTTTTTAAGATCCTTAATAGTCATGTATAAAAAGAAAATTATGATTGCTAATGTCAGTAAATTGAGCCACGTGGGGACGTTGTCTTGTTTATATTTGAGATAATTCGGACAATTCGCGTATTGAACTGCAATATTCTCAGTATTTCCCGGATATAAAATGCGGGATAACGTGTTTGGAATGAGATTATGAGCTAAATAAACCGAGCGGGTACCAACCAAAGGAATATTTTTTGCTGTTCGATTTTGGGATGAAGGTCTAAAATAATTTAATAAATATTCTGAATTTAAGAAGTTATGTCGTAAGTCAAAAACAAAAATGCCGGAATTTAAGAAAAGAAAGGCTGTTATCCCAATTATGAGTGTTTTTCGGGGGATAGATATATGGTTAATGATAACAACCATAATGGTGAATGGGATCAAAAGGAGCGTAGCTACTTCTGCTTGAGAAGCTATTACGAGAGTGGTGATTAAGAGATAAAAATATTGAGCCTTATGTTCTTTTAGTTTCCAGAGACAGTAAAAAACAGTAAGAACAAAAAGCGGATGAAAACTAAGTTGCCAACCACGACTCTCATAGACTCCGACTAAATAAGAGAATGCATAAAGAATCAACGCAATTACTCCAGTTTTTTTACCGATTTTTGCTCCAATGCAATATATCAGAATCATGGTTACGGCACTCAAAAAGATACTTAAATAACCCCACGTTAACGGAAATCCACCAGGAATTCGGTAAAGAGGTGCTAACAGATAATAGAGGAGCGGTCCCAAGCGAAAACCAATTGAGCTTGGAGGCCCGGCGAGAGGAAAGTGGGAAAGATGGGCGATACCGTCAATAATATATAGACCCTTTTCTTCATCAATAGCATAGTAAAATATATTGGGTAGGTTATATAAGCGAAGTAGAATTCCACTTAGTATAATAATAATTAGTATCACTTTATGAAACTTAAAACGAGAAAAAATAGTATTTTTCATACTCTGGTTGCTAGCATAACGGAAAATAGGAAAAAAGAAAACCGCTACGAATTATTGCTTTTGAGTATATTCCTAATTGCAGTTTTTGCTGTTTATGCTTATATATCAATCTCATTACATAATAAATTCATGACGTTCGGATTGGATCTTGGGTATTTCGATGAAGTAATTTGGAAGATCAGCCAGTTTCAGTTTCCGTATAGCGGAGTAGGGTGTATTTGGATGTTAGAAGATCATTTTCAGCCGATTCTGTATTTATTGTCGCCACTCTATTGGGTTTGGAATAATGTCAGGGTCATATTGTTATTCCAATCGTTTATCATGATATTTGCGGCTTTTCCGCTATTTTTATTATCCCGTTTGATAACCAAAAATAACTTTTTTTCCTTTTGTGTTGTTTTTGCCTATCTATTTTTTATCGGAACCCAGTTTGCAATATTAAACGAGTTTCATCAGGTTACAATTGCACCATTATTTATCGCGATTGTATATTTTTCGATTCAATCAAAAAAAAGATTTTTGTATATTTTTTCCATAATCGGTTTATTGGTGATCAAAGAAGACTTGTCTCTTCTTGTGGCCTCAATCGGTATGGGGTTACTTTTTTATTCGGGTTTGAGACGCTGGGGGGTGATCACCTTGGTTACCGGAATTGCTATGTTTGTTATATTGATATATTTCCTTATGCCAGCGCTGTCAATAAAAGGAATATATTCCCATCTGGATTTTGGTTCCATGGGGATGGGTCCTATTGGAATAATACAATCAACGATCCAAAATCCGATAAAAACAATTCTATCTTTTGTAACACCCGTGATTAAGTTGCAAACTATATTCAAATCGCTTGTCACTTTTGCCCTTATTCCCTTGCTAAGTCCAATCTATATCCTACTACCATTGTTGCAGGATTTTATAGCACGATTCATCTATGCAGGACCTCAAGTGACTAAATGGGGTTTAGTAAATCATCATGCGGCAACAAGCAGCATGCTTTTGGCAATCGCGTCAATTTATGGGGCAAAAAGGCTGTATGGAATATTGAGATTAAATATGTCGACTCGTAAGTTTTATTCTCTTATCGGTATAATACTTATTTTGACTACGGTAATTATTGATGTAGTAAATCACGGACCCATTCACTCAATTTTTAAACCCCAATTCTACAGAAAAGAACAATGGGAGAAGGATGTCTCAGAGGTATTAGCCCATGTTCCTGAACATTCTTCTGTTGCAGCGCAAAACAATTTATTACCGCATCTTACCCATCGGGAATCGATTTACCGTATTCCGTACGGATCGAATAGTGAATACATGGTGGTTGATTTGCATGATGGTCCGAATAAATACGCTCCTCTGTCATATACAGAAATGTCCGAATTTGTCGCGGATCTGATAGAATCAAAACGGTATTCAATTTATTTCCAAAAGGGGGATGCTATGGTATTGAAGAGGAATTATAAAACCGATATTACACTGAGCAAATATTATAATGACGCGCGTTATTGCTATTACTCATTTGAGGAACAGTAGTATATGAATTTATCTGCATGTATAGTCGTTAGGAATCAGGCGATTTTTTTGGATCGCTGTCTTCAAAGCATCAAGAGTGTTTGTAACGAAATAATTATAGTCCATGACGGACCCTGTTCGGATGATAGTCTCAAAATCGCCAAACGTTACAAAGCATTAATATTTATCAGACCATTTATCGGTGAAGCCGAATACCACCGGCCTTTTGCGTTTGGAAAATCGACCGGTGATTGGATTTTGCAAATCGACGCAGATGAGTATCTTTCAGCGGAGGCGCTAAGCGAAATTCCCATACTAATTCAATCGA
>Ga0172379_10010534_pt1 | contig 11166 bp, 8 predicted proteins | sample GrowelOW334metaG_FD_119756 | JGI IMG/M metagenome (GOLD analysis project Ga0172379, IMG submission 119756) | Groundwater microbial communities from an aquifer near a municipal landfill in Southern Ontario, Canada - Groundwater well OW334 metaG | ecosystem: Environmental > Aquatic > Deep... | reverse complement strand
CGCCTTCAACAGCAACCTGCCCTACGACCGTTTCACCCGGGAGCAGCTCGCCGGTGACCTGCTGGCGAGCCCGACCCGCGATCAGCTCATTGCCACGGGCTTCCACCGATGCAACGTGACGACGAACGAGGGCGGCACCATCGAGGAGGAGAACCTGGCGAACTACGCCGCCGACCGCGTGACGACCACTGCGTGGGTCTGGCTCGGGCTTACCGCAAACTGCGCACAGTGCCACGACCACAAATTCGATCCGGTCACGACGAAGGATTTTTACTCGATGGCCGCGTTCTTCCGGAACACGACGCAGCGCGGCCTGGACGGCAACCGCAAGGATTCCGACCCGAACATCACCGTGCCCGTCGCCCCCGAAGATGAACGGCGTTGGACGGCGTTGCCGGCGGAAATCGACGCGGCCAGGGTCCGGACCGATGAGCGCCGCAAGGCTGCGAATCCGGATCACAACGCCTGGGCATTGAAGGCATCGCCGGCAGACCTGGACAACGACTTCAACCTGTCGAAACGCGTCGTGAGCGCCGTGCTCAACGAAGGCACCGGCACGAATCTCAACATCAGCACCGGCACTCCGCAGCGCATCGCGGCCACGGGACAGTTGGACTGGAAGCCCGGAGGCCGTCTCGGGTCCGCGCCGGTCATCACCAAGGACGCGCACATCGTGCTTGGCGATCTTGGTGACTTTGAGCACACGAACAGCTTCAGCTTCGGTGCCTGGGTCAACGTTCCGAAGGCGGGCGGCAACAGGCAGTCGTCCATCCTTGGACGGATCGACAGTGACAAGGGCTTTCGCGGCTGGGATTTGTTCGAGTCGGAATCGGAGTTTGTCGTCCACATCGTCAACGAGTGGCCCAAGACTGCGATCCGCGTCTCGACCGCCGGCAAGCAGGTGAAGGCGGGCACTTGGCAGCATGTCGTCGCCACCTACAACGGCTCCGGCAAGGGCTCCGGGGTGAAGCTGTTTGTGGATGGCGTGGAGGCCAAGGTAAAGGTCAACAACGACAGTTTGAAGGGCAGCATTCGAACTGCGGTCCCGTTGCGCGTCGGCCAGCGGAGCCGGGGCCAGGCATTCGAGGGCGGCCAGGTGCAGGACGTTCAGGTATACGCCCGCAAACTGGAGCTGGGTGAAATCGGCAGGCTGATGAAGCTCGGGCCGCTGCGTGTGTCGCTTGCGAAGGCCCCGGACAAGCGCACCCCGAAGGACAAGGAAGCACTCTTCGAACATTGGCTGGGCACGCGTGACGCACAGTTCATGGAGAGCGCCAAAGTGCTGGCGGTGCTGGAAAAGGAGCGCAACGCCGTCCGCGAACGCAACCCGGTGACGCATGTTCAGCAGGAGAAGAAGGATTCAATGCCGATGGCCTTCATCCTCACCCGCGGGCAATACGACAAGAAGCGCGAAGAGGTGAAGGCGAACACGTTTGCCGCCCTGAACCCGCTGCCCAAGGATGCTCCGCCCAACCGGCTCGGTCTCGCGGAGTGGCTGGTGGCACCCGAGAACCCGCTCATGGCGCGCGTCACGGTGAACCGCTACTGGCAGGAGATCTTTGGCCTGGGCATCGTGAAGACCAGCGAGGACTTTGGGGTGATGGGCGATCCACCGTCGCACCCGGAACTGCTGGACTGGCTGGCGGTGGAGTTTCGCGAGTCCGGCTGGGATGTTAAAAAGTTTTTCACACTGATCGTCACCTCGGCGGCCTACCGGCAGGCGGCGGTGACCACCAAGGACAAGCTGGAGAAGGATCCACAGAACCGGCTGTTTTCACGCGGTCCGCGCTTCCGCATGGACGCCGAGATGGTGCGCGACTACGCGCTCGCGGCCAGCGGGCTGCTCGTCCGGAAGATCGGCGGGCCCAGCGTGCGGCCGTATCAGCCGCCCGGAGTCTGGGAGGCCGTCGCGATGCCCGGCAGCACGACGCGCGAATACAAGCAGGACACGGGCGACGCGCTTTACCGCCGCAGTCTCTACACGTTCTGGAAGCGCACCGCGCCGCCCGCGAGCCTGGACCTCTTCAACGCGCCGAGCCGCGAGGGCTGCACCGTGCGCCGCGAACGAACGAACACGCCGTTGCAGGCGCTGGCCACGCTCAATGACACGCAGTTCGTCGAGGCGGCGCGCCGCCTCGCGGAAAATGCGCTGCTGGCCGGCGGGGACGGCCGCAAGGCCGTTGTGGTGATGGTCCGCAGATTGTTGGGCCGGACGTTGAGCACTGCGGAGGCCAGGATCGTGAACGAGTCGCTCGCCGGACTGGAGGATCACTACGCAGCCAACCCCGACGAGGCCAGGAAGCTCATCGCCACGGGCGAGTCCAAGCCGGACGCGCAGCTCGCTCCCGCCCGCCTCGCAGCGCTGACGATGGTCGCGAACCAGTTGATGAACCTCGACGAAGTGCTGAACAAGTAACCCCAATCCTTCCGAACATGAGCCTCCAGAACGAATTCATCCGCCACGAAACCCGCCGCCAGTTCTTCGCGCGCGGCAAGAGCGCGCTGGGTTACGCCGCGCTCACGTCGCTCATGGGCGGCGGCCTCCGCCTGTGGGCCGAGGATGCGGCGACGAAGCCCTCGCTGCCGCACTTCCCGGCGAAGGCGAAGAACATCATCTACCTGCACATGGTGGGCGGTCCGTCGCAGATGGACCTCTACGATTACAAGCCGGTGATGCAGCAGTGGTATGACAAGGATCTGCCGGACTCCATCCGGCAGGGCCAGCGGCTCACCACGATGACCAGCGGGCAGACGCGCTTTCCGATCGCGCCCTCGAAATACAAGTTCAGCCAGGCCGGAAAATGCGGCTTGTGGATGAACACCGAGATGCTCCCGCAGACGGCGAAATGCGTGGATGACATGGTCTTCATCCGCTCGATGCACACGGACGCCATCAATCACGAGCCGGCCATCTGCCACATGCAGACCGGCAACCAGGTCGGCGGCCGGCCCTGCATCGGCTCGTGGGTGAGTTACGGCCTCGGTTCGATGAATCAGAATCTGCCGACATTCTGCGTTCTGGTGGCCGCGCCCTCAAAGCCCGAGCAGTGCCAGGCCATCTCGGCGCGCTTGTGGTCCAGCGGCTTCCTGTCCGGCGAGCACGCGGGCGTCTCCTTCCGCAGCCAGGGCGACCCGATCCTCTTCATCAACAACCCGGCCGGCGTCAGCGCGGACCTGCGGCGCAAACAGCTCGACGGCCTGCGAAAACTCAACGAGCTGAACCAGCGCGCCGTGGGCGACCCGGAGACGCTCACACGAATCCAGCAGTATGAGATGGCGTTCCGCATGCAGACCAGCGTGCCGGAACTGATGGAGGTGAAGAGCGAGCCGGAGAGCACCTACCGGCTCTACGGGGACGAGGCGAAGAAGCCCGGCACGTTTGCGTTCACCGCGCTGATGGCGCGGCGGCTCGTCGAGCGGGGCGTGCGCTTCGTGCAGATTTACCACAACAACTGGGATCACCACTCAAACGTCGGCGGGCGCATGCCCAACCAGTGCCGCGATGTGGACCAGCCGACGTTCGGCCTGCTCAACGACCTCAAGTCACGCGGCCTGCTCGACGAGACCATCGTCATCTGGGGCGGCGAGTTCGGGCGGACGATCTACTCGCAGGGCGGGCTTACGAAGGAGAACTACGGCCGCGACCATCACCCGCGCTGCTTCACGATGTGGGTGGCCGGCGGCGGCTTCAAGGGCGGCACGATCTACGGCACGACCGACGACTTCAGCTACAACATCGTCGAGAACCCGGTGAACGTGCATGACTTCCACGCGACCATTCTGCATCAGCTCGGCATCAACCACGAACGCTTCACCGCCCGATACCAGGGTCTCGACTTCCGCCTCAGCGGCGTGGAGCCGGCGCGCGTGGTGAAGGAACTGCTCGCGTGACACCCCGTCGCGGCGAAGCTTACAATTCGCCGCATGTCTGAATTGAATCGCCTCGTTTGCATTGCGCTCGCCTGGCTGGGGCTGGCGCTCCTTCCTGCTGCTGCCGCCACCCGGACACCGCCGCCCAACTTCGTCTTCCTGCTGGTGGACGACCTGCGTTGGAACGCCCTGGGCTTCATGGGCGACAAGATCGTCCGGACGCCGAACCTGGACCGGCTCGCGGCCCGGAGCGTCGTGTTCGACAACTGCTTCGTCACGACCTCGATCTGTTCGGTGAGCCGCGCGAGCATTTTCACCGGACAGTGGATGCGGCGGCACGGCATCGTTGATTTTGCAAAGGGCCTGAACGGCACGGCGTGGGACAACACGTATCCCGCGCAACTGCGTTCGGCCGGCTTCCGCACCGGCTTCATCGGGAAGTATGGCGTGGGTTCCGTGAAGGAGACCGAGGCCAAGGCCGCCGCGTTTGACTACTGGAAGGGGCTGCCCGGCCAGGCCGGCGAATTCATCGAGAAGGATGACCCCACGCGGACACACAAGACGGCCCGCTTCGGCAACGAGGCGTTGGAATTCCTCGCCGGCTGCTCGAAGGACAGGCCGTTCTGCCTCTCGCTCAGTTTCAACGCCGTCCACGCGCGCGACGGCAAGCCGCGCGAGTTCGAGCCGGACCCGCGCGACGAGGAGCTGTATGCCAGCGTGACCATCCCCGTGCCCGAGCTCGCGACGGACGAGGCGTTCAAGCGTCTGCCCGAGTCCGTGCAAAAGTCCGAGGGCCGCAAGCGCTGGGGCTGGCGCTTCGACTCGCCGGAGAAGACGCAGCGCATCCTGCTCGACTACTACCGCCTCATCACCGGCGTGGACCGGGAGGTCGGGCGCATCGTGGCGGAGCTGGAGCAGCGCGGGCTGGCGGGCAACACGGTGATTATCTTCACGGCGGACAACGGCTTCGCCTTTGGTGATCGCGGCCTGGCGGACAAGTGGTTCATGTATGAGGAGGACATTCGCGTGCCGTGCTTCATCCTCGACCCGCGCCTGCCGAAGGCTGCGCAAGGCCGCCGCTCGAAAGCGATGATCCTGAACGTGGACTTCGCGCCGACGATGCTGGAGCTGGCGGGCGTGCCGGTGCCCGCGGTGATGCAAGGCCGCAGCCTCGTGCCGCACCTCAAGGGGGAGCCGCCGAAGGACTGGCGCACCGAGTTCTTCTACGAGCATCACAGCGTCGCCGCCCGCATTCCCATGAGCGAGGGCGTGCGCACCGAGCGTTGGAAGTATCTCCGCTGGATCGCCGAGACGCCCGTGAAGGAAGAGCTTTACGATCTGCAAGCCGACCCGCTGGAGGAGCGCAACCTGCTCAACGATCCCAGGCACACCACGTTGCTCGCCGAACTGCGCGGCAAGTGGGAGCGTTACGGTCGGGAATTGAAATAATCGCTTCAGATATCCGCCTGCCTTTCCGATGAGGTGACGGTGCATGTCCCAACGCTGCGACACGCCTGCCTCCGCAGAGCGTCACATTTGACTTGTGCCTCCGGGAGCATTCTCCAACCATCGGCCTGCGCATGGCGAAAATCCTTATAGCCGACGACGAGGAGTCCGTGCTGGAAATGTTGAAGCGCGTCCTGGCCATGGATGCGCACGAGGTGGTTGTGGCTCGTGATGGTGAAGAGGCGATCCGTGCCATCCGCACCGAGCAGCCCGATCTTGCCGTGATTGATCTGTTCATGCCCCGCAAGGAGGGCCTCGAAACCATCATGCAGGCCCGAAAAGTCTTTCCGAAACTCAAGATCATCGCCATTTCAGGCGGCAATCCCCGGCATGGCATGTCTTTTCTGGAAATGGCCACTCATCTCGGGGCTCACCGCTCGCTGGCCAAGCCGTTTGCCGTGGAAGAGTTTCGCACGATGATTGCGGAGTTGCTTGCGGCGGAGAAGTGAGTCGCAGCGAAGGGGGGGAGGCTCGCTTCCTGCACCTTGCCAGGAATTTGATCCCGGAGTTTACGCTCGATTGCGTCCACAAAACAAAAACGGGCACCCCTTGCGGAGTGCCCGTTGAGGTCAGTGATTGAACCGGAGGCTCAGACCACGCCGATCTGATAGCGGAGGAAGCGGCGGACGGTGACCTCGTCACCGAGGGCCTTGCCGATGGTGGCGATGTGTTCCTTCACGGTCACTTCGCCGTTCTTCTTCACGAAGCCCTGCTCGACGAGGCAGACGGTCTGGAAGTATTTTTCACGTTTGCCCCTGAGGATGTTCTCCATCGCGCCGGCGGGCTTGCCCTTGAGGGCGTCCGAGTTCCGCGCGATGTCATCTTCCTTCTGGAGGACCTCTGCGGGAACCTCGTCGCGGCTGACGGCGGAGGGGGTGCCGGCGGCGATTTGCAGGGTGATGTCGCGGACGAGTTCCTTGAAGGCGTCACTGCCGACGGTGGCTTCCTTGCCCGCGCCGACTTCAACCAACACGCCGACCTTGGCCCCGGTGTGGATGTAGGCGGCGATGAGGCCGTTTCCGGTGACTTCCCAGCGGGTGTGGCGGTTGAGGCGGATGTTTTCGCCAATCTTGGCGACGGCGGCGACGCGGTCGGGCTCGAGGTCCGCGCCGGGGTTGCCGGCGATCTTCCTGGCCAGCTCGTCGCAGAACGACTTGAACTGGTCGTTTTTGGCGACGAAGTCGGTCTCGCAGTTCACTTCGAGCAGCACGCCGACCTTGGAGCCGGGGGTGATGTGCTGGGCGATGACGCCTTCATTGGCGGCGCGGTCAGCCTTCTTGGCGGCGCTGGCGACACCTTTCTTGCGGAGCCAGTCCACGGCGAGGTCGAGGTCGCCGTTGTTTTCGTTGAGGGCCTTCTTGCAGTCCATCAAGCCCGCGCCGGTCATTTCGCGGAGCTTGCCTACGGTTGCGGCGGTGATTTCAGCCATATTCGGAAAGAGTGGAAAGTTATGAGTTGAGAGTTGAGAGCCCGCGCGGCTTGCGGCCGCGCGGTTCAATTCGCTGGAAGTTGACTAGGCCGTGGCCGGGGTGACGAGGGAGGCGAGTGCTTCCGGAGCCACGGTCGGGGCGACGGGCGCGGGCGCCTCGGCCTGCTGCTTGTTGCGACCGTGCTTGGCCTCGTATTCCGCACGGGCCCGGCCGCAGGTGTCGGTGATGCCGGCGAGGATGAGGCGGACGGAGCGGATGGCGTCGTCGTTGCCGGGGATGGGGTAGTCCACGAGGTCGGGATCGCAGTTCGTGTCCACGATGGCCACGATGGGGATCTTGAGCTTGCGGGCCTCGGCCACGGCGTTGTGCTCGCGCTTGATGTCCACGATGAACATGGCATCAGGCTGCTTGTCCAGCGCGCGGAGACCGTCGAGGTTCTTGATCAGACGTTCGAGTTCGCGGCCAAGGGCGGACTGTTCCTTCTTGCCGTATTTTCCGGCGGAGCCGTCGGAGAACATGGTCTCGAGCTTCTTCAAGCGGGCGAGGGAGCGCTTGAGGGTCTTGAAATTGGTGAGGGTGCCGCCGAGCCAGCGCTCGGTGACGTGCATCTGGCCGCAGGCCTTGGCGGATTCCTTGACCGCCTCCTGCGCCTGCTTCTTGGTGCCGACGAAGAGGACGTTGCCGCCGCCGCGCACAAGGCCGTCGAGGAAGTCGCGCGCTGCCTGCAGTTCCACGGCGGTCTTGCTCAGGTCGATGATGTGGATGCCGTTGCGGGCTTCGAAGATGAAGCGCTTCATCTTCGGGTTCCAACGCTTGGTCTGGTGCCCGAAGTGGACGCCGGATTCCAACAACTCTTTGATACCGATGGTCATCATGTGTTTGTCTGTTCCGATTGGTTCTCAGCCTGCATCGCCGCCATGTCTGGCGCGACCGGCCATCCCGCAGAACTCGGGATTGTGTTTGATGTTACGGTGGCCGCCCCTGCCCACACGGGCACGGGCTGTTTGGTTTAAGGCCGTTGCTTCCCGCTGCTGCCAGCGAAAAGAGGCGGCAACCTAGCAGCCGGCCCCGCCGTGGCAATCCTATTTTCATGCAAAAGGTGTTGCGCGAAGCCGGATGACCGCGGCAAATCGGAGGCCTTGAACGCGCAACGAGTCGCCCGTCAGCGGCCGGCAACCGGCAGTCAGCCACAGACCGTGGAGGTCGTCATCCTCGCCGGCGGCCTGAGCCGGCGCATGGGCCGGGACAAGGCGCGGCTGCGGTTGCGCGGCCGGACGTTGCTGGCGTGGGTGCGCGCGGCGGCCCGGGCCACGGGCTTGTCCGTGCGTGTCATCCGGCGTGATCTGGTGCCACGGTGCGGGCCGATGGGCGGGGTGTGGACGGGGTTCCAGCGGAGCCGGGGAGAGCGGCTGGTGTTCCTCTCCTGCGACATGCCGTTCGTGACTCCGGAGCTGATCAGCGCGTTAGCCGGACGGCGGGGCAGGGCGGTCTTCTCGGAATCTGCGGAGGGCGCGGGTTTTCCCTTTGCACTGGACCGGCGCTGTCTCCCGCTCGTGGCGCAGGCACTGGTGGAGAAGCGATTTTCCCTGCAGGCCCTTGCGGGGCGTTTGCGTGCGGGACGGCATCGGCTGCCCCGGCGAAGGCAGGCGGAACTGCGGAATCTGAACACCCCGGAAGACTTCAGGCGGGCGGTCGTCACTCCGGCGTGATCCGTAAGCTGGATGGGCGTGCCACGGGGCGCACCATCACTTACTTCGCCCAGCCGGCTCCCTGGCAGATTCGCATCAGCAGGTAGGCGACCGTCGCGGTCGCGGGCAGCGTCAGCACCCAGGCCCAGACGATGCGTTCGACAACGCTCCACTTGATGGCGTTGAACCGTTTGGCCGCGCCCACGCCCATGATGCTCGTGGTGATCGCGTGCGTGGTGGAGACTGGCATTCCGAGATGCGCGGCGACGGCCAGCACCGAGGCGGCGGTGGTCTCGGCGGCGAACCCGTGGATGGGCTGGAGCTTCACCATCTTGTGCCCGAGGGTCTTGATGATGCGCCAGCCGCCGGCGGCGGTGCCGGCGGCCATCGTCAGCGCGCAGGTGAACTTGATCCAGACGGGGATGTGGTCCTTGTTGGGGCCGAGGTCTTCGATTCTGAGAAAGCCCAGCCAGTCCGGCAGACTGGCGAGATCGCCCGCCTTCGTGCCCGCGACCAGCGCCAGCGCGATGATGCCCATGGTTTTCTGGGCGTCATTCTGACCGTGGCTCAGTCCCATGTAGCCGGCGCTGAAAATCTGGAGCTTGCCGAAGACGTTGTTCACCGTGACCGGGCGCCAGTTCAGGCACAGCAGGTAAAGAGCGGACATGATGAGGAAACCGAACACCAGACCCGCGAGCGGCGAGAGCACCATCGGGAGGATGACCTTGTAGAGCAGGCCGCTGCCTTCATACCAGTGCGCGGTGGCCGCGGGTGCCTTGGACCAGATGAGCGCGCCCCAATCGCCGTGGGCCGAGGCGACCGTCGCTCCGACGAGGCCGCCCACCAGGGCGTGGCTGGAGCTGGACGGCAGGCCGAACCACCATGTGAGCAGGTTCCAGAAGATCGCCCCCAGCAACGCGCAGACGATCGTGTGCGTGCTGACGAACTTCGCCTCCACCAGGCCGGAGGAAATCGTCTTGGCCACGGCCGTGCCGAAGAAGAGCGCACCGAACAGGTTTGTGGCCGTCGCCAGCACGATGGCCTGCCGCGGCGTGAGCACCTTGGTGGAGACGACCGTTGCGATGGCGTTGGCCGTGTCGTGAAAGCCGTTGATGTATTCGAAGATCAACGCCACGAGCACGACGGTCAGGACGAGGGTCATGCGCGTGCGTCAGGAATGCTTGAGGACGATGTGGGTGACGACGTTGCCGGCGTCGCGGCAGCGGTCAATCACGCGCTCCAGCAATTCGTAAAGATCCTTCAGGAGGACGGTCTTGTGCGGCGGGTGCTTGCCCTGATAGACGTCGCGCAGCAGCTCCAGCACGGCCTTGTCGGCGTCGCCCTCAAGTTGTTGCAGCCGGTTGTTGAGCGACTTGACCTGCTCCAGGTCCGGGCGTCGCAGGCCGCGCACCATCGTCACCAGGGTCTCGACGGCGAGCTCGATCAGCGCCGTCTGCCGGGAGAAGTCCAGCCCGCGCACCTGGTCGGGCGCGAGGTTCAGCCGCTCGCCGAACTTTTCGACGGTCTTGGGAATCTTGTAGAGCGCGTTGGAGAGCGTCTCGATGTCCTCGCGTTCGATCGATGTGACGAACGTGGTGGTGAGCGCCTCGCTGATTTCCTGGGTGATCTTCTTGTCCGCGCGGCGGGAGGCTGCGAATTCCTCCAGGCTGCCTGGCTGGCCGGCGGCCTTGCTGAGCTTCACCATGGCCTGGACGCTGTGCCGCGCCTCCTCGGCGCTGGCCTCGAGCAGGGCGAAGAAGCGGTCTTCCTTACCAAAGAGTCGGGCGAGTGAAAACATGCGGGCGATTTGTCACACAACCGCCATGATCGCGCACGCCTTTTTTCGCGTGAATGGGCCCGGTGTCCGGTGGTGCCGGAGCGGGCCGGCTACTTCGATTTCACCTGCGTCCACGCCTCGTCGTAGAGCCGGGTTTTGGCGCCGAGGTCTTCGAGGAATTCCAGCTTCGCCATCACCTCCGGCGGCGGGTAGATGGTCGGGTTCTTCAGGTCTTCCAGCTTGATGAAGGGTTTCGCCGCGGCGTTGGGCGTGGCGTATTGGAGGAAGTTGGAGAGACGCGCTCCAATCCCGGCCTCCAGCACGAAGTTGATGAACTGCTCGGCCAGGTCGCGGTGCGGGGCCTTCGCGGGGATGCACAGGTTGTCCACCCAGATCTGGCTGCCTTCGCGGGGGATGAAATAGCGCAGCGTGGGATCGTCCGTCACGGCGCGCGCGGCGTCGCCGCTGTAGGCCATCGCCGCGTCCGCCGTCTTGGCGAGGACCTTGTTCTTGCCGCCGACGCCGCCGTCGAAGCCGAGCGCGCGCCGTTTCGCCTCAACGAGGACATCCCGCGCCTCCCGCAGATGCGCCACCTCGGTCGTGTTCAGGCCGTGGCCCTTGAACTTCAGCGCCGCGCCCAGGCAGTCGCGCACCGAATCGATCAGCACGAATTTTCCGGCCTGCTGGCGCGCGTCGAAGAGCAGCCCCCAGCTTTCCACGACGGCCCTGCCTGCGGCGGGACGCACGAGGATGCCAACCGTCCCCCACTGATAGGCGACGCTGAACCGGTTGCCCCGGTCGTAGGGCGGGTTGGCGAACTTTGCGTCGAGATTCTTCAGGTTCGGCAGGTTGGCCGGGCGCAGCGGGGCGAGGAGGTTGAGCTTCACCATCGGCG
>Ga0172379_10010533_pt1 | contig 11167 bp, 11 predicted proteins | sample GrowelOW334metaG_FD_119756 | JGI IMG/M metagenome (GOLD analysis project Ga0172379, IMG submission 119756) | Groundwater microbial communities from an aquifer near a municipal landfill in Southern Ontario, Canada - Groundwater well OW334 metaG | ecosystem: Environmental > Aquatic > Deep... | reverse complement strand
GTAGTCGCTGGTGATATAGGGCTGGTGCCGGCTGGACAGCAGCGAGTGCATGGAATGCCCGGATTCATGCGCCAGCGTGGACACCTCCTCGTAAGTGCCGGTGAAATTCTGCAGCTGGTACGGGTGCACGGCGTAAACCCCGGTACTGTAAGCGCCAGATTTCTTCCCGGTGGTGGCCATAAAGTCCACCCAGCGGTCGTCGTAGCTTTTTTTAAGGTCGGCCGCGTACTGCGTACCCAGCGGGGCCACCGCCCGCAGCACCAGCTCCTTGGCTTTCTCGGGCGTATACGTAAGGTCGGCTTCCTTTACCAGCGGGGAATACAGGTCCTCATAGCCCAGCTGCTTCAGGCCGAGGATGCGCTGCCGCAGCTTCAGGTACCGGTGCAGGGTAGGCAGATTGGCGTTCACGTCCTCTATCAGGCGGCTGTAAACGGTGACCGGCACGTTGTAGGGGAACAGCGCCGCCTCCAGACAGCTGTTGAACTTGTGCACGTTCCGGTTGAAGATATGGGTGTTGACCAGCGAGTTGAGCGTGGTTCCCAGGGTGGTTTCGAATTCAGCGTACTTCCCCCAGAAAGCCCGGAAAACCTTTTTCCTGTCGCCCGCGTTGGCCGAGCCCCGGTACTGCGTGTAGCCCTGGGCGTCCAGCCGCACCTCTTTGCCGTCTGAAAGCTTTACGTAGGGGTACGGCATGTCGGAATTGGTAAAGGCCGAGTGCGCGCTTTCGGGCGCCACTGTAAGCAGTCCGGCCTCGGCCGCCACCTTTTCCTCGGCCGCGCTCAGCGTGTGGGGCGCGCCCCGGAGAATTTCCGCCAGCCAGGGGGCATACGGCTTAAGGCGCGGCTCCGCCGCTATAAAAGCGTCTATCTTATTTTTACCGACGGCTATTATCTCCGGCGCCATAAAAGAGGTGGCCGAGGCGGCCTTCGTGCCCAGGTCCGTGGAGGCCTGGCTCATCCGCCAGGCTTTGCTTATCCGCGTGTCCTCGTCGCTGCGCATATTGGCGTAAACCTGCAGCCGGCCCAGTTCCTGCATCAGCGCCATTATTTTATCCACGGCGGTAAAAAGGTCTTTGCCGGAAAGGCCGAGTTTCCCCTGGTAGTCGGCCAGCTGCGGAATGCGGGAGGCCAGCTCTTCCCTTTTCTTCTCCCAGGCGGCGTCGTCCGGATACAGATCGGCGGCGTTCCATTTGTATTTCTCGGGCACGTCCGCCCTTTCCGCGGCTTTCGCCGGCCCGGCCCCGAGGGCCAGGGCCAGGAACAATAAGCTGAAAATATAACGGTGTTTATTCATAATCTCCGCTGCCGGGCGCGGCAGCGCCCCCCCCTGGTTGGACCTAAAAGTGTTTCTTCTCCGGTTGCCCCGGGCCACCGCTTCTTTTCCGTCTTATTCCGAAGCGGCCGATAAAGTTTCCTTAAGCTTTTTTTCCACTATCTTATTGTAGGCCGCGGTCTTCTTCTCTGCCTCGTCGGAGAATTTCTCGTAGAAATCGTCCTTCTCTTCGCTGGCCGCGGTGTACTCCTTCATCAGCAGCTTGTGTTCCTTATTGAGGGCCTTAAGGGCGGCTTTCCTCACTTTCGTGTCCGTTTCCAGCTTGGCTTTCTCTATGGCGTCGTCTTTTTCGTTGATCCGCTTTTGTATGGCCGACAGCCTGCGGTCGAAGGCCGCGGCCTGGAGCTCGTTCGCGTCCATCCAGGGCTTGAGGTCGCGGACTATGTCTTTATAACCGGACAGCAGCGGCTGAAAACAGTGGGGGCAGGACGAAGGCTGGACCGCCTCCGTCTTCACCGCCTCCGGGACGGCGGCGGGAGCGGCGGCGGCCGCCTCCTCCGCCTGCGGCAGCGGCGCGGCTTCCCCGGCGGCCGCGACGGGCGCGGCGGAACTCGCCTGCACGGGGTTGGCGGCCTTGGCCGCAGTTTCGGCCGCAGGCTGCTGCGCCGCGGCTTTCTTCGCCGGCTTCTTTTTCGCCGGCTTTTTCTTCGCGCGCGCGGCGGGTTTGGCGGCCGGAACGGCGTTCACCTGCGCCTGGACGGGCGGCTCCTGCTGGGCGGAGCAGGGCGCGGACGCGCCGGCGATAAAAAGCGCTGACACTAGCATGATGAGATTTTTCATATCGGTGTTCCTCGTGTTGTACGGCCGCAGTTCCCGCCGCTTTTTTTCCTTAATTGTCCACCGTCGTTATGGCTTCTATCATATTCCAGTCGACGTATGCGCTCCTGCCCTGGCCCCTGTTAATGACCAGGCATTCCTCGGTATCGGTCACGGACTCGGCCCTGAGCGCGCCGGCCGGGGTGATGGCCCTGATCAGGATCACGAATTCCTTGTCCCTGAGCGTGTAGGTATCCTCGCCGGGCCGGGAATCCTCGTTGACAGGTTTAAGGATAAAACGCTTCTTGAATAAATTCTGCCATCCTTTCCTTTCCATAGCTAGCCTCCTGTGAATAATTAAATAATAGGTCCGGCAAGACCGCCGGGCTAGTTCCCTTTTTTAAACAGCCTGTTCTCCATCTCGCTGATGGCGTCCGCGTCGCTCTTATCGAGTATCTGCTCGGCCTCGCCGGAAGCCTTAACGCCGGCTTTCGGCTGCTCTTTGTCCACGCGCCTTGGGGACGCCGCCGCGCCCTGGGTAGCGGAGTTCCGTTTGAACCTTACCGCCGTGCCGGAGACCCTGATCTTCTGCCAGCACCATAACCCCAGCAGGCCTAAGCCCCTTTCGTCGTCCACTGCCGGGTTGACGATAGCCTCGGCCGCTACCGACTTAAGCGCGTTCTCGGTGGCGGCGATCAGCGAAGCGTTCCCGTTCACCGGGATAAAGCAGAGCAGGCGGGTGCTGGAGCTTTCGCCGGTAGCCGGGCCCACTATCTCCATGGCCTGCGGCGTAAGCGTCATGCCCGTAGGGTGCGGGGTCACCATGGCGCAGCCGCACAGGAAACAGGCCGGCAGCAATAAAATGTTTTTCTTCATAATTAAAGGACCGTCATCCCTCCGCGCCGCGCTTAAAGCGTATCCCCGCCTTTTGACCCTGCGCGGCCAGCTACACTATTCTAGCAAAAGACTCCCGCCGCCTTCCGCTGCTTTGCAAAGCGGCCCCTGTAACGGTATAATAGTGTGAACATTGACTTTCGTCATACTAACAGATACCAAGGAAAGAACATGAAACGCAACCTTCTGCTGTCCGCCTTCTCCGTACTACTGGCTTCCGCCATCCCGGCCGCGGCTTCCGACTGCCCGGGCTTCCTGCCCCCCAACGACCTCAAGATCCCCGTGAACTCCCTGGACGCCAGGGGCATCATAGAGACCCAGTTCAACGAAGTCATCAACACTATCGAGAGGATCTACAAACCGGTAGTGGCCGCGCAGGGCAAGGTGCTGCAGATCAACCGCCTTTGGACCGACTCTACCGTTAACGCCAACACCTCGCTGAGCGGTAACCGCTTTATCCTCAACATGTACGGCGGCCTCGCCCGCCACGAGACCATCACCATGGACGGCTTCGCGCTGGTGGTCTGCCACGAACTGGGGCACCACCTGGGCGGCGCGCCCAAGGGCGGCTGGGCCACCATAGAGGGCCAGTCGGACTATTACGCCAATCTTAAGTGCCTCAGAATGGTCTTCGCTGACCCCGCCGCCACCGCTTTTACCCGCGTGAAAGGTAGCGACGAAGTGGCGCAGAAGGAATGCGACGCGGCTTTCACCGCGCCCGCCGACCGCGCTATCTGCTTAAGGGCCGCCATGGCCGGCAAATCCGTGTCCTACCTGTTCAAGACGCTGCACAACGACCCCGTCTTCCCCGGCTTCGACACGCCCGACCCCAAAGTGGTCACCGCCATGTTCACCGACCATCCCGCTACCCAGTGCCGGATGGACACCTACCTGCAGGGCTCGCTCTGCCAGCGGCCCGTAACGGCCCCGCTCAGCAACACCAACACCGCCGACGGCGCCTGCACCCGCTCCGCCGGCTTCTCCGGCGGCTTCCGGCCGCTGTGCTGGTACAAACCGGCCAACGCCGCCGAGCTGCTGCCGCCGTTACAGCGGACCTTCGGCGAAGAAGAGCCGCAGTTCCCCGCTTTCTCCGCGCTCAACGGCGACGTCAGCTGGTACTAACAGCTCCTTCCCACAAAACGAAACCGCCGGGCTGCCCCGGCGGTTTCGTTTTACAACTTAAAGACAGCGCCCGGCCGCAGCCCGCCGGCATTAGGATCGCTTCCGAATTTGAACATAATATCCGCTTCGCTGTTTATTCTACTCGGCCGCCTGCAGCTCCAGACGCGCCGCGAAATTCTCGGGCAGGAAACACAGGACGCCCGCCGTGGCCAGGCGGCCGTCGCGCCGCATGGCTATCGAGGCGGAGATAACCCGGAACTCAAGTTCCGGGGCCAGGCAGGCGCTCAGGCTGGCCGCTATGGCCCCCGGCCCGCCCTTGACCAGCATCGGCACCGAAGGAATGGCGGTTTTCTTCAAAGCGTTGACCAGCGGGCCGGTGACCGCGTTCAGCAGGACATTCCCTATCTCCAGCAGCAGGGCCTCTTCCAGCTCCGTGCCGCTCACCCGGTAAACCGGACCGTCCAGGAAACAGCTGGAGATGAACTTGATATCGACCGAGCGGAAGACCATGGCGGCGGAAAAAGAAACGCCCTGGCGGAGGTTGACCTGGACGGCGGCTACGCCAGGGCCGAAACCCGCCAGCTTGACCGCCTCGGCTATCGTCGCGGAGAACACCTTGACGCCGCACAACTCCCAGGCCCAGGACGAAACGTCGGCGGTCCGCAGCATGCACCTGCTCAGCCCGCCCGCCGCCAGCCGCGTTATCGTTTCTTCAGGCTCCTGCCTGGCGATCTTAAGCGGCTTCCGGTGCAGCGCGGCCTGAAAGGCTTTTTCGAAATCGCCGTGATGGAACGGTTTATAAATTATCCCCGAGGCGCCTAAAAGCATCAGCCGCCTGTTAAGCCTGTCCTGCTCCACGGCGGTCACCATGATCACCCTGGCGTCCGGATCCATTTCCCGGATCTCCTCCAGCACCTCAATGCCCGACATCCCCGGCATTATGATGTCGAGCAGCACCATTTCCGGGCGCAGCTCCCTGAAGGCCTTAAGCGCGCCGGGGCCGTCCCCGGCCTCGCCCGCCACGGTATGCCCTTTGCTCTCCATGATAACCCTGATCAGGCTTCTGATATCCGCGCTGTCATCCACAATAAGCACTTTCATTTGTTTCCCATGGCCCTCTGCCTCGCAGCACCGGGACCGCGCCTAGTTCCTGGAGGGGTCCAGCCGCTTCAGGGTCTTCCCTATCTCGCGTCTTGTGTTCTCGCTGCCGCTCAGCTCCTGCGCCCGCTCATAGTATTTTATGGCCAGGCCGGCATTGCCCAGTTTCTCGAAACAATAGGCGAGCCCGCAATAAGCGTTTACCGCGTGCGTGTCGTAAAGGCCGGCCTGTTTGGCCGCCGAGATAGCCGCCAGGTAAAGGTCCCTGGCCTTTACCAGGCCCCCCTCCTTCATGGCCAGCCAGCCGAGCCGTTCGTAGAGGAAGACCCGGCGGCCGTCACGGGCGGGAACGGTCGCCATGGCTCTCGAGTAGGCCCGGCCCGCGCCGGAATAGTTCTTCCGCGCCGCGAACTCCTCCGCCGCGGTCACGTAATCCTGGTACGAGAGCTTCCCCGGGCCAGCCTCCGGGCGCCAGGGAGAGAGCTCCTCGTCGGACTCCTTCTGCACGGCCGCGGCCGTCTCCTCCGGAGCCGGAGCCGCCGCGGCCTTCGGCGCCGCGGTCGGCAAACGGATGAAGACGCCCAGGTTTACCGCCCAGCCGATGTCGCCGACCCCCCAATGGGTGCCCCCGCCCGGCAGGAACATCAGGGCGGGCGAAAAATCGGCGCTGAAGGAAAAATCTTTATCCAGGGCGTAAGCGCCGCCGAAAAAAGGCGCCAGCTCCGCGCCTGAACCGGCGGAGCGGCCGGAGCCGAAGCGCACATAACCCGTTTCCAGCCCCGTATAGACGGTCCACGGCCTGGCCTTGAGGAAGTTCCAGTAGCCGCGGACGGCGTAAGCCTGTACGCTGTTGCGGACGATAGCCCTGCCTTCGCCCGCATAGTCGGAGAAGTCGTATTTGACCGCGAGAAAGGGATAGCCGAAACCCAGGCTTAACTTCCCATGGTCAAAAAGTCCGCGTTCTTCGGCCGGCGCCGGGGCATCGCTCTCGTCGGGCTCCGGGGCGGCCTCATCGGTTGCGGCCGCCGGCCCGGAGGCAACGGGGCCGGGCTCGGAAGGGCTTTCTTCCTCCGCCTCGGCGGCTTCCTGCCGGTCGAGCGCGCTGCTCCTTACCGCCAGCAGCACCTTGTTGCTGGCCCCGGCCGCGCGCAGCGCCACCAGGGCGTCGGGGCCGCTGTCGAGCTTCTCGGGGAATTTTTTTATCAGCGAAAGGATCAGCCCCTCGTTCACGCTGGCTTTCACCATGGCGATTATCCGTTCGTTCGTGAGGATCCCCGTCCGGGGCTTAGCCTGGGCGGCGGCCGTACCGCCTGAAAAAGCGGCTATCGCGAAGATAAGGGCTGCGGATCTTAAATGGCTTTTCATGTTTGCGTTTTTACCGGCCGCCATTCCTAATTATATGAATTTAGCCGGAGGAAAGCCCCGCCGCGTTAAAAGACGCCCGCCGGGACGGATAAAAACGAAGCCGCCGGGTTTCCCCGGCGGCGTCGCCAGCTGTCCCGGCTTTTAAAGCTACTGCCCTTTCTCGGAGAAGTAGCGCATAAGGCCGCCGGCCGTCCTCTCAACCTGGTCCTTGTCCCCGCGGGGACATTTCTCCGAAACCACCGCCTTGAATAATTTTTTTTCTTCCGCGCTCTGGCCCATAGCGTACGAAGCGAATTCCTCGTAGCTGGCCCCGCGCGCGGGCAGTTCCTTCTCGAGGATCGGGCGATACCGGTCGCGGGCCGCAAGGAACTGCCGCTTAAGTTCGGCGCGGTCCCCGCCCTCGCCGCCAAGGGCCCCCAGCAGGTCCATGCTGCCTTCTATGTCCTCCATCAGCTTGGGGGAAGAACACAACAGGCCGGCCAGCGCCGCGCCCGCTTTGCCGGCTTTGACCGGAGCGCCCGTAGCTTTTCCCGCCGCCCTCGCCTGGAACCTGGCCTGGGCCTGCGCCGCGGTCTCCTCGGCGACGGTTATCTTTTTTTTATGTTCGGCTATCTTTTCGCTCACTTTTTCGCAGCCGGTGCAAAGGAAGGCGGCGGCCGCTAGCAGAATTATGTTCTTATTCATTTATCCCTCTCGTCCCTGCTTTAGAGCAGATCGATGATGCAGTTCGCCTGGGTACAGGTTGTGGACCCGCTGTTTATGTCATAGATTATGGTGTAGATGCCGTAGGCCGTAGCCGGCGTAGGTATCGGGTTCCTGGTGGCGTAGACCGTGCCGTCCGCGTCCAGCAAATAGGTATAGATCTTCTGGGCGCAGCCGCCGGTGCCCGCGCAGGCGACGCCGTTGCGGTCGGTGAAGGCCAGGTCCAGGTCTCCCCAGTTATTGGTATACCTGCCGTTCTTGGCCTGAACGCGGGACTGGGCGGACTTCACGGTGCTGAAGGTGCTCTGCGCTTCCGCCATACGGGCCTTCTCCACCACTTTGAAATACTGGGGGATGGCCACGGAAGACAGGATGCCGATGATGAGCACGACCACCAACAGTTCTATAAGGGTAAACCCGCCGCGTATTTTCATAATTATTAATCCCTCTTCCGCTGCCCCAGCCTCGGAAGCGGCCCTGCCTACAGCCTACAAAATGCAAATTGTGAAAGCAATTGAAGCCGGGAACCGGCGCGGTCAGCCGCAGAAACGTGAGACCAGCGAGACCAGCGTTTCCACCCGCGAGGGCTTGCAGAGCACGTCCACGGCGCCTATGGCCGCGGCTTTCCCCTCCACCCCGGACAGGCCGGTGATGATGGCGACGGGAATGGCGGCGAGCGCGGGATCGTCCTGCTGGACTTTCCGGAATTCCCAGCCGTTCATTTCCGGCATCATCAGGTCCAGCAGGATCAGCCTGGGCCGCGGGGAGGAACCCCTGAGGTAGGCCAAAGCTTCCTTGCCGTTGCCGGCCACGGCCGTGCCATAACCCCTGCCGGCCAGGGCCGCGCTGATCAGGTCGCAGACGTTCCTGTCGTCGTCCACCACAAGAACGTCGGGTGCGGCGGCCCCGCTCATGGCCGCCACCCTGCACGCAGACGCGTCGCGAACCCGGAATCGAATATTGGAAACATAGCGCTATCCCCCTGCCCCCATGATAACAAAAAAACAGCCGTTTAGCGCTACCGCGGTTAAGATCCCCGCCCCTTAACCGGACAAAGCAAAACCGCCGGGCTTCCCCGGCGGTTTTTCACTTTTTATTAACGATCTCGGCCCGATCAATCCCGGTTCAGGACGAAAATACCGCCGGCGAACAGCAGCACGCTGGCCGCGGCCATCGCCGCGGACGGCGGATGCGAGACGGCCTCCGCCGGGCTGAAGTAAAGGTACATCTCGAAACTTACGCCGATGAGCCCCAGGACGGCGGCGGCCCAGCAGGCAAGCTTAAGCGGGGTGATCTTTTCCTCCAGTTCTATCGGCGCGGCAGGAACGACGGCGGGCCTGTCCACCTTGACTTCGGCCGAGGGGCCGCCGGAAAGACCGAGCAGTTTCCTTAAGAGCTCCAGTTCGCGGGAATCCAGCCAGACGCCGCCGCAGGCCTGGCATTTATCCACCAGCAGCATCGGATTAACCAGGCCGCCGCGCGACATCCTGTTCTTGCAGCGGGGGCAATCGAGGCCTTCGGCCTTGGGGTTAAGAAGCTCCAGGCTCGCCGCCGCCCCGCCCTGCGACTGTTCAAGCAGGGCCTCTAGTTCGCCCTTGTCGAACCAGATCCCGGAGCAGCCCGGGCAGACGTCGAGCGGGAGATTTCCCAGTGCGGGGGTCTCAACCAGCGCTTCGGAAGAACATTTGGGACAATTCATCATATATTTTTCACCGAACTCCTCTTATAAATTTCAACCCCGGGCCGGCAAGTTCAAAAGCCCGGCTGCTTTATATTTTAACTTTTAATCGGCGCCCTGTTCCCCCCATGCCATCTTTCCCTGCGTTATAGCCGCCCGGCTCCCCGGGATTACGGGCGGCCCCATGTCTTTTCAAAAACCGTCCGGCTCCGGCTCCTCGTCCGGAGAAACCGCCTCGAGCAGCTCGGCGCACCGGTTCTCCTCGTAAAGGTCCAGCATTTTCTTGTCCAGGTTCGCCTGCTTTTGCGCCGTCCACTCCGGCACGACGCTCTGCACTTTAGCGGCCCGCTCCTCCACGGTCTGGTTTTTAATAGCCCTGGTCTTTTCCTCTGACCCCGCGCAAACGGCCAGGCTGTCCTTCAACGCGTCGCAGCCGTTGTCCTTCTTCGCGGAAACAAGGCCCGCGTCCGGCCCGGCCTGCTTCTTTTCAGCCAGCCAGACGGGAGAGCACGCCTCGTATCTGTCTTTCAGGGAGACAGTTTTCAGGGGTTTAGCTTTGTCGGGAGCGCGATCGCCCAGGTGCTTGCGGTTGGCCTTCAGAATACTGCGCGCCAGCCTGGCGCGGGCCTTAGCCGCCGCGTCGGCCGGCGTAAGGGCTGCCGGGCGGGCGGGCTGAAGCGGCAGCGCCTGCCGCTTCTTCGCTTCTTCCAGCCCGGCCTTTGCCGCCGCATAACCGGGATGAATAGCCAGGACGGCGGAATAGTCGGCCGCGGCCTTCGCCGGATCCGCCGCTATTTGTCCCCGTGCCGCCGCGACCAGGGCTTCCGCGGTTTTGATCTGGTTCAGCCTTTCTTTTGCTTTTGGCGCGTGATCTGAAGCCCGGATATACATGTCGTCATATAACCCCGCGGCCTCGGAAAGGGCGCCTTCGTTGAACCTGATCTCCGCTATCTTGAACTTAGCGTCCGGGATCTTCTTGTCCCCGTAGGGCGCCAGGCTAAGGAACTTTTGGTAATAGTCAACGGCGCCGGGCTCGCCTTGTTCGTTCAGGATGTCCCCGAGCGCATACCTGCTGGCGACCGCTTCGGGGGCTTTTGGATATTTCAGGATCAGCTGCAGATAGGCGGTAACGGCTTTGGCCTTCTCGCCGCTTTGCTCCAGCCTGCCGGCCTGCTTAAAACGATAGGCTCCGGTGTTGATACCGAACTGATAGGCCGCGGCGGCCGCGGCCAGGCACAGGCAGAAAAAAACCAGTATTTTCACTTTCGGAACCGCCGCTCTTTTAACGACAGCTTCCTCCGGTTCGCTCGCGGCAGCTTGTTCCGGAGCTTGTTCTGGAGCCTGCTCTGGAGCTTGTTCCGAGGCCTGTTCAACGGCCGGGATCGCTGGCTTCGGTTCTTCCGCCGGAGTCGGGGGTTCGGGTTCCTCGGGCTGCGCCGCGGCGGGAGGCTCCGGCAAGGCTTCCGTTTTATTCTCCGGTTCGCTCACGGGGGCTTGTTCGGCAATTTGCTGCACGTCCGGCGGCGCAGGTTCGGGGTTTTCGGGCCGCGCCGCGGCGGAAGGCTCCGGCAAAGCTTCCGTCGCGCTCACCGGTTCGCTTAAGGGAACTTGTTCTGGAGCCTGTTCAACGGCCCGGGACACGGGCTTCAGTTCTTCCGCCGGCGGCTCGGCCTCAGTCTCCGCAGGCTGCGCCGCGGCAGCAGGCTCCGGCGCCGGGACGGTTTCGGTTTTTTCAGCGGGAGGCGGTTTGGGGAAATCCTTAAGCAGTTCGGCGTCGAACGAGCGCTGCTCCAGCCTTATCAGGACGTCCTTGATATGCTGTATCCCTTCGTTCAGATCGTCTTCCTGCATTTTCATATTCTAGCAAAACGCTCCCTTTCCTTCCCCTTAAAAGAATAACGCCGGCCCGCCCGGCTTTTAAGTTCCGCGGCAAATGTGCGAGAATATAACATGCCGTCAGGGAATAGCCGCAAGGCGACGAACACGCAACACCGAACTCTTCAGAGAGAGCTTACTTCTATGAACTCCGACAAACACCACCGTGAAATAATCCTGCTGGGCCTGCCGCCCGTCACCGCCGAAGTCAAAGGCATGTGGCACAAAGGCTACCCGGTGCATAAAGGCGAGTCCGAGGCCAGCGTGAACTTCGCCACCCTCTTCGCCAAGAAGCAGGGCATAATCCCCGACCAGGACCTGCTGCGCCGGGAGTGGCTGAACTTC
>Ga0172379_10010532_pt1 | contig 11168 bp, 7 predicted proteins | sample GrowelOW334metaG_FD_119756 | JGI IMG/M metagenome (GOLD analysis project Ga0172379, IMG submission 119756) | Groundwater microbial communities from an aquifer near a municipal landfill in Southern Ontario, Canada - Groundwater well OW334 metaG | ecosystem: Environmental > Aquatic > Deep... | reverse complement strand
TTTGTTTGCACAAAACTACCTGTGCGAAGTTGATAGAAATAAACTCCGCTTGAAAGTTGTCTGTTGTTAGTAGTTTGTTGTGTGTTGAACGAAACTTGGTAGCTGCCTGACTGCTTTTCTTCGTTAACTAAGGTGGCTACTTCATTTCCAAGCACATCATAAACTTTTAACGTAACGTAACTGCTTGCGGCAAGCTGATAACTTATTACGGTTGTCGGATTGAACGGATTGGGATAATTCTGCGAAAGTAAAAATTCCGTTGGAGTTATATTTTTTTTATCTTCTTTAACTGAAACTACACCCCCTTCGTTATAAACTGTTAATCCGCCGTTCATAGTTCCAATCCATTTATTTCCGAATTTGTCTATCGTTATTGTCGGTACAGTGTTATTAGGCAAGCCTGAATTTGAAGTATTATAAACCGTATAGTTTGTTCCGTTAAATTTGACAAGCCCACTATCATAAGTCCCAATCCACTTATTCCAAGAACCGTCTATCGCTATTGCATTGATATAGTCACTAACAAAGCTCGTATCTGAAGTATTATAATGCCGCCCATCTGAAGTATTATAAACCGTCCAGGTTGTGTCGTCAAATTTGAAAAGTCCTCTTGACGCTCCGATCCACTTATGTCCTGAGTCGTCTATCGCAACTGAACTAACATAGTTAAAATACAAGCCAAGGGGACCATGGTAAATAGTCCAGTTAAGGTTGCCATCAAATTTGGCAAGTCCCCCATTCCATGTTCCTATCCACTTATACCCTGAACCATCTATCGTTATTGATGTAACAGAGTTGTGAGGCAAAAACGAATTATTTATAGTATAAACAGTCCAAGGATGGTCGAGGCATTTTACGAGTCCACCACCTTCAGTACCAATCCACTTATATCCTGAACCGTCTATCGCTATTGCAGTGATAGGATAATTAGGTAATTCTGAATTTGAACTAGTATAAACAAACATCCATGTTGTGTCGCTAAGAACGGCAAGCCCGCTATTCGTCCCAATCCATTTATTCCCTAAAGCGTCTATCGCAATTGAATTGACTTCGTCATCAGGCAAGCCCGAATTTGACTTCTTATAAACCGTCCAGTTGGTGCCGTCAAATTTGGCAAGCCCATCCCTTGTCCCGATCCACTTATTTCCTGCATTATCTATCGCAATTGAATTGACATCGTTGCCAGGTATGCCGGAATTTGAAGTATTATAAGTTATCCACTGGGGGTTTTGTGCATGGAGAGAAATAAAAATTAGAAAAAAGAAAAGTAACAACTGTGATGTTTTCATTTTGAACTCCTATTAATTTTAGTTTCAATTGATAAACACAATAAAACCAAAGGCTCCCAACTTTAGCCGAACTAGTTTTTGAAAATTTTTATAAATTCGTTACCAAAATATAAACCATTCCAAGGTCATTCCCGGATTTTTCTGTTAACAATGTTCCGGCAGTAACTCACCATTCATCTCTTTCCCATCTCATATCTTTCTGTTAATTTTCACTTACAAAAATTTGCAAAAGGATTCCACATGAAACTCATATACTATTTTATAGTTGGCATTATTATTTCGACGATGTCATTCTCTCAAAATACTTTTTACCACTCTAAAGATTTTACGATAACCAACGAAAAAGTTACTCAAGGAAGTTTTGAAGCTAAAGCTGTTTCACCAACAGAAATCAATTCCTCTTATAAAAGCATTTACAAAAAATCGGCGCAAAATAAATTGGAATTTAAATTCAGTTTAAATGGAATGGATAACGAGCGGGGCTTTGCGCAGAATCATCAGCTTACACTAAAACCGGTAAAGGGAAAAATGATCTCGCCGATTTTTGTTTTTGGTGAAGCCGATACTTCAACAATAAAAGAACAAACCGAATATCTAAACGAAGATATTGAGCTGACGCTCCGCGTTGATATGCGGCAAGTACTGAAAGAATTCAAAGAGAAAAACTATTTTGAATTGTTCAACGGTGAGAAGTTTTATGCAAAAGATTTTGCCGGAGTTTTTATCGCCGGAAACATTGAACCTCTTTCGTGGGATTTTCAAACACTCGGCACAAAAAAACAGTTTCAATTAAGTGATGAAAACAATGACGGTATTTACGAAATAAAGCTTCTCATTAAGAAAGATATTTCCGCATCCGATGAAGATAAATTATCAACTCAATGGAAATTGACAAAAGATATTTCATCGTATCCCCAATTACAATCGTCTTCGGTTTTGCTTGATGCGCTTTACAACCAGGCGATTGAAGAAATGCTTTTGGATGTTCGCGAGGACGGCGCATTTATGGCGGGAGAAAAATGGCCCGGCGTGTGGACGCGCGATATCAGTTATTCAATTCATCTCGCGTTCGCGATCATCAATCCCGATGCGGCTAAAACAAGTCTGCTCGCAAAAGTTAAGAACGGAAAAATTATTCAAGATACCGGAACCGGCGGCGCGTGGCCTGTTTCTTCCGATAGAATGACATGGGCTTTGGCTGCATGGGAAATTTATAAAGTTACCGGTGATAAAGGCTGGCTGCAAAAAAGTTTTTCCATTATAAAAAATTCCGCTCTTGCAGATTTGGAAACCGTACGCGACAGGCAAACGGGATTGTTTAACGGCGAATCTTCTTTCTTAGATTGGCGCGAACAAACGTATCCGCTCTGGATGGATCCGAAAGATATTTATTCCTCAAAAAATCTTGGAACGAACGCAGTTCATTTTCAAACTTATAAAATTTTAACAGCAATGGCTTCCGAATTACATGAAGACCCTTCCGAATTGGATGAAGACGTTTCTGAATTTGATGAGGACATTTCCGAATTTGATGAGGACGCTTCCAAACTGGATGAGGATGCTTCTAAATTCATTTCTGCCGCAAAAAGAATTCAAGACGGAATGAATAAACTTATGTGGATGCCGAAGAAAAAATATTTCGGACAATATTTATACGGAAGGAATTATCAATCGCTTTCACCAAAATCGGAAGCGCTTGGCGAAGCATTGAGCGTGTTGTTTAATATTCCGAATACGAAAAGGCAAAAAGAAATTGTTGAAAATACTCCAGTTACAAAATTTGGTATTCCCTGCGTTTATCCGCAGACGCCGAACATCCCGCCATACCACAACGATGCGGTTTGGGCTTTTGTTCAAGCCTATTGGACGATGGCGTCGGCAAAAGTTAAAAATGAAACATCGGTTGAACATGGACTTGCATCTCTTTACCGCGCGGCGGCATTATTTCTAACCAACAAAGAAAATTTTGTTGTTTCATCTGGCGATTATGTGGGAACGCAAATTAATTCCAACCGGCAGTTGTGGAGCGTTGCCGGAAATTTAGCGATGACGTACAGAGTTTTTTTCGGAATGCAATTTGAATCTGATAAACTTATTTTCGCTCCGTTCATTCCTAAAAATTTTTCGGGTGAAAGAACGCTCTCCAACTTCAAATACAGAAACGCACTGTTAATCATTTCCGTTAAAGGTTTTGGTGATGGAATTAAATCATTTAAACTTGATGGAAAAGCTTTAAAAAATAATTTTATTGAAGCCTCGCTTGAAGGAAAGCATTCAATTGAAATTATTTTGAATGGAAAAACAACAAAGTCAAAAATCAACCTTGTAGAGAATAAATACGCGCCGGAAACTCCTAAAGTAGATTTTGTTTGGGGAAAATTAGTGTGGGAGAAAATTCCAAAAACTGATCATTATTCAGTTTATAAAAATGGATTGAAAGTAGCCACAACAAAAGAAGTTGTTTTTTCGATAGCGCCAAACATACCTGATGGCAAGAAGGGTAAAATTTTAGAAGAATATCAAGTAAAAGCAGCAAGTAAAAATAAAACGGAATCTTTTTTAAGCGAACCCGTTGTAATAAACCACGAAGAAAAAATAATTGAAATGGAAGATTATGTTTCTTCCTACGAGAACAAATATTCAAATTACTCAAGCAAAGGCTATGTAAAAATTGAAAAGCAAAATCACCAGGACATTAATTTTAATTTTACAGCTGAGACAAGCGGACTTTACACAATCGATTTCCGATACGCCAACGGCAATGGACCAATAAACACCGATAATAAATGTGCAGTTCGTTCTTTGTTGGTTGATTCTAAATTTGCCGGCGCGATCGTTATGCCGCATCGCGGTGAAAATAGCTGGAACATTTTTGATTACAGCAATTCGGTTCAGATCCGCCTTGAGAAAGGAGAACATTTTGTTACTTTAACTTTTAGAAATTCTGACGATAATATGAATGGAGAAGTAAACGGCGCTTTGCTTGATTGTGCAAGAATTCGTTTATTAAAATAATCCTTAATTGAAGAATGCCTTATGGCTGTAAATTGCAGACAGTGTGCCTATTTTCATATAACGTGGGATAGAAATTTCCCTTACGGGTGCAAAGCGTTTGGACTTAAAACAAAAAAAATTCCTTCGGCAGAGGTGTATCTTTCCTCCGGTAAAGAATGCATGAAATACCAGCGTAAAGAAAAAACGAAGAAATAGCGGTTGATTAAAATTTGAAGCAGTAAAAAATTAAGCCGGAGATGAAAAAGAAGTTCATGCAAGTTAAGATGTCCCTAAAAACGGAAGCGCATAAGCGAAGTAAAATGATGATAGAAACAAAACAGTTGTGCAATATGTTGCAGTTACAAAGTGATCGTTAATCCTTCGCGCGCTAAAAACACTTCAAGTTCTTGCTCTTTATAATTTTTCTTTTTATAGATAACTGCATTAGCACAAAGTTTTCGGATGGCATCATCATTTCGTTCAGGTCCATGATGAGTAATAGCAAGTTTCTTCACACCGGCTTTAATGGAAATATCTACTCCGAAAAGTGCAGAGCTATGCCCCCAATCAATTTTTTCTATCTCTTCATCAAACGAATACTGAGCGTCAAAAGCGAGTAAATCCGCTTGATTATAAAAATCTATGTAAGTATTTATTTTTTCAAAAGAAAGATTATTGTATTCTCCGTCTGTGGCAAAAACAAATGATTTTCCTTCAGATTCAATTCGGTAAGCAAATGATTTTCCGGGGTGATGCAGTTCAATGTGTTTCACAACCGTATTATTAATTTTTATTTCTTCATCCCGCTCTAATTGAACAAATTCTTTTTTAGCTAACATATAATCTGTTGAAACCGGGAAAAAGCGAAAGTCCTGTTGGTATTCTAAACGTTTTTGCAATTCGGAATGAGGGCTGTGAATGGTTAAATGATAGTTCGGCAAATAAGCAGGGAGAAAGAAAGGAAATCCTTGAATATGATCCCAATGAGTGTGCGATAGAAAAATATGAAACTGCATCGGTTTGTTGTTCTTATTCAGACTCATGATTTCGTAACCAAGTTCTCTTATGCCGGATCCCATATCTAAAATGATATGCGCATCATTAGTTTTCACTTCAACACAGGTAGTATTCCCGCCAATAACAAGGCATTCTTCCTTTGAAAGAGAGTCTAAAACTTCTTCCCGGTTTTGCGGCGTAGAAATATCTTTTTCTGCTGCAAATTCAAGAACTCGAAGCATTTTTTTTCTGATCTGTTTTCCATTCAACGGAGCCGGGACCGAACCGCGTACTCCCCAAAAGCGGACTTGCATTTTGCTACCTTCAAAGGTTTTGTTGAAATTGTTTAGTGAAAATATAATAAAAGTTTTTTATAAATGCTTTGTTTTATGTTACAGTGCAATATTTTTTTATTGGCTAAGACCATTTAACAACCGCAAAAAAGTAGAGTCTGATCATTTTTTTGTTCACCAATTAAACTACCAATTTTTATACTTCAAACAAACTTATTAATTAATATATTTGTGACAAAAGTAACAAAAATTTGGAGTCGTTAGTGAAAATATTCCACACCATCCTGGCTTTACTATTGCTGCCGCTATCTTGGCAACTGTTTGGACAAGAAAATCCGGAACCCAAGACTGATTCAATTGAAGTCTTTATTATTGATTCATACATTCCACCTGAAAATCCAAACAGGTTTATTCTTTCTTTTTACACAAGTGATTCATGCAAAACAAAACTTATGATGGAAAATAAGTTAGAATTCCCAATTTCTAACGAACTAACAGACAACCATCGAACTGAAATTGACATTACCAAACTCAATATAAAAAAGAACAAAATAGCTTATGTTATTTTGATGGAAAATAGTAAAGGGCTTAAATCAACCAGCGAAGTATTTGAACTTGAATTACACACCGGCGATCAAGTAATTGAAACTAAGTCGAACTACTTTTTTACTTGTTTAACCGGAGGAATAGTTTTTTTAACTCCTTCATTAACGACAGTCAACTTAAACGGAAAAACATACTTCGGATTAAATAAGGAACTGCCCGTTGTTTCACTTTTCTCCGGTGGTTTTAATTATCCAAGCGGTTATTTGGCAATTGAGTATGCACATATTTTAAAAGTTGAAAAGAAAAATTTTTTCCGGCTTGGGTATAAACACATTTATGAAATACCAAAATTAGAATATATTTCAGCGGGACTAAGCGGCTTTACGGATTTTCGCGGTTTCAACGGAATTAGTCCCGAAGTATCTATCGGGTTAATAAAAATCTATAATGTTTTTACCCTTTATTCACGCTATCGATACAACTTTTCCCCGGGAAAAAGCGAGTCGGCATTTTCCGAACTATCATTAGGACTTTATTCTTCATTTTTCACTTTGCATTGGTAAAAATTAAAGAGAACCGAACGTGATGTTTTTGATAATTCCGGTCGGAGAATTTTTGATAAAATTTTAAGAAAACAAATGTCTAAACAGAAAAATGAAATAGTTGATTTAGGAGAACGGGGAAAGTATAATCCGGCAAATAAATTAAATTCCCTGACCGGGAAAGAATGGATAAAATTTTCCAAATCGTGGTTCATCCATAAACCACCTCAAAGAAAAAAGAATGAAGTTCTGCATCCGGCAAAATTTCCGGAATCGTTGGTTGAAGAATTTATTTCATTTTTCACAAAAGAAAATGAATGGGTGTTCGATCCTTTCCTTGGCACGGGAAGTACATTAATTGCAAGCGGCGCTCTCGGGCGTAATGCAGTTGGCGTTGAATTAAGCGATTATTATTTCCAAATTGCTAAGGAGAGAATTGAGCATGAAAAATTTGCAAATACAATTCTTCCGCTTTGCGGTTCATCATTACAATTGCGGAAAATGTTGAAAAATATTTCATCAATTAAAAAACAATTTGATTATGTAATTACTTCGCCGCCATATTGGAATCAACTTGAACGAAACTCAATGCGCCAGAAGAAGCGAAAAGAAGATGGGCTTGATACAAAATATTCGGAGAATAAAGAAGATATTGGAAACATTTCCAACTACGAAGATTTTCTTAAAACCCAGGCACAAATATTTGATGAAGTGTTTGCCATTACAAAAGAAAACGGTTACCTTACAATAATTACAAATAACGTTTATTATAATGGAAAGCTTTTCCCGCTTGCTTTTGACACTGCAATTTCTTTAACAAAACGCGGCAAAAAAAGCTGGACATTAAAAGATGAAAAAGTCTGGCTGCAAAACGATAAACCGCTTATTGCGCTTGGAATTAATAGCGCCTGGGTTTCTAACCGGCATCATCAATACTGTTTGATCTTCAGGAAAGAAAAGAAAAATGGCTGATACTACTTTAACTGTTTCCGAAATAACACGATTAATTAAAAAAGACCTGGAAGAAAATTTTTCATCATTAAGTATTGTTGGGGAAATTTCAAACTTCAAAGCTCATTCTTCAGGGCACTGGTATTTTACGCTGAAAGATTCAGACGCTCAAATATCCTGCACAATGTGGCGCGGAGTTAATAATTATGTTTTTTTTTCGCCGCAAGACGGAATGAAAGTTATTATCATCGGCAGAATAACGGTTTATCCTCCACGTGGAAATTATCAAATCGAAGTGCGGGCAATGCAGCCTGCCGGAGTTGGAGAACTTCAGCTCGCTTTTGAAAAACTGAAAGAGAAACTTCAACGTGAAGGTTTGTTCGATCTAGAGAACAAAAAAGAACTTCCTGAACTTCCTATGAAAATTGGAATTGTAACTTCGATCGGTGGTGCTGCACTAAAAGACATGATCAGTGTTGCAAAAAGAAGATTTCCACTCGTTGAAATATCTATTGCCTCATGCGCGGTACAAGGAATTGGAGCAGCAGAATCAATCGCCGAAGCAATCCACTTGCTAAACAAGCAAAACGATGTTGAAGTTATTGTGGTTGCGCGTGGCGGCGGTTCACTTGAAGACCTTTGGGCATTTAATGAAGAGATAGTTGCTTATGCAATTTACAAATCAAAAATTCCCGTAGTTACGGGAATTGGACACGAAATTGATTTTACTATTGCCGATTTTGTTGCAGATTACCGCGCGGCAACACCAACAGCCGCAATGGAAATTCTAACTCCCGAAAAAGAAGAAATTGAAAATCTTATTAGAAATTTTGATGATGAATTAACCGAAAAAATGTACGACAAAATTGCTGGTATCAAAGAACAAATTTCTTCTGCTTTACATTCATATGGATTTCGTTCTCCTTTCGATATGTTGAAATTATATAATCAAAAAGTGGATTCCGCCGTTTACCGCGTTAATCAAACAATTGATAAATACTTAACCATTCAAAAAAACAAAATTGCATTACTCGCTTCAAAACTTTCCGCCAACGATGTGCAAAAAACACTCGCTAAAGGTTTTGTTTTAGTTAAACAACAAGATAAATTTGTACCAAGAGCTAAAAATTTTCAGTCTGCTCAACCGCATACGCTGATTTTTTATGACGACCGTATAGAAATAAAAAAAAATTATGAAGAAAAAAACTAACCAATCATCTTTTAAAAATGATTTACAGAGATTAGAAGAAATATCCATTTTGTTAGACAGCAGCGAACTTGATCTTGAGGAAGCTATTTCTCTATATGAAGAAGGAATTCAACTTTCAAAAAAATGTTTGGAAACTTTAACAACCGCTGAGTTAAAAGTAAATGAATTAAAAGCAAAAATTGATTTTAAAAATGATGATGATTCCCTTAACTGATTATTATACCGGAGCTTTTCTGAATGTCCGAAACAAGTACATATAAAATATTAGATAAAATAAATTCGCCTGCAGATATTCGCAATTTAGAGATCAGTGAATTAAAAGAACTCTGCTCTGATATTCGTCAATACATGGTTGATGTTATTTCCGAAATCGGCGGTCATTTCGGTGGTGGACTTGGTACTGTAGAACTAACTGTCGCACTTCACAGAGTATTTAATACGCCTGAAGATTTAATCGTTTGGGATACGGGTCATCAAGCTTATCCGCATAAAATTGTTACCGGAAGAAAAGAAGGACTTAAAAAGATTCGTCAATTGGGCGGCATTTCCGGTTTCTTAAAACGTAACGAAAGTGAATATGATACTTTTGGCGCCGGACATGCTTCAACTTCAATTTCTGCCGCACTTGGAATGGCGATCGCCCAAAGATATAGTACAAAAAATAAAAAAGTTATTGCCGTTATTGGCGACGGAGCGATGACCGGAGGTATGGCTTATGAAGCGATGAATAATTCCGGAGTGCTGAAAGCTGATTTAATTGTTGTCCTCAATGATAACAATATGTCTATTGCTCCAAATGTTTGGCAGATCTCAAATTATTTCACAGAAATTATTTCTCATCCGGAGTTCAATAGATTCAAAGGTCAAGTGTGGGATTTAACCGGCAAGCTTGATAATTTCGGCGACCGCTTAAGAAAAATTGCCGTAAGATTAGAAAATGGAATTAAGGCTGTCATTACTCCGGGAATGTTATTTGAAGCGTTAGGGTTCCGTTATTTCGGACCCGTAAATGGACACAACGTAAATCAATTAGTAAAACTGTTTGAGCAAGTAAAAGAATATAAGGGACCAATTCTCATTCATGCAATTACGGAAAAAGGAAAAGGTTATAAACCTGCTGAAAAAGATGTTCAACATCTGCATGCAGCAACTCCGTTTGATAAAGAAACCGGAAAGGCTTTGAAAAGTTCAAGTTCTGTTCCTTCATATACGAAAATATTCGGAGAAGCTCTTACGCAGCTTGTTGAAAATAATCCAAAGATTGTTGGGATTACCGCGGCAATGCCCGATGGAACGGGATTAGATATTCTAAGAGAAAAATTTCCACAAAATTATTTTGATGTTGGAATAGCTGAAGAACATGCCGTAACTTTTGCTGCAGGTTTAGCTACGCAAGGGATAATTCCGGTAGTTGCAATCTATTCTACATTTCTACAAAGAGCGTTTGATCATATTATTCATGATGTAGCCTTGCAACATCTTCATGTAGTTTTTATCCTTGATAGAGCCGGATTGGTCGGCGCCGACGGACCAACTCATCATGGAACTTTCGATTTGACATACTTAAGATTGATTCCTTCCATGGTAATTATGGCTCCCAAAGATGAAGCTGAATTACGGAACATGCTATACACAGCAGTTGAATATAAAGATGGACCGGTAGCTGTCCGCTATCCAAGAGGTTCTGCAATCGGTGTTAATCTTAGTGAAACATTTGAAAAAATTCCGATAGGAAAAGGAGAACGAATTAGACCCGGAAAAGACGCTGCTTTCCTTGCTGTCGGATCAATGGTTCAATTTGCAAGTAAAGCCGCAAATGAATTATCGAAAGAAGGAATTGAGATTGAGGTAATAAACATGCGCTTCGTTAGACCTTTGGATGAAAGTTTGTTAGATGAAGCTGCCAAGCAAAACAAAAAAATTATTACGTTGGAAGAGAACACGATTGTCGGCGGTTTCGGAAGCGGAGTGTTGGAATATTTTTCTCAAAAAGGTTATAAGAATGATCTTCTGCGTATCGGGTTGCCTGATCAATTTGTGGAACACGGAACGCAAGCAGAGCTTTATAAATTGCTTGAGATTGATGTTGAAGGTATCATAAAAAAAACAAAACTATTTCTTGTACAATAAATGAATTCTTGGGAAAATTATGAATCAAGTTAAAATTGGGATTATAGGTTTAGGAAGTATAGCACAGCTCGTCCATCTTCCAATGTTAAAAAAATTAAACAACGCAAACGTTACTGCCGTAAGTGAAATAAATAAAAGTAGATTAGTTAGCGTGGGTGAAAAATTCGGAATAAAAAATCTTTATACTAATTATGAAGAAATGCTTGAGAAAGAAGAA
>Ga0172379_10010531_pt1 | contig 11168 bp, 10 predicted proteins | sample GrowelOW334metaG_FD_119756 | JGI IMG/M metagenome (GOLD analysis project Ga0172379, IMG submission 119756) | Groundwater microbial communities from an aquifer near a municipal landfill in Southern Ontario, Canada - Groundwater well OW334 metaG | ecosystem: Environmental > Aquatic > Deep... | reverse complement strand
CCATTGAGAGAGATCAGGAGTGTCGGTTTTCTTTTTGAGATGGAGTTTTTTGAGAATTTTCTCGCCAAACTTTTGTTCTTCAAGAAGTAAGGGGACTTGGTAGATGCTTTTTAGATCGGGGTTGCTGATGATATCTTCTTGATGGAGATTGCAGAAGACGGCGATTTTTTCTTTTCTTTTTTGGTCGAGGGGTTGTTCGCTTCTGGTGACGATGAAGTCCGGCTGGATACCCATGCCATTGAGAAGCTGGACAGATTGTTGGGCAGGTTTGCTTTTGAGTTCTCCAATACTTCTTATGAAAGGGACATAGGTGACATGGACTTGGAGGACATCTTTGGGGTAGCGGAGTTTGAGGATGCGGCTGGCTTCGAAGAAGAGACTGTTTTGGTATTCGCCGACGGTGCCACCGAGTTCGATGATGACAACATCGGCATGGTTGGTTTTGCCCGCCTGGGTGATGCGGTTGATGATTTCGTCGGTGACATGGGGAATGGCTTCGACGTCTTCTCCTTCGTAGCCGAAGGCTCGCTCGCGGTCGATGACGGATTTGTATACTTGTCCTGCAGTCATGTAGTTTTCTCGGCGCAGAGACAATCCCAAGAAGCGCTCGTAATTTCCCAGATCTTGGTCTGTTTCCAGGCCGTCTTCTGTAACAAAGACCTCACCATGTTCTTGAGGGCGGATGGTACCGGCATCGATATTAAGATACATGTCGATCTTGACGATGGAGACTTTGATACCTTTGGATTGGAGAATAGCGCCTATTGATGAGCTGGTGATGCCCTTACCTAAGCCACTGACAACACCGCCGGAGACGAATATGTACTTCATGAAACACTATTTTCGAGTAAATGGACGGGTAAATCAAGTCTATCTTTGTGGTGTGATATAATTTATTTTGAAGTTTGCCCTCAAAACGTCTGAACTTTTTGTCTAGAGGTACTTTCTAAGTTAAGGATCCTTGGTTTTGAAAAGAAGAGAAACATGAGCAAATGATTTATTCCTGACGGACGGGGTTTTGAATATTTAGGCACGATACACAGGAAAATAGCCTTTATACAGGGCAAATCTATTTACTTTTGCCAATTTAAGCTTAAAATAGGCGTTTAGTCATTGTTTATGAATTACACATGCTAAAGAGCCTTTTAGAGGATGCTATCAAGGAGTCTGGGTTTTTGGCGATTGACCTCGGAAGCCCAGGAATTGAGGTTAAACCAGGCAGATATTCTCCAATATATATAAACATGAAGACAACTTGGAAAAACCACCATCTTCTGTCTAGAATGTCTCATGAACTTCAGAGATTGTGCCTAGATTGTGATTGTGTAGTTGGGGTTGAAACAGGAGGAAGTCCATACGCGGTGTCTATTGCTCAAAATCTAGGAATTAGTCTTTTGTTAGCCAGGAAAGAGCCAAAAGATAATATCGGAATTTTGGCTGGTGGTTTGAATGGAGATTGCCATAAGTTCGCCATTGTTGATGACGTTTTAGCTTCTGGAAAATCAATGGAACCAGCATTTAAAAGTATTAAAGATTTGGGGAAACAAGTAGTCTGCGTTGCGATTCTAAGCTATGGAATGGATGATTTAATTGCTGAAAAGTATGGCATTGAAGTTCGCACTCTTTACAAAATTGAAGATCTCCTTGACAGTCTCAGTACAGAGGAAAGAAATAAATTGAGTGAATATGTCAAAGGTTATCAAGAAAAATTGAAGTCAATAATAACAGAATGAAAAAGGAAGCGATTCTAATTTTAGACTTTGGTAGTCAATATACACACTTAATAAAAACTAGACTCTTTGATTTGTCTGTGTATTCAATTATTGAAGCAGGAGATATATCCTTGGTAGAGTTTACACAAAACAACCCAGAAATTAATATAAGAGGAATAATCTTGTCCGGTGGTGCTCAATCAGTTTACGATAATATCATTAATTTTGACTCATGTTGGTTGAATTTGAATGTGCCAGTTTTGGGAATTTGCTATGGACACCAGCTGTTAGCGGATAAGCTCGGCGGAAAAGTGAAAGAATCAAAGTCTGAATATGGATGGGAGGAATTAACCATTGTTGAAGCAAAATCGGCTTTATTTAAAAATGTAAGTAAAGTATCTACTATCTGGATGAGCCATCGGGATACAGTTATTGAATTGCCAAAAGGTTTTATGTTGACAGCAAAAACCAATAGTTCGACAAATACAGCGATTGAGAATCCAACGAAGAAATACTTTGGTGTTCAATTTCATCCAGAAGTTTCTCATACTACGGAAGGAACTAAAATATTGGAAAATTTTGCTATAGGAATCTGCCAAATCCCCAGGAGTGAAGGTTGGAGTCCTGCGATATTTATAAATGAAACTGAAAAAAAATATAAAAAATTGGTGGGAAGCAAAAAAATCGTTTTTGGATTATCTGGAGGAGTTGATTCAATGACAATGGCCGCCATATTGAGAAGAATTTTCCCCAAGGACCAATTGAGAGCTATATACATAGATACGGGATTAATGCCAGATATAACCATGAGTCAAGTTAAACAATTTTGTGAAGCTCAAGATATTCCCCTGATTATTAAGAACTCATCAGTATTATTTTTTGAGAGATTGAAGGGTGCGACCAATCCTACACGAAAAGGTAAGATTATTGGTAGGGTTTTTATTAGGGAATTTGAAAAGATAGCAAAAAAATACAACTCTGACTTTTTTGCACAAGGAACAATTTGGTCAGATGTTATTGAGAGTGGAGTTACAAAGTTTTCTTCTCAAATAAAGCCACACCATAATGTTGGTGGTCTACCAAGCAAGCTAAATTTCACCCTACTTGAACCTTTAAGGGAGTTGTTTAAGGACAAAGTGAGAGAGTTAGCAAAATATATGGAGTTGCCTGATCGGGTCGTCAACATGAAGGTGTTTCCTGGTCCAGGATTTGCGATAAGAGTTGAAGGTGTCGTCAATCGTAAAGATGTGTCTCTGGTTAGAAAATGTACGAAAATTATCGAAGAAGTGATTTATGGTAGCGAAATAAATAACGATATTTGGATGGCATTTGCCATATTAGTCAAAGTTCCAAGTTTGGGAGTAAAAGGGGATAAAAGAGTTGAAAACAAAAATGCTATCGTGGTTAGAATTGTAGAATCAACAAACTCAATGACTGTTAATTTTTCACAGAAAGCATTCCCATATTTAAAGGATATTTCTACTAGAATCGTAAATGAAACTTCTATTGGGAGAGTTGTTTATGATATTACTAATAAGCCCCCAGCTACGATTGAGTGGCAATAATGAGTATGAGAAGTGAATTCCAAAACATGTTTAGCCTTGAAGGACCTGATGGTTCTGGCAAGACGACACAAATTCCCCTAATAAAAGCAGAGCTTGAGAATCGAGGGTTTGAAGTAAAAGTCCTTAAAAGCCCAGACACAACACCTTTGGGGGAATTTATTAGAGAGAATGTCAGAACTTTAGAACCTTGGTTACGTAACAATTTATTCTTGCTAGACATTAACTATACTTTGAAGAAAAACGATACTTCGAGCCGTGCAGTAGTTTTATTGTGGGACAGATATGTAGATTCATTTTATACATCTAACAGAGAGATGACCCTAAGTGAATCTACTGAACTTGTGAAAGATTTGCCTAGGCCAGTAATGACGTTTTTACTTGATATTGATCCTCAATACATATTTTCTGAAAGACAAGCTACTTTGGATCACCATTCAGATCCAGAATGGTTGCAACAAAAAGTAATGCGATATCGAGAGCTGGTAAAGTTGGAATCAGATAGGTTTTTAGTAATAGACGCCAGGTTGCCCATAGAGGAAATAACAAAACTTATTGCAGATTCTATTGAAAATATGATGAACAAAATAGATGAGCAATAAACCCGCAGATCTCTGGAAAAAAATTGATGCTAACAAGACCCCCGGGACAATGCCTGTTTCAGAAGTTTTTTGGTCTAAATTTAAACCTGGAAATCAAATATTGGAAGTCGGTTGTGGCTGGGGAAGGATCATTGAAAACTGTCTTGATAGAAAGTTGAGGGTTGTTGGAATTGATATTAATCTCAATGAAATAATTGCGTTGACAACAAAATTGAATAAAGACGGTGTTGATTCAAATTTAGTAGAAATTTATGAAAAGAGTGTTTTGGATACTGGTTTCAAAGATAATAAATTTGACGGCATTATTATGCAAGGGGTTTTGTCAGCGTTAAGTAGAAAGGACAGGATGAAGTGTCTTGAAGAGGTGTATAGAATGCTGAAACCTGGAGGCTGTGTACATATTGGAGAATTTCAATTAAATGATTCAGACCCAATATTTAAGAAAAGATACGATGAAGATTTTTTAACAACAAAGGAATATGGGACTCTTTCTGTGAAAGACGGAAACGGTAATGAGATGTATCAAAGCCATAATTTTAGTATTGATGAAATTACGGATATGTTAAAGCGTAGCGGTTTCGCTTCGACTAAAGTGATCAAGGATATTTTTACTTCCTATCACGGAAATAAAAAACCTGGAATGATGATAATAAGCAAAAAATAATAATTACTTAGAATAACACTATGATTGACTCAGCCGAAAATAAAACACATTTAATTCTGGTTAATGGTGTGGTCTTTAATGAAAATAAGGTACTAGTTTCACAAAGAAGTTGGGACGAGCCCCATGAACCCGGAAAATGGACAATTCCAGGAGGTAAGGTTGAGAGAACCGAAAACGAGGAATTTCATGTCATTGAAAAAACTTTGAAAAATGAAATTAGGGAAGAAACGGGGATTGAAATAGAAGATGAGGTAAAAATGATTACTAACAACACCTTTTTTAGATCCACTGGTCAGCATGTAGTGGCATTCGTTTTTAAATGTAGATATAAAAGTGGAGAGGCAAAACCGCTTGAGGACACAATAGATATCAAATGGGCGACCTTGGAAGAAATAAAGGATATGGAGTTCCCTCCCAATGTTAAAGAATATATATTAGATGCTTTTAGAACCTAATTGTCGGGATGAAAGCAGAACAAGAACAAATCAAGAAAGTTCTCGTTGTGGGAAATTTGGCCAAAGATATTATCCTGGGTTCAGAAAAGTATGGTGGATGTGCTGCTACTATTGCGATAACTCTTAAACGTCTGGGGGTTGACTCTGGTGTTCTGTCTGTTGTTGGTCGAGATGAGTTCAGTGGTGAATTTATTGAGTACTTAGAAAATATGGGTATAGACACTAAATATGTTTATCGCAACATTGAATCAATTCCTGTTTGCGAAGTCAATTCTTCCGAAAATTTAATATCTAGTAGTAACTGGATTGACAATGGTTGTCATGATGCAATGGATGCGTTGTCAATAGACCACCAGCTGAGATTTTATGATTTTGTTCATTTGGTAAGTTCTCCTCCTATTCTCTCGCTTCATCTATCTGAGGAGCTTGATAATATTTCGTATGAACCAGGTCCTATGTTAATTCATGATGAAAAATACTTTGACATAAATGTAGCTAAAAAATCAAAATTCATATTTCTCAATGAGGAGGAATATGATGCTCTTGTTAGTTACGATAGGGGTATATCAAAATCTGGGTATGATCTTCCTGGCTTGATTGCAATGATTGTTACTTTGGGTAGCCGAGGTTCAAAAATTATTAGCAGTAATGGGACTGAAGTTCTTATTCCACCTGTTCCATTGAGGGGAAATATTGTTGATTCTGTGGGGGCGGGTGATAATTTTAAAGCAGGTTTTTTGGCTGGCTATCTAATGGGAAAATCTTTAACAGAGAGTGCGAAATTTGGATCTTTGTTGGGTTCATTGTGCGTCCAACAAAAGGGCGGAATACTGCCAGAAGAGACAATAGCGTCTGTGATGCCGGTTGGCTAAGAGAAACAATGTTTTTTTATGTAAGCTTGTAATAAGAAGAAACCGCCAGTTGGTTTCTTCTTGAGCGTGATAAAGTTTGATTTGTGCCTGTTGATGTGAAATGCGTATTGTCTGGACAAAATGTTATAATTGTGGGTAGTTATAGGGTAAAATATGGACATGTCTGAACAAGATGATAAGAAAAACGAATTGACGAAGGTTTTGCCTGAAGTTGAAAGAGCTTTGAGAGCTTATTTTGCTGGGGATCCAAGTAGGCTTGAGGAAATTGAAAAAGCCACGAAAATAATTGAAATTGAAAACGGGAAAGCGGTCGGCCCGAGAAATTTTAATACTAAAAGTGAACGCGAGGCGGTAAACGCTGCCTTAAGAGAAATTGTTGAAAAAGGAGGAGATTTGCAAAAAATCTATGGAATACCCGCCGTCTCTCAGGATAAGGCTGGGGACGTGGGAGAGGTGCTGGAAGTTTTCAGAAACTTGAAAGATAAGATTGACGAAGAAAGAAACAGCCTTGTTTCACCGGTAACACATGTTGATTCTGGTGGTCTAGTAGATATGATTGAGGATGTTCTTGATAGTATTGAAGATCCTGTCTATCAGATAAGGGAGTTGGAGAGGCTGGCTGAAAGAGCTGCATCAATAGGAGAGAGAGCAGAAATTTATAAGAAGATTGGTGAGATTAAGGAAGGTGCGAGTCATTCTGTTAGCTTGAAGGAAGTAGAAGATAGCTATGACCGATTACTAAACTCCTTAAATTTCACTGGGAATCCTGAACAAAGAATTGTAGCGGCAAAAAGATGGTTAAAGAAATATGAGACTTCACCAGAAGTAGAGGATGATATGAAAGTAGCGATTAGAACTTTGGCAGAAGTAAAACCTGGTGAAAAAGAGCTAGGTTTAGAGGATAAAAAGAGGCTGGTGGCGTATTGTCTAGAAAGTGTCTTTGTAAGAAATGCTAATTCTGGACCTACGGTATATAATTCTTTGTTTAATGTTAGTGGGTGGCTATATACGGAACTTGGTTGGCCCCTTGACAAAACAGACGAATACAGAGAGGCTATTAAGAGAGTGTATGAAGAATTGGGGCTCGATAACTGGATAAGCGTAAGGAATGTTGTATCAGAATGGAACACTCTTAAGAAAGTTGTTGACATAACCCCTGGAGACTTGAGAGCGTCTCTTTTTATGCCTGAGTATACGGAAATGTTTTTTGCCGGATATACAAAAGAAGGAGAGCCGGAAGTGAGGAAAAGAACGATGCTGTTGCCCGGAGAAACTGAGGAAAAAGATATTCAGATTGAGGTGAGTAACGCAATGAAGGTTCTAAAGGATTTTTTTGACGGTAATGAATATTGGAATTATGTAAGTTCTCCATGGGAAAGAAAAGCTGATTTATACGCAAAATTAAAATTGAACGTATATGTTGGTGAAGTTGCTTTTGGAATGTTAATGTCAAACTTAATATTAACCGAGTCAAAAGGTACAGGTATCGACCCTTTTTTAATGATGGTTAACGGCTCATTAAAAAGAAAGAATAATTATAAGGTTGATGTTATGAGATCACCTGAGGTAAGAGGCTATGTTCAGACGTTTCAGGCTGATCAGTTGGAATCCGGTAAAGGAAATAACATTCCAAGTGAGGATGAGATTGTGGTTTGGTTGGCAAGTAATTACCCAAACAGATTAATCCCGACCGGAATTTCGTCAGAAGCAGGTTTGAGGAGCTTGGAGGAAGGTAACTGGTTGCTTTGGCGGGTAAAAGAAAATAGAAAATCAGGAGCAGAGAGGGCAGTTTCTAATAATTATGAGTTACAAAAAAGCAAACATCAAGATGACCCGGAAAATAATCCCTGGATAATAGCAACAAAAAAGGTATTAGAGGGTTTGGGTGAGAGTGAAAAAGAGATTAAATGGTATCAAGCGTATGTAGAGAGAGAAATAGCAGAAATAAAGAGAAGGAATCTATTAGGGCCTAAAGGTAGGTTGGAGGAGGACAAGAAGAAAAAAGAAGATGATAGATCAATAGATGATGCTGACAGAGAAAAGAAGAGAAAAGAGGAAGAAGAAAGAACTTGGAAAGCAATAAAAACAGAGGTTTATGAAATGTCCGGAGTTGCAACGGATACGGAAATTAGGATTGAAGAAATGAAAACGGCTTTAGAGTTATTATCCGCAATCAAAGAAGCAATAAAATCTGATTCTGATCTGGATAAAATGGCGGCGGTTAAATCAAAGACGTTGATTCATTGGCTGACTAGCATGAAAGCTGCTGGTTGGGTGACAGATGACGACATGATTAGTCAGGAGTATTGTTTGGGCTACGATGGAGGGAAGCAGAGTGTTGATCAGTGGGTATCTATGGTTACAGGGAATGTTTGTAAAACATTTATCTATGCACATTCAATAGCAGATTTTAAAAACCCGAGGCCGTTGGAGATGAAGATGTTGGCCGAAAAAGCTGAACAATTACTTTCAATGGATGTTCAAAAACCCCAAATTGATTCTTATTTGTGGACAGGAAAGGAAAGTGGAGTGAAAGAAAAATTAATTCTTAACAGATTGGATTATGTTGATTATGTGGCCGCGCTTTGGGATGATTGTTATGACGTGATTGAACAAATAACTAAGAGAGAACCAAATCCAGATAAATTTCCTAAATGGTGGGGTGCAAATGTATCTGCTCCAGAGGCTGTTGTGGAAGTGGCAAAGAAAGCAGATAAACAGATTGCGGAATGGGGTAAAAGAGCCAGACGTTTTAAGTAGGTCTTTTGTTCTATTGTTTATGGTGTCTAGATCTTGGATAGTTTTTCTACAGTGTCTTTTAGTGTAGCAGACCTTGCTTGCATATCACCTGCAAAACCAGATTTTCTAAACGATCTTGGCATGCCTTTGTATCCAGAATCTGCCCACTGTGCGTTTAAGTTTACGCCACCTTTAAGGGCATCAGTTAGTGCTCCACCGTACTTAAACGGAGGTACTTTGAGGGCGTCGCGGACGATGTCGACGTATTTACTGGCCATGAGAAGAAGGGCAACACCGAGTAAGGCCATAAGAGCACTGGCGGAGTTTGAGCCCCAGGAGCCGAGAGCCGAAGAGGCCAGAGGAGAGGTGACTAGTGGTATTTGTATGGGATTATTATTTCCGACAAGGTCTTTAACTCCAAAAAGTAATTCCAGGGGATTGCCAAAAAATTGGTCATCACCAACAAAACCCGCCCAGTCGGCGATGAGGGTAGGAAGCGAGGTGGTGATGATATTGTCTTGAATTAGAGGCTGAACCATTAGCATATACGAGAAAAGAAGAAGAACCATGGTGATAGGGAAAACCGATAGATTGGCAAAAATACCTCTGATCCATGGACCAAAAGAATCGGAACCGGGAAGAACGTTGCCAAGTAAGATTATGGGAGCAGTGACCAGAGATATAACTACACTAAGGAAGGCGGTGATTAACTTGAGAAAGAGTTTTATATAGGAAATAAGAATGGCAATAGAGAGAATTATGGCAATAAGGAAACCAAAAACAGGCCCAAGGAGAGAAGCAATTAGAAGGCTGATGATTGCCGGTCCACCAATAATGAGATTAACTATGCCGATGGCTGAAGCGGGAAGAGAGAAAAAAGTGTTAGTTACCACTGACATTATCATTCCCCATTGTCCCGAAGCGGCTTTGACAAACCAGTTACCGGTATAAACAAGTTTCTGAGATTCCAAAATGCTGAGGATGGCGTAAAAGAGGACATACATAAGATCAACCATAAGCCCGACAATGGCGTAGGAAAAAGTGATCATAAGGAGAGTAGCGATGAGTTTGGGTATTGCCAGCTGGATGGTGATGGCTGTTTTGGCTGAGATGTTGACCCGGAACATCATCATAAAACCATAAACGATAAAGGCAAGAATAAAGACAACGTAGGCAATATTTCTGAAGGCCTTCCAGATAGGCAAAAAGGGACTGAGAGCAGAAAAGCCATACCCGGTAAGTTCGGGTTGGGTTTGAGCTTGAGCTTGAGGGATAATGTGATGGCGTTGTAGGTTTTGGCCAATGTCGGCAATATAACTCTTGGTACTGGCGGGTGGGGTAGTGAGAAGTAAGGCAAGACCCTTGCCGACTCCCGAGGTTAAGCCGGTATTGTTTTGGCGAAAAAACGCCATTCGTTTTTGGAATATTTGATTGTTGAGTTCACTTGAGGACAGGACATTCTTGTTCTCTATGACGAATTTAACGAAGTCAAAAATAAAGTCTCCGAATTTTTTGTCTGGAGCTTTTTTGCCATTGATTTTTTCGGCAAGGTCGAGGAGGACGATGCTGGAAAAACCGACTCCTTCGCCGGAGAAGGGATCCAGAGGCTCACCTTTTTCATCAAGACACTTGCCAGAGTACCAGGTTTCGAGATTCATCTGGTTATCATTTCTTCTACCACAGAACTCTTGGAGATACTTTTCTGAACCTGCCTGTTCCAGCAATTCATCTAAGTCTCCCGGCGGATCAATAGCAAAAACGGGAGCCGAAAAAACAAAAACAAGTGAGAAAAGGGTAATGAAAATTGAGATGGTGAGGTGGCGAAGCCAGCGAAGCATATATAGAAGATTATACATGAGAGGATGATGAGTGGCGTTGTTTTTGGAGAGATTTGTATGGATTTCCGCCTGCGCGGGAATGACAAAGGATGGAGAGGTATGATTGGTGGCATTGGACCCGCCTGCGCGGGAATGACAATGATGGGGGTGAGGGAGATTGCCGCGCTTCGCTCGCAATGACGGTGTGTGAGATTGCTTCGCTTCACTGCGTTCGCAATGACAGGGGAGCAATGACAACGGGTGCTATTTAAGCAGATTGAAGGCGCTAACCCAGGCGGCGGCGGTGTCGTGGATGTATTGGCGAGTACCGTAGATAAAGATAATTTTTTTTGGATCCACATTTAGTTTGAGTAGTTGTTGTTTGGCTTGGGTGAATGCCTCCGAGAACATGATGGCATGAGGGTTGGTGGTAGTGGCTTCTGAATAATAGTAGTTTGGGCCATAGATTTCCAGATGCAGTAGAGAAGGAGCCTCGTTTGGCAGTCGATAGACATTGATGGTAGTAGCGCCTTTGGAGGTGGGGAAATCTTTGATATAAATGGGGAGATCGGGAATCTTGGCGATTTCTTCTTCCGATTGAGGAGCCAATGCCTTGAGATTTTCCAGATTGATATCGGTGTGTGCAGGCTGGCTTATCTGAGAAGGGGGAATGGTGGGGCGAGTTCCGGGAAAATCGGAGGAGGGGACAAGGGGAAGATTGTGGGTGATCGGGGCGTGTTGTCTT
>Ga0172379_10010530_pt1 | contig 11168 bp, 9 predicted proteins | sample GrowelOW334metaG_FD_119756 | JGI IMG/M metagenome (GOLD analysis project Ga0172379, IMG submission 119756) | Groundwater microbial communities from an aquifer near a municipal landfill in Southern Ontario, Canada - Groundwater well OW334 metaG | ecosystem: Environmental > Aquatic > Deep... | reverse complement strand
TTCGACGGCGCCTCCCCCCGTGGGGCCGATGATATTGGCGCACCATCGGTATTGGGCAAAGCTGTCGCTGACCCGTGATGCGAAGGCAAAGGATGCATTACCCCAGAGAAAATCGCTGTTGCCTCCGGAAACATTCTCCTTGAAGTTGAAGTTCTTGACCGGTTTCGTATCGGGACCGTAGGGAACACGGAGCAGGAAATGGGGCAGGGTTAGGGCCACATTCCGCGAGTCTTCACTTTCCCGGAAGGACTGCCACTTGATGTACTGGGGCATTTCGAAAATGGACTTGAGGTCCTTGAGGTTGGGGAGGCCGGAAAAGTCCGTCAAACCGAAAAATTCCGGGCCCGCCGCGCCGACAAATGGGGCATGGGCCATGGTCGCCACGGCGGAGACGTGCTGGAGGAGGCGGATGTCCTGCGCTCCGGGACCGAATTCGTAATTACTGACCATCATTCCGTAGGGCTTACCTCCGAACTGACCGTATTCACTTGTATAGGCGATCTTGTACAGACCTGATTTGGTGACCTCCGGGGCGTCTTCAAAGTCGTCGAGGAGGTCCTGTTTGCTCACGTTCATCATTTCCATTTTGATATTTTCCCGGAAATCCGTCTTGTCCACGAGGAATTTGAGGGACCGCCAGGCGGATTCCAGCTTCTGGAACTGTTCATTATGGAGGATGACATCCATCTGTGTGCTTAATCTCTGATCCAGGTTGGCAATCATCTCATCGACCAGACCCTGGGTGACCCGTTCCACCGCTTTACCCGGTTTGAGGAGCTCGTCGATGAACGCCTGGAGGCCCTGTTTTGTGGCCGTATAACCTTCGTCCGATGGTTTCAGGCGCGTCGCCTGCACGATCTCATCGAGGAGTGATCCCCCCGTTTCGACCGCCTGAGCCGACGCTTCCTGGACCTTTTTTTCTTCTGCCATGTTTATGTACCTCCTCTCCTTACGATTCGATATTTAGTTCTTTCAAAAGTCGCCCCCTGGTCCCTTCATCCTTGATCATATCCTGAATTTTCTTTCTGAATGCCGGAACATTGCCGAGGGGTCCCTTGAGTGCCTTGAGTGCCTCACGCAGTTCGATGAGCTGTTTGAGTTCCGGCACCTTCTGGATAATCGAATCCGGGTCGAAATCTTTCATTGTCTTGAAGTCCAGATTCACCGTCATTTGGGCGTCCGGATCTGCTGACAGCTTGTTGGGCGCCACTGCCTCCATTTTGACATTTGACGCCGACAGGACATCATCGAAATTATCCTTGTCGATGCTGACCGGTTTCCGGTCTTCCACAGGCCGATCATCCTTGGCGCCGGTGAAGTCTCCCATAACGAGGAACTTCAAGGGCAGTTCGACCTCCTCTTTTGCGTCACCGGTGGCGGGCCTGTAGACGATATTGACCCGTTCTTTTGGAGCAACAGAAGCTTCCTTTGCCATTTTTCTTACCTCCATGCCTTTATTAAAGTTGTCGTTTTCGATCTTATCACCTTTTGCCTTACAGCTCTTAACTTTTTTATCCCCTGAGAGCACGGCAAAAGATATACCAATCTACTATATGCTTAAAATTAAGATATGTATCAACACCAACATCACCATTGTTGCCGACAGGCGCAACACATCCTATGGGCAACCCTCCTCAACCCTTCTTTCCTCACCCCCTTGCGAATCTTCAAACAAATTCCATGGCTCTTACGGGATCCAGAGTCGTAATCCGGTTCAATACTGTTTCCTGCAGGGACTCGTCGCTTTGCCCAGCTTGCAAACGCAGCCCCGTGAGCACTGTGGACAGCACTTCCACTGCCAGATCGGGTTCCCACTGTTCCAGTCGGTACATTTCCATGGTTTGGAGCAGTTCCTTCAAATGTGGGGCCGCAAGGCGGGGTTGCTTGACCTGCAGAAGGAGCCGGCAAAGCCCGAACTGCCAGATGAAACGCTCCCTTGCCGAGTGAGCATGGTTGAGTTTGTCCGTGAAGGTCCCCAGCGCGGCGGGCAGCTTATTGTCCCGACTTTTTTTTTCGGCTTCTTGAACCTGTTTTTCCACAACCTGGCGAATATCCGTCTCGTCGCCCGTAGCGTCGCCTCCCCCTGAGGACATCTGGCTGTTGAGGCGATTGATCCAGATCCGGGTTTCTTCATTGGCAAATGGCGTTCCGTTATCGAAGGCCAGTCTCTCCATGCCCGGCAGCCGTTTGAGATACTGACAGGTTTCCGCCGCAACTGCCTCGCTGCCGTCCTGACGTCCCAATTGATCGAGGGCTTCGGTGACGTACCGACTCAGATCAAGCCAGAACAGAAACTGGCGCACCCTTGATTCGGCCGCATCCAGGAGGTCCCGCCAACTGCGGGACTGGTAAAGATTCTCCAAGGCGCTGATGATCTGCCCATCCGGCGCCGGGATGAGGGTTTTCCCTGCTGTTGCCGGTGGCAGGGCGGTTACTGCCGTCCAGGCGGCAATACGGTTCAGCCGGAAGGACAGCATGTTCAGTGGGTCTTGCTGGGTCAGGAGCGTCGACGCCCTGCCGAGGATCTCAAGACCTTGATTTAGAAGCTTATCCGCATCCGTCTCGGCCGGATCGAAGGCGACGGGTCTAGCCGACTGAGCCGGGGTGTTGGATTCGTTGGGAATCCCGGGCGCCTGCGCCGGTAACGTCGATTCCGGTGCAGGAGTTTCTTCTATTGTTCCTACTAACCCGGCAATCGCGTTGATCATCGGCAATAATAGCGGCGCCTCTTCCATGTTTTCGGCTAAAAAGGCATCGATCGCGTTTATATCCTCCAGAAAACCGTCACGCTCCTGTTTCGGCCACTTCTGCGTCGTCAGGTCTCTCAAGTCGGTGCTGATTTTTTCCTGCCACCATTCTATGGCATTTTTCCTTCCCCGCATCCGTTTCTTGACGGGGAACAGGTCTTCCCAAAAACCTTCCAGAGATTCCTTCAGAATGTGCACACTAAGGGCGAAGCCCCGGAGTCCCGCCGTTTTCAGCAGGGCGATGGAGAAGTAGGACAGAACCAGGAGATCCTTGGATTTATTCGTCAGTATGTCCTCCGACAGTTGCAGGACACGGTTCCAATCCATCGTCCCGGAGAGGGTCGGCGAGGACATTTTTTCTATTTCCTTCGACAGGGCTTCAAAGTCCGGATCGTTCCGTACATCCTGCCCTGCCGGGCTGCCTTCTGAAATCGGTGCTTTGCCGAGGTCGCGTCTTGCCATTGTCAGTTTGCCTCACATTTCACAATATCCAGGGGGACAGCGGAAGGGATTTTTTTCAAGAGCTGAATTACCGGTTTAGCGCCGCTGATCCGGTAGGAAACCTTGATTGAAGTAACGCCAAGGCTGGTTAGGCGCGTCTTCAGCTCTGGAAAATCATCGGCGCTGAAGGTTTTGGATCCACTCTTGAAATCGGACAGAAACTGGGCAAAACCCATATGGCCGGGGTAGGCTTTTGTCAAAGTCATACCGGGGAATGAAATCTGCAGGGTAGTGTCGGCGCATTTGTCGGGCGTCCAGCGTAAGGTCGCCTTCTGAGGGTAATTAAAATTCTTCAGGACCACTTGCGCGTCCGTGCATTGGAGGGTCAGGACGTTGGCATAGGGATCGATGCCGGCATCGTTATTGACTTCAATGGGCAGAGTTTCCATCTGGACAAGATATTCCGGCTGAGCTATGACCACCCCTTCCGCCCCGGAGCTAAGAAAGGCAAGGAAATCCTGATTAAAAGGGACCGATTTCTCAACGCCTGTTTTGATAGACGCCTTCCGGGAAATATAGCCCACCGTGGATTTGGTGATAAAGGGGTTTGCCGGCCCCCCGACAAATTTCCAAACCAGCCCATTGGTCTTGTCAAACAGGAGCACGGGAAGCTTGTCTTTCGGCGCCCCCTGAATGCCGCCGATAACCTGGCTCTCCCATTGTTGTTTCAGATAACAGGAAGTCTGGCGAATACAGTAATCAATCAGATAACCGATAGGGCCGATCATGATATCCCAGGCCTCGGTCATATCGCCCTTTATCGACAAAGTGCCCTTAAGTTTCAAGTAGTTGCTATATGCCAGGTAGATCGCTGCATTGCTCTCTTTGGCGTCAGCGGGAAGGGTAAAGAAATCAGCGGCCATGCGATATCCTACTTCCTGGGATGTGGCGGCGGGTCCGATCTTATCGAGAGAGGTTACATAATCCTGCCAGATCTTCAGGGCATCCGTGCGCTTCTTCAGGGCGTCCAGTTTTTTCCGGTCCATATCTGATCGTATCTCCTGAGATAGTTGTTCCTTTTCTCCGGAAATTTTATCGAGAAAGGACCCCGATGTTTTCCTGGTTTCACTTTTGGCTAATTTCTGGATTTCGTTCAGCTCGACGACGATGGCCAGCCAGGGGGGGAGCTGATCGGCGCCAATCCAGGCCGACTCTTCGGCAATCCTCTGGATGAGACGGAAATATGGGCTATGATCGGTGGTCATGAGGGTGGCCATGGTCCGCTGGCTGGCCATGGTCTGGAGTCCATCTTCCCCTTCCGGGAAATGGCGGACGAAAAAGGTCCAGGCGTTGGTAAACTCTTGCTGATACCATTTCCAGAAATCGGGTTTCCTTTTTGCAAAGTCCTCCTTATCTGCCGTAGCCGCTTCAATGACTCCGATAAAGGTTTCGATATTTTTACGCCCCTGGCTGGTGTAGGCCCCGGAGACGACGACATTGGTGTTAAAGCCGGTGCTCTCCGGTTCTCCCCATAAGTCCTTCAATTGCACGGGTGAGGCGCCGGGGATCCATTTTCTGACCAGCCATTTCATGTTAGGGACCGCTTTCTGCAGAGACGCGAGGGCAGTCTGGTAAATCTCCAGATTTGTTTCCGCCGTCCTCCTGTCCTTGCCCCATTTCAGGTAGGCATAGTAGTTGTCATCGAAAATATCGGCGATGTCCGATGTGGTCTTGGGATAAATCATGACAATAAGGTCGTCGGCGCTTTTTATGAAGGCGTCGCTCTGTTTGATCTTGCCGGTTTTAAGGTATTCCCGCAGGACGTTGATCCGGGCTACGACAAAACTGAAATAATCGGCCTGATCATCCTCCGGGGTATCTCTGGTGACGTCCTCCAGGCGTTTCATGAGGTTCCTGTCGAAGTTGTCCATGATGCCCTGTTTGAAGAGCTGAGTATACTTTGCCTTTACGGCCTTTTCTACAACGAGGCTTTCGTCGAGGCCGAGACGGGGGATGAGCCAGTAGCGGTTGGCCTTTTCCAGGTCGAGAATCTGGAGTCTCATCCTTTCGATCATGATCAGGTCCGCTGATGCATCCTGGCTGAGAACGGCCTGCTGCTGCTTGAAATCCGTACGGAACTTATTGATTGTCATACGATTGTGGATAAAAGTCATGGTTAAAAATCCACACAGGGAAAGACAGATCAAAAGCCAGGCCAAAAGGCCGGTATTGCCAGTCAGGCGACGCCAGCGGATGAATTCGAGAATGGGGCTGAAGAGGGTGCGGTCACCCGGTAGAATGTTCCGGAAGAGGTCCTTGAGGAAGAGATCTCTTCCGGGTTCCCCAGTTTGGGAAGCCAATGCCGGTTGTCCCAAATAATCAAAAAGTTCGGAAGTCGGCTGGCTGTCCTGTCGGGCGCTGGAAAAGTAAAGCCCCCGTAAAGGTGGCGTCTCCTGGTAGGGATTTTCTTCAAATACGGACCTTACGAACACTTCCAATCCCGGGCGAAGCCGCTCAAATTCGCCTGGGAAAACAAGGGCGGCCGGTCCCGGTGCGCATGCCTGGTGGGTCATTATCAGGCGCAGTTCACGGAGGCGAACCGTCATATCCTCCCAGGCTTGGGCAAGAATTTCGTGCCAGTAGGGGTTGAACTTGCGGTTCATGTACCCCATTGCCTGGGATGAATCTCCTTCGGGGAAACAATTGAAGAACTCAACGAAGCCATAGACCAGGTCCATTTTGGTTATAAGGATGTAAACGGGAAACTTTGCCCCCGTAACGCGCATGAGCTGATCGATACGCTTACGGATACTCTGACCGTCCAGGCGCAGCTTATCGTCCCCTCCCGCAAGCAAGGCATCGGCGGCAATCGAAACGATAGCGCCGTTAAGGGGTTCCTTCCGCCGGTACTGGGAAAGCAGGGTAAGGAACTTTTCCCATTCCTCCCGGTCTCGTCCCTCTTCGATGGGAATGGTATAGCGTCCGGCGGAATCGAGAATTATGGCTTCTTCGAAAAACCACCAATCGCAATTGCGGGTTGCCGTAATCCCTGCCGTCCTGGCGATGTCCGTAAGGGGTGAGCTTAGCCGGGCGCTTTTAATGGCCGAGGTCTTTCCCGAGCCCGATTCGCCGATAACAAGATACCAGGGCAGGGCGTAGAGGGGATTGCCTTTCTTGCGCAGATAGGAATCCCTGAGGAGCTCCACGGATTCCTTCCACTTCTCCTGAAGTTCCTGGAGCTGCTGCCTTTCATGGGCAGGGAGCCCCTTGATGGCGGACTCGTCCAATTCCACGACCCGGCGAACGAATTTTTTTTCCCGCCGCCGTAACAGGTATCTTTTTAGAAAAATAGCGGCAACGACAAGGCCAATAAGGCCTGCAAAGATCGTAGCCCCCATCCACCATGGCCAGCCCTTTTTAATGGTGATCCAGTACAGGAACCCGGCCAGAATTAGGAGCAGGATGATAACGGCTGATATTTTCAGAATTTTTTTCAGCATGATCAGAATCCAGGTCCGAAAGAGGACTGGCTTATGCTTGAAAGCAAAGCCTTGTAAACGGAAAACAGGGCAATTACACCGAGCAGCGAAATGGCCATGACGATAATAGTGTAAATAGAAAGACCGCGGAGCCAACGCTTGCGTTTGACCTCAACGGGCACGCCGCTGTATCCATCGGGGAAGAGTTTTTCCGTAACACTCATATCCAGATTGTCTTTGACCAGGAGCAGGTTGGCCTTCTGTATTTCCACGAGTTTTTTGTCGTCTTCGGGCAGAAAATACCGTCCCTTGAATCCTAGGGCAAGGCAGTAAGCATAAACTTCCCTGATGGCCGTAGCCTCCGGGTCCAATTCCGCTAAACGGGCAAAGAACTCCTCCCCGGCATTCATGGTTTGGAAGTGAAGCCGCTGTAGTTGGTCTTCCTGCCATCTGCCTCGTTCTGGCCATTCTGAGCAGAGGATGGTTTCGTCAATCCACGCACAGACAGCAAAGAGGGCCATCTGCCGGTCATCTTCGTCAAAACCGGCATCCTGACAGCACTGCCCGGCCTGCTGAAGAAGATCATCATAACGCCGGCGGGTTTCCTCGTAAGGGGGTGGATTGTTCATCCGTCCCTGACAGAGGTAGGTGGTATAGGCCATCAATTCCATAAAGCAGTCGCTCAGTTGCATCTTTTTACCTGCCAATTACCTATAAAGGTCATCATTCCCCGCTTACGAGGTTGCGTCACTTTCTGATTACTATGATATCCGCCACAGTATCTTCCGGAGCATGGCTCCAATAAAGACAAATGTTCTGTTGTTTCTGTATTTCCGACCACTCCGAACTGCTACGGTCAAGCTTGAAATAGGTGGAATCGGGACGGCGCGGCAATCCCGGAGGAAGGACGGTAATCTGATCCAGTGGCATTCCCGGCAGTGCCCGCTTGATGAGGATGGGAAGACGTTCGGCACTGCTGATCTTGACCATATGGCGTATGGTTTGTTCCCATTCGTTGGTATTTACACTGCTTCTCAGCATGAGATAGAAGAGATTACGATTATCGAAGGTTTCTACCGGGATTAATGCCCGGAAATAGTCTCCCTCGCGGATTAGATGAATGACATTTTCGGCGCCGATCATTATGCCGTTGAGGAGTTCGTCAATGAGGGTTTTTGCCTCCTGGAAACAGGAACCGAGTTGATCGTGCCTGTAGATGGGCATGAGTTCCGTCCCGTCTTTCAATCGGCCCAGGGCGTCGATGCGGTCGGTAAATGCGCTCAATTCCCCGACCAGAGAGCGAAGGATACCATAGACCGTCCAGGGGTGGACATGAGGGGTATGGTGGTGCAATAAGGGTACATAACGGATCAAGGCCCGCAGGGCGAGCAGGAAGACCATATAGTTTGATTCATCTGAACCCTGGACAGCCTCTGCGGTCTGGTTGAGTTTGGGGTGCTTGTATTCCTCCAGGACGCTACAGCGCAGGGTCACTTCTTCCCGGATGCCCTTGACCAGTCCCGCGAGGATATCCGAGCAGGTGATAGTGAGTACGGGGGGGATGTAGGCCGGTGAAAGGATGATTTCATTGCCGTTGAATTCCAGTCGGGCCACGGGGACCAACTCATAATCTCCGGCGCCTTCGATTTCATTTTCCCAGAAAATACGCAGGGCGTGGCTCAGGAATTTGATCTGGGCGCTTGGACCGCTCTGATGAAGATCTTTTATTTCCTCCGGGTCAGCGGGGGAGGCAAAGCGGGTGGTGACGGCAGATAAATCATCAGGATTTTTCAGGACAGTCACGTTTTCCCCCCGGGGATTCCATTTACGCAAACCGAGGTAGATATTAAAGGGCTTATCCATTTCTATCCAGGCTCCCTTGAAGGAACGAGGCTGCACCTCGCCCGTGCCGGGGAAAACTATCCAGGTTCCGTCCTGGAAGAGAATCTGCATTTCCAGAATCTCAAACGTCTGATTCTTCAGAGATTCTTCCTGGATACGCAGCCGGCCCAATCCCCAGAAATAAGGCTGTAGATAATTCTGAAGCGGATAGAGGCGGTACTGATCGTGGAGATCTTGCCACTGGAAATGCTGGGGCTGGAGGAAAAGCCCCTGATACCAAAAAATCGGCCTTATCGGGTCTGTCATTTTATCATAACCTCGTGAATAGAGTTGGGTCCTAAAAATAGATTGATGGAGATTGGCTCAATCCAGGACACGGTGGACCGGAAACCATATATGCCGCGCTTGTCGGTGGTTGCGGGAATATCAAAGGTCCGGTTGACCTGCCCTGGTTGCAGGCTATAATATCCCGCGACCACGGCGATGGTCTGGGTATTCTCATAACGGTCGAGGGTGAGGGTCTTTTCTTCTCCTGGTTCAATAAAGGCCTGATCAACGCCGGTTACACTGTTATCAAATTTTTCCGCCTGGAGGAGCTTGCTCAAACCGTCCGCCGTCTTTATTTGCTGATTAAAGGCGTTGAGGCCGCTTAACTGATAGATGACAAGTAAAATAGTATGCGCCCTGTTTTCATAGTAGTTTAAATTAGCCGCTGCTGTGTAGTGGAACTGGATGTCCTTTGGCCCGAAGACACGATTTGGAACGGCGCCTGCAGTAACAGGACTGGGTCCGGGTTCCAGTGAGGCCATTGGCGGCTGGCTTGACGACGCCTGTGTAGCCGGCTTTGAAGAGCAGGAACACAGGCATATCAACATGATGATAAATAAGATGGCTCGATAAGTCATAATCAAAGCTGTTCAGTTTTATAAAGTCTCTTTTACTACATAGCTTGTTACTCTAATGAGATTGGCGTTTTATGTCAATTGATATGTTTCAGGAAACGAAAATTTTTCTCTTCAAAAAATCAAGTTTCCGGGGACAGCAACCCTGCCATCCAGTCCAAGTATTCCCGGCTTCCCATCCTGATGGGGAGGGCGATAATCTCTGGTGTTTCATATGAATGGACCGACTTGATGGACCTTTCAACCTGCCCGAAGAGATCGGCCCTGGTCTTGATAAGGCACTGCCATTCTTCGGCCGTTTCTATCCGCCCCTTCCATGAATACGTGCTGGTTATGGGGCCAACGATCTGGGCACAGGCGGCCAGGCCTCCTTCGATAAGTACCCTGGCTAGCCTCTCGGCCTCGGCCTTTGTTTCAGTGGTTGTGATGATCTGGAGATACTCTGCCATGCATACTTCCTTTGGTAAGTTCATACATCATAATGGCCGCTGCCTGGGGAAGGCTCAGTGATTCGGCGCGACTTGCCCCTGGTATATGCCATCGTTCGTCGATTATTTCAAGGAACTCGCCGGAGACGCCGTGGGATTCGCTTCCCAGAAGCAGGGCTGTTCTTTCCTTCTGCCTGTGCGGGGCAACGCCGTGACGCACATCGCTGCCGATTAGTAGATGGGTTGTCCGGACGACAGGAAGGATTTCAAGGAAATTGAGGTTATCAAAGATCTCCAGATGAAAAAGGCTGCCCATGGAGGTCCGCACGACCTTGGGATGGGTCCAGTCCACCGCGCCTGTGCTCAGGAATACCATGGCAAAACCGAACCAGTGGGCCGTCCTCATGATTGCTCCCAGGTTGTTGGGATTGTTGATGCCATCGACAAGCAGGACATGTCCAGGCGCCTCTTGCAGCCGCGCCTGCCAATTTCCGGGGACCGGCATTTTTACAATGGCCATAACGCCTTCCGGCGCCTGGTCCTGGCTGAGTTTCCCCCACTCCTTTTCTGAGAGGATATACTTTTGGACCATGCTACCACTTTGAACCGTTCCGGCGCCCGGTGTTGCTTTGCCGTTGTCCGGATAAATGGCGGGAGTTCCAAGAAATCGCGAATAGATATCCTCCTTTCCGGCCATTCCGAGGAGGGCTTCGATTTGCCAACGGCTTTTCTGTAAATCCTCGATGACCTTGCACCCCTCGGCCAGGAAAAGCCCTTCCCGCCGTCGGTATTTATTCATGGCTAGTTTCTGCCAGCGCACCAGCTCGGATTTTGATGCTTTGCCAGGGAAGGGTTGAATTATCGTCATAATTTCCGAAACTATTCCTTGATCATCACCAGCATCATCTTAAAGGCTTTGACGGCCTGGAGGGCGTGTGGTTCATGGGCGGGCATGATGATGAATTCCCCTGCCTGGAGCCGGAATGTTTTCCTGGAAATCTTGATTTCCGCCTCCCCGTCCAGGATCGAAACCAGGGCGTCAAAGGGGGCAGTATGTTCGCTCAGCCCCTGACCGGCATCGAAGGCAAAAACGGTAACCGTGCCGGTGGTTTTCTTGATGATTTCCCGGCTGACGATGGACCCCGGTTGATAGGTCGCGATGCTGCTGAGGATAAGGGCTTTGGATTTGAGACTGTCTGTCTTTGTTGCTGTTTCGTCGGCCATGATTCCCTCCTTCGACAAACGATTATTTGATTGTGGACTATATTTTATGGGGCCAATAAAAAATGGCTTCCCTTTATTCGGTGCGTGCAAACCATCCTTTACCGG
>Ga0172379_10010529_pt1 | contig 11169 bp, 7 predicted proteins | sample GrowelOW334metaG_FD_119756 | JGI IMG/M metagenome (GOLD analysis project Ga0172379, IMG submission 119756) | Groundwater microbial communities from an aquifer near a municipal landfill in Southern Ontario, Canada - Groundwater well OW334 metaG | ecosystem: Environmental > Aquatic > Deep... | reverse complement strand
TCAACCGGTTTTTTGCGATGTGCTAGTCGGTAACGATAAGGTATCCAAGCAGTATGTAAAAATGAAAGCTCGGGCGGCGGAGAAATTAGGAATTTTATTTCATAAAGCGAATTTTTCTGCATCCATCACTACCGATCAGTTGATCAAGGAAATAAAAGTTTTAAATAGAATTCCAAATATGTGTGGAATTATTTTACAGCTTCCCTTACCACCACAAATTGATACTCGCTTGGCATTGGATGCGGTTGATCCGGATATTGATGTTGATTGTTTAGGAACAATAGCTAGTGAAAAATTCTATCGAGGCATTACCACTCTCGGTTTTCCGACAGCATTGGCTTGTCTGGAGCTTATTGACTCGCTTAATTTAAATCTGAAAGACAAAAAAATTGTTGTTCTAGGACAGGGCAATTTGGTTGGCAAACCGGTGGCCGCCCTTTTGGATTTTCGCGGATCATCCCCAATTGTTATTAGAAGCAAGACAGAAAACAAAGAGGAACTTATCAAACAAGCTGATCTAATTATTTCCGGTATGGGAAAAGGAAAATACATTACCGGTAAGATGATAAAAAAAGGAGTTATTATTATAGATGCCGGTACTTCGGAATCTGGCGCTGATATTGTGGGAGATGTGGATTTAGATTCTGTTAAAAATGTCGCAGGATATGTTTCTCCGGTTCCGGGAGGGGTTGGCCCGATAACTGTTGCCATGCTCCTCAATAATGTGTTAACAGTAGCAAAACGCCGTATCAAATAATGACTTTTTAGTCTATTTTTGCTATATTTTCTCTATGTCTTTGAGTATCGGCATAGTTGGGTTGCCAAATGTGGGGAAATCCACGCTTTTTAACGCGCTTACCAAAAAAAGTGTGCCGGCGGAAAATTATCCTTTTTGCACCATTGATCCGTCGGTCGGTATTGTGCCGGTGCCGGATGAGCGGTTGGAGAAACTTTCAGTTATGTCTAAATCAAAAAAAACTATTCCTGCTGTGGTGGAGTTTGTGGATATCGCGGGACTGGTCAAGGGCGCTAGCACCGGCGCTGGTCTTGGTAATAAATTTCTCTCTCACATTCGCGAAGTAGATGCCATTATTGAAGTGGTGCGGATTTTTGAAGACAAAGAAATGATTCATGTGCACGATAAGATTGATCCGCTATTTGATATTGAAGTGATTAATTTTGAATTGGAACAAGCGGGAATTAGAAAGCCGACTTTGTACGTTTTAAATACATCAGAAGCTGCGGATATAGTTAAAAAAGATTTTATTTCCCAGCTCCCCGGTCCTTACATAGAAGTTGATCCGATTTTTGGCGCTGGGCTGGATAATTTGATTAAGGCTGGTTATGATTTACTGAATTTAATTACTTTTTTTACCACCGGCGAAGATGAATCTCGCGCTTGGACAACCAAACGAGGTTCTACCGCGCCCGAAGCTGGGCGAGCCGTCCATAATGATTTTAAAGATAAATTTATTCGGGCGGAAGTGATAAATTGGAAAGATTTATTGGATTGCGGTTCTTATACTATCGCCCGTTCCAAGGGGCTGGTGCGAACAGAAGGCAAAGAATATATTGTTAAAGACGGGGATGTGGTAGAGTTTCTTATATAAAATTAATATGAAAAAAGAAATTAAAATTTTTTGCGCCAAAGATTGGATTGACTATGAGCTTCTGGATACGGGCGAGGGGGAAAAACTGGAGAGATTCAGCAAATACATTTTGGTGCGTCCTTACGAGGAGGCTGTTTGGCCGAAAACTCTGCCAACCAAAGAATGGGAGCAAATAGATGGTAAATTTTGGAGTTCTCGCGCTGGCGCTAAACCCGGTTGGCAAAAGATGTCAAAGACGGTCTTTGACATCAAGTCAAAATGGGAAATGGAATATAAAGGCATTAAATTTTTTGCTTCACCGACGCCCTTTCGGCATTTAGGATTTTTCCCTGAACAGGCGAGTCACTGGGATTTTATAGAAGAAAAGATTAGTAATGCGAATTTGGCAAAGAATTTTCTTGAAACTGCGCCCTCGGAGTCAAAAGGACAGGGGACCCACACGTTTCTTAAAAATTCTTTGCCAAATTCGCATTTCCCAAAAATCAAATTTTTAAATTTATTTGGCTATACCGGAGTAGCGAGTCTTTTTGCTTTGCGCGCTGGCGCAGAGGTGACGCACCTTGATGCTTCAAAACAGATTTTAAATTGGGCTAAAGAAAATCAAAAACTGTCAGACTTAGAAAAATTACCCATGCGTGTTGTTGAAGATGATGCTCTGAAATTTTTGGAAAGAGAAATAAAAAGAGGGAATAAATATGATGCCATTATTATGGACCCGCCCAAGTTCGGTCGGGGACCCAAGGGAGAAATTTGGAAAATTGAAGAAATGTTGCCGAAGTTGCTTGAACTATCAAGACGCGTTTTAAACCCCGACGCTCTTTTCGTCATTTTAACTTCTTATGCAACGGACTCTTCTTCATTGACCTTGGATTATGCGTTGGCTGACATGATGAAGGGCTTTTCCGGTACTATGGAGTCAGGGGAACTCTGTATTTTGGAAAAAAGTAATGGTCGCATTATTTCACTTGCCAATACAGTAATCTGGAGTTCTAAATAGTTTCGTTTTCCTCTTCCACTACTTCCTCTTGAATTTCATCCACATCTTCTTGTATCTCTTCCACGTCTTCTTGTATTTCATCAACGTCTTTTTGAATCTCATCCACATCTTCTTGTATTTCTTCAATATCTTCAGAAACTTCTTCCAATTCTTCGGCGTGTTTATTGACGGTCATTTGAATAAAGATCGACAGGTAAATAGCTTCCAAGGAAACGATTGTAGTTAATATAAGTAGAACATCGGAACTAGAGAAGCCAAAAAGTCGCAAAGCAAAAATACCAATAAAAAAAATGGTATGTAAGACGATAGATTGAGGTGAGCCAATCCATCTCGTTAGTTTTCTTGAAAAATCTTTGAATTTATTATCCATATTTAACAAAATTGCCACGACATGGAACAGTCAGTGGCCATATTTATTATCTCTCTTATATATGGTATATTATACCATATGCAAACACAATCAAAAGTTCTTAAGTGGGCTCTTATTATTGGTATTGTTATTGTGCTTAACTTGTTTTTTAATTATGCGCTCTCTTTGGCTTATAAAAGTCCAGAGTATGAAACTTTTTGTCCGAACACTTCTCAGGTAGTTGAGTATATTGATAATCAAGAAAAATGTATCACCGCTGGCGGTCAATGGAATGAAAATACTCCCTACGCTCAACCAGTAATGGAAAAAGGCGCAATCAAAGGATATTGCGATCAGCAATTCACTTGCCGAAATACTTTTGAAGCGGCGCAAAAAGTTTATGATCGAAATGTTTTTATCACCTTAGTTCTTCTGGGCGCTATTTGTGTGGCAGTCGGCAGTTTCTTAACCGGCAATATGCTAATCAGCGCGGCTCTTTCTTTGGCCGGGGTTTTGTCATTTATTGTCGCTTCAATCCGCTACTGGACTTCAGCCGATGATTTGATTAAGGTCATTATTTTAGGTATTGCTCTAGCTATTTTAATTTGGGTGGCCATTAAAAAATTCAAGAATTAAATAAAATAGATTCAGAGAATTGGATGAAAAGTTACGACCATAAGAAAATAGAAAAGAAATGGCAATCTTTTTGGGATAAAAAGGAGATTTATTGCGCTCAAAATAATTCCTCAAAACCTAAATATTACAGTCTGATTGAATTTCCATATCCTTCCGGCGACGGGTTGCATGTTGGACATCCGCGACCGTATATCGGTATGGATATTATTTCCAGAAAAAGAAGAATGGAAGGCTATAATGTGCTTTATCCGATCGGCTGGGACGCTTTTGGTCTGCCGACAGAAAATTATGCGATAAAAACCGGCAAAGATCCGCGGGTTGTTACTAAAAAGAATAGCGATACTTTCAGGAGACAGATAAAATCACTCGGCATCTCTTTTGATTGGTCGCGGGAAATAAACACGACTGATCCGAAATATTACAAATGGACGCAGTGGATATTTTTGCAGTTTTTAGAAAAAGGCTTGGCATATAAGGCTAAAATGACGATTAATTGGTGCCCGAAAGATAAAATAGGCTTGGCCAATGAAGAAGTAGTTGGCGGTTGTTGTGAGCGATGCGGGACGGCGGTGGAAAAAAGAGAGAAAGAACAATGGATGCTTGCTATTACTAAATATGCCGATCGGCTTTATAAAGATTTGGATGATGTTGATTATTTGCCTCAGATCAAACTGGGACAAAGAAATTGGATAGGGAAAAGCGAAGGCGCAGAGATAAGTTTTGAGATCTCCGCCACTTCAAATTTTTTGCCCCTGCGCCCTTCTTTGGGCGCCTTGGGCTCAAAGCGGGACCCTCGGGGACAAGAAATTCAAAGTGGCTCCAATCTTGTAAAAGTATTTACCACTCGTCCAGATACGATTTTTGGCGCGACTTATTTAGTGCTGGCGCCGGAACATGAATTGGTTCAAAAATTAAAATCTCAAATTTCTAATTTAGACGAAGTAGAAAAATATATTGAAAAGGCGAAAAATAAAACCGAGATAGACAGAACTGCTGAAGAAAAAATAAAAACGGGGGTAGAGTTAAAAGGAATAAAAGCAATTAATCCGGCAACCAAAGAAGAAATTCCAGTGTGGATTGCGGATTATGTGCTGGCGAGTTATGGCACGGGAGCAATCATGGCGGTGCCGGCCGACGATATGCGTGATAGGGAATTTGCGGAGAAATTTAAATTGGCAATAATTGAAAATTATAAAAAAGCGGGTTTTGAAGATTTTGGAAAAAAAGTTGTAAAATTTAAACTTCGTGATTGGATTTTTTCCCGTCAGCGTTATTGGGGTGAACCGATACCGGTGATTCATTGCGCGGATTGCGGAATGGTGCCGGTGCCGGAAAAGGATTTGCCGGTAAAACTTCCAAAGGTAAAAAATTATCAGCCGACCGATAGTGGAGAGTCACCGCTTGCCAATATTGCTAAATGGGTCAATGTTAAATGTCCAAAATGCAAAGGCAAAGCCAATAGGGAAACAGATACCATGCCAAACTGGGCGGGAAGCTCTTGGTACTATTTAAGATATACCGACCCAAAAAATATAAAAGAATTCGCTTCGGCGAAAAATTTGAAATACTGGACGCCGGTGGATTGGTATAACGGGGGGAATGAACATACTACTTTGCATCTTTTATATTCTCGTTTCTGGCATAAATTTCTTTTTGATTTGAAACTGGTGCCGACCAGTGAACCATATAAAAAACGCACTTCACATGGAATGATTTTGGGTGAAGGGGGAGTCAAAATGTCCAAATCGCTCGGCAATGTCATTAATCCGGACGATATAGTCAAAACTTACGGCGCTGATACGCTTCGTCTTTATGAGATGTTTATGGGTCCGTTCAACCAGTCCGTCGCTTGGTCTACCGAAAGCATTATCGGAGTGAGGAGATTTCTGGAACGCGTCTGGAATATTCAAGATAAAATACAAAAAAATAAAAAATATGCAGAATTTGAAATTGAAAAAACGATAAAAAAAATAACAGAGGACATTGAAGAAATGAAATTTAATACGGCTATCTCCACTCTTATGATTTTTGTGAACGAAGTTGGAAAGCTTGAATTTATCTCACAAGATGTGTATGAAAAATTCTTAAGGATTCTTTCACCATTTGCCCCGCATATTACAGAAGAAATCTGGTTTAATTTAGAACATAAAAATTCGATTCATCTTGTAAGCTGGCCGAAATGGGATGAAAATCTAATTCAAGACAAAGAAGTGAAAATTGCAGTCCAAATAAACGGAAAAGTCAGAACGGAGATTATGATACTAGCAGATGAAGAAGAAGAAAGTGTAAAGAAAAAAGTCTTGGAAAACAAGGTCGTTTTAAAACATGTAATTGGCAAAAACATAAAAAAGATTATTCACATAAAGAATAGACTTGTGAACATCGTTTTAGTATAATAAGCTTATGCGCTCAAACATATTTGACAAGTTGTCTTTTTTATCACTATTTTTGGTTATAGTATTGTTGCCTTTTTTCTTTTTGCCTTTTACCAACATACCGGTGGAAATTTCCAAAGGAGTGCTTTTAGTGGTGGGACTTGTTTTCTGTGTTATTTTTTGGGCCATCGCCAGATTCATTGATGGCAAAATTAATTTACCCAAATCTACATGTTTATTGGGAGCCGGAGGCATCGTTTTAGCGTTTTTACTGTCCGCTCTTTTTTCCAAAACTTCACAGACATCTCTTTTTGGCACAATGTTTGACCTAGGGTCTTTCTGGTTTATCTTTTCTGGTTTTCTCTTATTACTTATGTCTTCTATCATTTTCAGAGATCCAAGAAATGCTAAAATAGTCTTATTTGGATTGATATTATCAAGTATTTTTGTTTCCCTTTTCCAAAGCGTACATTTATTTTTTCCCCAAGCTTCATCACTAGGATTTTTGGCCGAAAAAACCGATAATCTCATTGGATCTTGGAATTCATTTGGAATTTTTGCCGGTTTTTTTGCCTTGATGTCACTATTGATAGTAGAGTTTTTTCCAACTACTAAAATAGAAAAATTGATACTCCAAGTACTAATTGTCCTGTCTATCGTCTTAATCGCAGCCGTGAACTTTCCATTTATCTGGGGCATCCTTGGAATTGCCACTTTAATTATTTTTGTTTACAAAATATCAATTTCTTCTATCAACAGAGGCGAAGAACATCAAAGAAAAAATCATTTTCCACTATTTTCTTTCGCCATAATTATGATCTCACTTCTATTCTTTACTGTTGGAGGCTTTGTTGGAAATATCTTGCCCGGTCGTCTGGGCTTATCAAATGCTGAAGTTAGTCCTTCTTTAGGGGCTACGATACAAGTGGCTAAATCAGTTCTTAAGGAAAGTCCTATTTTGGGCATAGGGCCGAATAAATTTGGAGTTGCCTGGTCTATGTATAAACCCATTGGACTCAACGCCACTAATTTTTGGGATGTTTCTTTCAATTCTGGTTCGGGGATATTACCAACTTTTGCGGCTACCACCGGGTACCTTGGCATTCTTGCTTGGCTTGCCTTTTTTGTTTTGCTTGTTATGAACGGCGTTAAGTCAATTTTTTCCAGCATTAAACACGGTATAAATTGGGAGACAATGGCGTTTTTTATCCTCTCCGTCTATTTGTTCGTCTCTTGTTTCTTTTATTCAGCGGGATCAGTGATATTCTTATTAGCTTTGGTTTTTGCCGGGGTGTTTATTGGTCTTTCCTCCTCCAATGGTTCAAATAAAGAAATTTCAATATCATTTTTAAACGATCATCGAAAAAGTTTTTTCACCATTCTTTTTCTTATCCTAATGATAATTTTTTCCGCTGCTACTTTATTCAAATATACAGAACGAATAATTTCTCTTTCTTACTTTAGGCAAACATTAGTTGCTACAACTATTCCAGTAGCGGAAACTTCTATTAATAAAGCCTTGTCATTGTATGCCAATGATTTGTACTTACGCACTTACTCACAGGTATATCTTATGAAGGTGAATTCTTTGGTTGAAAAGGGAGGTGATTCGTTGTCCGATGACGAAAAAACCGAATTACAGACAAATCTATCCCAAGCAATAAGCGGTGCGCAGTTAGCTACAACATCTAATCCGGAAAATTATTTAAATTTTGCAAACCTCGGTTCCGTCTTTCAAATAGCTGGTTCACTTGGCGTTAAAGATGCTTATACTAGTGCAGTTCAAGCATACAAGACAGCCTCGACTCTGAATCCGCAGAATCCGGGAATTAAGCTCGCAATGGCGAATATCTCTTTGAACGACGGGAAAGCTAAAGATGCGGAAGGTTATATCAAAGATTCTCTTTCCTTAAAATCGGATTATATAGACGCTTGGATTGTTCTTTCTCAAATAGTGAAAAGTGAAGGAAATAATTCAGACGCGCTTTATTATGCGCAAGTGGCGCTCTCTATTTCTCCCACTGATAAAGATTTAGTAAAATATGTTGATTCTTTAAAAGCTGCAACTGCAGCCCCAGTCCCAGCTCCAACCACTACTCCTAGTAAGACTAAAAAATAAACCTCTAACAATAGGATGGAGAAAATCCTGAGAATTTTTAGCAAAGAATCTGGAAGCATAAACCAAGCCGCTTTGCTTCTGGGTTTTTTGACTTTATGTTCTCAAATCTTGGCGCTTTTTCGTGATCGCTTTCTGGCCGCATTTATCGGACCGGGGGCATCTTTGGATGCTTATTATGCCGCCTTTCGCGTGCCGGATCTTATATTTATTTGCGTATCTTCACTTGCTTCCATTACTGTTATTATTCCTTTTATCATAGCCAAGATGCCTATTCGCGTGGATGGGGACAATTTTGAAGTTACCGAAAAGGCGCGCAAATATTTGAATGATATTTTTACCGTCTTTTTATTTTTAATGATATTTGTTTCTTTTGTTGCTTTTTTATTTATGCCATATTTGGCGCGTTTTATCGCTCCCGGTTTTACTCCGTTTTATCAGGCTCAAGTAGTAACCTTATCGCGAATAATGTTGCTTTCACCGATTTTATTAGGTCTCTCAAATCTTTTTGGCACGATTTCCCAGCTTTTTCATAAATTTTTTATATATTCCCTTAGTCCCATTTTTTACAATCTGGGAATTATTACGGGCGTAGTATTTCTTTATCCGATTTTGGGAATTTATGGATTGGCTCTGGGAGTTGCCCTAGGCGCCTTTATGCATTTTGGCATCCAAGCAATCTCAGCTAGTATTTGCGGATTTACAATCAAGTTTGCAACCGCGATTAATTTTAAAGATATAAAACAAACGGCCTTAACTTCTTTTCCTCGGACTTTAGGTATGGCTTTTAATAATATCGCCTTAATTTGTATTATCGCCTTGGCTTCTTTTTTAAAAAGTGGCTCCATTTCGGTGTTTAATTTTGCTTTTAATCTTCAATCTGTGCCACTTAACATCATCGGCATTTCTTATGCGGTGGCTGCTTTTCCGAGCTTAACTAAATCTTTTTCCAGCGGAAACAAGGAAGAATTTAAAAAGCATTTAAAAGGAGCGGGACGAGCGATAGTTTTCTGGTCTTTGCCGGTGATTTTTCTTTTTATCGTCGTGCGCGCGCAAATAGTGCGTGTCATTCTCGGCTCTGGATCTTTCTCTTGGGACGATACTCGTTTAGTCGCGGCTTGTCTTGCGATTTTCTCTCTTTCCATCGTGGCTCAAGGAATGACGACTTTACTTTCCCGTTCTTATTATGCGATTGGCAATACCAAGCGTCCGCTGATAGTTAATTTTCTTTGTTCCGCGCTAATCATAATTTTATCTTTCGTCTTTATTTATCTTTTTGAAAATATCTTATTATTCCGCCATTTTATAGAATCCCTGCTCAAGGTGGAAGATATACCCGGTACCGCTGTTTTAATGTTGCCATTGGCTTATTCTGTCGGCACTATTTTAAATTTCATTTTGCACTGGATTTTTGTGAAGAAAGATTTTATACCTAACGAATCTTTTATTTCCAAGACTTTTTTTCAAAGCTTGGGCGCTTCGTTTTTTCTAGGGCTAGTGGCTTATCTAAGTTTGAATATTTTCTCGCCGATTTTTGGAACTACTACATTTTGGGGAGTATTTTTGCAGGGCTTTATTTCCGGAATTTTGGGAATTATGGCCGCTGTTTTTGTGCTGTATCTGCTGAAAAATGAAGAACTGCGGGATGTTATAAAAACTCTTCAAACCAAGTTCTGGCGCGCGAAAATTATCGCGCCCTCCCAGGAAGGGCTTTAAAATTAAACTTTTAGACATTTATGTGGTATAATAAAGAGTATATTGTTTTTCAAAGTCCCATATAACATAGTGGGATTTTGCATGTTTACATATTATGGAAAAAGATTATTCAAATTTGCACCGGGGATTGGTGATTAAATATTTTTGGCAAGTAATCAGGAACTTCAAGGTTTCTTTTTTTACGGTGGTTATTTTGACAATCGTCAGTTCGGCTTTAGATATTTTTATACCGCTTCAATATCTAAAACTTTGGAATGTTTTAAGCGCTAATAATTTTACGGCCATAACAGTAGCCAAATCTTTGATTTTTTTAATTTTACTGTTGAACTTTATTCGTTGGGCTTTTCGCAGAATTTCTGGATTTTCTTTAGCTTATTTTGAAGCGGAAGTTTTGGCTGGTCTGCGCAAACAAGCCTTTTCTTATTTAATCGGCCATTCGCATTCTTTTTTTGCTAATAATTTTGCCGGTTCTTTAACCCAGAGAATTAACAAATACGCTAGAGCTTTTGAAAAGATTACTGACAGAATGATCGCCGACGGTTTGCCATTGATTGTGCGGGGTTTGGGTACGGTTATCGCTATTTATAGTTTATTTCCAAAGTATTCTTATATCTTGGGAGTTTTTTGTTTGGTATTTTTAATCACTGCTTTTATTTATATCCGCCATAAGCTAAAATATGATGTTATTGCTTCCGAAGCCGATTCAAAAACTACTGGCGCGGTGTCTGATTCAATTGGCAACCATTCTTCCATTCAGTTATTTACGGGCCACGAATACGAGAGAAAACACGTCGGCGAAGTAATGGAAGATCAGAGAGATAAAACTAAATTTAATTGGTATCTATGGGAAGGAGTCGGTTCAATAGAAAGTTTTTACGCTTTGATTATTGAATTTATTATTTTTTGGGTGGTGCTCAGCGACTGGAAGCTTGGTTTGATTACCTTACCGGTGATTGTTTTGTTGCAAAATTATTTAATTCGCTTAATTGAGAATTTATGGAGTTTCGCCGCTATTGTGCGCGCTTATTATGAAAGCTTTGCAGACGCTGAAGAAATGGCTGTTATTCTTAGTACTTCTTATGAGATTATGGATAAACCGGCCCAAGTCATTGATATGGTAAAAGGAGAAGTTGTCTTTGAGCGTGTCTCTTATGTTTATGAAAATAATAATTATAAAGTATTAGATGATTTTTCTTTAACTATCCCAGCCGGACAAAAGATCGCGATTGTCGGTTCTTCGGGCGCGGGTAAAACCACTTTTGTGCGTCTGCTCTTGAGATTGTTTAATATCAATTCCGGTAGAATCATGATTGACAAAGTTGACATTTCCACTATTTCTCAAAAAAATCTTCGGGAGAAAATTTCTTTTG
>Ga0172379_10010527_pt1 | contig 11171 bp, 13 predicted proteins | sample GrowelOW334metaG_FD_119756 | JGI IMG/M metagenome (GOLD analysis project Ga0172379, IMG submission 119756) | Groundwater microbial communities from an aquifer near a municipal landfill in Southern Ontario, Canada - Groundwater well OW334 metaG | ecosystem: Environmental > Aquatic > Deep... | reverse complement strand
TCTTTTCTGAACATTTGGACGGCTGTTTCCATCTCGTAAGAGTGCCAGCCCTCCAAAACAATGGTTCTAATGTCGTCCAGGGTTCGCAACAAAAAATTAGATACTTGTGGGGATGCTCGTTTTACGCTGTTGTATGCACGTCGTCACAGCAACGAGAATCTTGGGAAGTGCTCTCCCTCACCCCCACAAACATCTATGTTAATTATACGCCTATCTTAGGCAAAAAGTGAATCTAAACAAATTCCAACATCGTCCCAGACGGCCAATCAATATTTAAATCTTATATTCCTTGTGAAGAGAAATTTTGATTCCTGCCGATATTGCTCTAGAAATGGTGTCTTGGGTACCAGGACTGCTGTTTACATGGAACGCATATACTTCATCGGAAAGTCTGACTTCTTCGGCGCCACGCAAATTATAATGCTCTTGGTTGATAGTGTTATAAGGCATTTCTATGAGGTGACTAGCGTTTGTCCTTTTTATTTTTCGGAGGAGTAATGCGAGATTATTAATGCCATCCATTGTTATAGGTAATTGACACCAATTCGCACGATAATCATCTATATAACTTTCAATATCAGCAGGAATAATCACTTTTAAAAATGAACAAGATGGATCAATTAACATTGCTTCGTCCATAGTAAAATAATCCACACCGGTAGCTCCTCCAGTGACAATACCGTCACCACGCGAAAGCACATCAAATAAAAAACAAACGCCAATCAAATCGAAAATTTTATAGAATTAAGTGAAATAAATAGTAGTGCTTTTAGGCTTCGTTCAGAGGAATAATATATTTCTTCAAAGTATTTTGAATCTGAACAGTAATTTTTTCTCTGGATCCTGGTTTACTCTTGGCTATACCTCTCGCAAAATTATATAGATCAATATTACTCATTCTTATCCATTTTTCATTTTTGTGAAAAAGGTAAAAAATAGTCATTACTGCGATACGCTTATTTCCGTTTTGGAAAGGGTGATTCTTTATAAGCAAATAAAATAAGATACTTGCTTTTCCTATCAGGCCTCGATATAAATCCTTTCCACCGAACTGCACGAATGGGGTTTCAATACAACTTTCCAAAATATTGGGGAAACGCGTCCCAAAGGCTGGTATAGGTTCATCCCATGTCATTAATTTTTTAGCAAATGAAAATGCTACATATTCAACTTCTTTTACAGTTATCTTTTTAGTTCTCATTCGTTACTTAATTTGCTAAAAGTCTCGCCATATTCTTTCAATGCTTTATCTATCACTTCATCAATCTCACTTCTCTTTTTAACTCCCAAACCTTCTCCCAAAGCATCCGCTATCGAATCATATGGGATTACATAATTCCGACCGATTTTTTCGGCATTGATTTTTCCAGCTCTTATCCTTCTAAATACTTCTATTCTACTTACTCGAAGAATGGTGGCAACTTCCGTAGTAGAATACATGCTTTTTATTGTCATATTTTGTATGGTAACATATGTTACGTTACAAATAAACTATAGTTAGCTTGGTTAAAATGGGTTACAACATCGTCCCAGACGACCAATAACGACTTAATACATCACTTGTGTAGTGGGAATATGGTAAAATATTTTAAGGAATTTTACGTTTTAGCAAAAAAATGGCTCAATTAAAAAATGAAGGAACTTTCGCTCAACAAAAAAATATGTTTGGGTGGGGTAATTGTCATAGCTCTATTTTTTAGCTGGATTTTTCTATCTATTTTCTATGGTGAGCCAATACATGATATAAATTTCTGGCGAGTCCAGATTAAATTTTATTTAACCGACATACCACATCCACAATCTATTTTACTGAAAAAGATAAGTTATTTGGGTGGACCGTCGCTTCACGGTGACAGTTGGTGTATATATGCCGTGGGAGAAATACGAGTTTCATCACTTACAAAGACAGAGATAAGAAATGCATATACCACCACGAGTATATATGTCGGTAGAAAGATATTACCACTTCGTGTTCTTTTTATTGATGAGTATGAAGGACCGTACACTTTGCCATACGTAGATTGGCAGGGCGAATTACGTGAAATGCCAGAGTCAAAAGAAACGGCCTATATTGTGTATGTTTCTACTGAACAGCCGGTAATTTTCTATGATGGGCGGTGCGATGACTAAATTAGGCCATTGTTGTTTGCTCATAGAAACTAAAGGCAAAAACACTCCAAGCTTGATAATATAGAATAATGAAAACGTGGACACTTAGATTTAGGGCGGTAGATAAAAAGAACACTATTCAAGCATCGATAAAATGATAGAAAAGATTCCATATAACAATATTATGCCTTCGGTTAAATCAGTTGATGAAATGAAGAAAGCATATTCGTCCTATTCTGGTTACTATGAAAAAATAAAGAAATTCGGTATTTTTGCTTTTTATCTTCGGTAATATCTAAATTGTTACAAATGACCCAAATCCGCCTGTGTATATCCGATTTTGCAAGTGGTTTAAAACTGATACAATTTAGGCATTATTAACAGTGTCTAGTTAATCAATTATGGACATAACAATTTTGGTGGCGAAAATATTTGGTGTTTATTTGGTAGTCAGTGGTTTGTTTCTACTCATAAAAGGCAAAGCAGTCCCTCATTTGCTCCGAGACTTTTTTGATCATCCAGCGACGGTTTATCTAACGGGCATTATTTTGATCTTCCTTTCGTCTATGTATCTCATTCAGTACAACATTTGGGATGGATCATGGAAGGTCATAGTGACGGTCTTTGCTTGGATTGTTTTGGTAAAAGGCTTGGCATATATTTTTGTACCAAAGGCTTTGAGTGAAACGGTCGTCACCAGATGGAGAGGTCTCTTTGGCGCTTATGGCATAATCGCAATACTCGTCGGTATCTACATGTTTTTCCTGAAATAAAGCAGGACACGGAAAAAATTCAAAGACAATTCGACTTAATGTTATTATTAACCTGTGAAAAAACAGGTGTTAATAATTCATGGCGGAGACGCTTTTGATACATATAAAGAATATCTAGAAAACCTACGTAGAGAAACGTTGGATTTTGAAGATCTATTCAAAAAGGGATGGAAAAACAGCCTGCAAGATAAACTCGGTGATAAATTTCAGGTTATAACCCCTAGAATGCCAAATGGAAACAATGCCAAATATTTGGAATGGAAAATCTGGTTTGAAAAAATCATTCCTTTTATAAAAAATGGAGTAATCTTGATAGGACACTCTCTAGGCGGTATGTTTTTAGCACAATATTTAGCTGAGAATAAATTTCCAAAAAAGATAAAAGCAACTATAATCGTTGCCGCTCCTCATACAGATGAATTAAATGAATCTCTGGCAGATTTTATCATTCCAAAAAATCTAAAATTATTAGAAAAACAAGGTGGTAATATTTTCCTCTATTATAGTTCTGATGATCTAGTGGTTCCTAACGCATTAAAGCACTTGAAGGTATATCAGAAAGCTCTACCGAAAGCCATCGCCAAAATTTTTACAGATCATGGGCATTTTTCTATTCCAGAATTTCCTGAAATTGTAAATCAAATTAAAAAATTGTAATGAAATCAAAAATAAAAGAATTAAAGAAAAGATTGGCAGAAATTTATCATCTAAATAGCATTTTACAGCTCGCTGCATGGGATCAAGAGGTAAATATGCCACCAAAAGTTGCCGATGCACGCGCTCTATCTATTTCCCATTTAGCCGCTGTAATACACAATAAATTTGTTTTCATAGATTCCGACGGTTTACTTTCTAAACTTGTAAAAGCTCTGGAATCAAAAAAAATAAAGGGATCAGATGCAATTGTTGTTTTGGAAACTTGGCGGACATACAACCGAGAAAAAAAATTACCAGAGAGTTTTGTCAGAAAACTCTCTGAAACCTGTTCAAAATCACAGAGTATTTGGGCAAAAGCCAGACGAGAAAATAATTTCAAATTATTTTTACCATGGTTAAAAAATATTGTTGATCTAAAAAAACAAGAGGCAAAATATGTTGGTTTTAAAGAATCGCCCTACGATGCCCTATTAGATGTATATGAACCAGGTATGACAGCTAGAGAAACTGAAAAAATATTTACGGATTTGAAAAGTTTTTTAATTCCATTTCTGAAAAAAATTCAATCTCAAAACATAAAAGTTAAACCGGATAAAATGAAAGGTAATTTTCCTATAGAAGCTCAGAAAAAATGGAACATATTTTTAGCTGAGAGTATTGGCTTTGATTTTGAAGCCGGCAAGATGGATGTGAGCACACACCCCTTTGCCTCTGGATTACATCCGTATGATGTACGTCTCACGACACGTTATAAACATGATGATATTTTCTATTCCATTGGTTCGACTATTCACGAAACTGGTCATGGCTTGTACGAACAAGGTTTACCAACAAAACATTTTGGTACTCCCCTCGGTGAATCTGTATCTTTAGGTATACACGAATCACAATCTAGGATGTGGGAAAATATTATAGGCAAAAGCCAACCTTTCTGGAAATATTTTTACCCAAAACTACAAAATGAGTTCCCTATTCCATTTAAAAATTTAGATCTAGATGAATTTTATAAAATTATAAATCAAGTTAATCCTTCTTTGATCCGCACAGAAGCTGATGAAGTAACTTATAATTTGCACGTAATCTTGCGTTTTGAAATTGAAAAAGGAATGATCGAAGGTACAATAAAACTAGAAAACTTACCTCAAATTTGGAAATCAAAAATGAGAGAATATCTCGGTATAGAAGTAAAAAATGATACATCGGGTGTACTCCAAGACGTTCACTGGTCTATGGGTAATATGGGGTATTTCCCTACTTATGCTTTGGGTAATTTGTATTCAGCCCAATTTTTTACCACCATGCAACATGACATACCAGATATTTATCAAAAAATTTCCAAAGGAAAATTTGGAGAGATAAATAAATGGCTTCGTAAAAATATTCATAATTATGGCAAAACATATAGGGCCAAAGATTTGGTAAAAAAAATAACCGGCGAAACTTTGAATAGTAAATATTTCAAGGAGTATATAGAAAATAAATATGGTACGATAAAATCATGAAAACCATAGCTATATATCACAAAGACTGTTCCGATGGTACAACTGCAGCCGCTGTAGTGTTACGTAAATTTCCAAATGCTCTGTTGTTCCCCTTGAGTCATGGTTTTGAATCTATAGAACTAGAACCTATTATGAAAATAGCCAAAATCGGCGACAGTATTTTCACTGTAGATTGTGCCCTTGGTGCCAGAGAGTTTTTGAAAGCTGGCTTTACTGTCACATCCATAGATCACCATGTAGGTGGAGAAACTGAGTATAAAGAATTAGCAAAACAAAATTCTGCCTTTACCTTTATTTTTGATAACAACAAATCCGGAGCGTCTCTAACGTGGGATTATTTTTTTCCAGACGAGAAAAAACCAGAAATCATAAAATTGGTTGAAGATAGAGATTTGTGGAGATGGAAATATGGAGAAAAAACAAAGAATGTTGGTTATTCTTTGCATATGTTTATGAATAAGCCAGAAGAAGTTTTAAAGTTCTTTGATGACTCATTAGAAAAACTAGAAAAGGAAGGTTCTGTGATAAGCGGTTTTATGAAAACAATGATTGATCACAGTGTAGAAAAAACAGAACCTATTGTGGTACATATTGGTAACTACAATGTTCCTTTTTACAATATCACGGTCAATAAATCAGAGAGTGGTAATTTAATTGCAACAAAAGTTGGTAAGGCTGTTGGTTTATTTACGATAGATGGAGATTCAGTGACCATAAGTTTCCGATCTCTCGATGGACAAAGCCCTTCGGCACTCGAACTCTCCAAAGCTGTTGGCGCTGGTGGCCACAAAAATGCTTCCGGAGCAAAAATGAAACTTTCTGATTTTATAAAATCGATTATTGTCTAATTATTTGAATTCTGGTCTTTTAAACAAACAGTACCATCTCGACGTAAATCAAATAAAACCTTTTTATCAAAAAATTCACTGCCATCAAAAACTAGCTCTACACCACCACCAGTTTTTACTTCGTCTGAAAAATATTGATCAAAAATAAAATTACCAAGTGAGTAATATATGTTCTTGCCCATATAATTTTCTGTTTCTTGAATTATGTGAGGATGTGACCCTACAATCAAGTCAGCTCCAGCGTCTATAAAAGAATGTGCCAGAGATTTTTGATATTCAGTTATTGGTGAATATTCATCTCCCCAATGAGCATAAACGACAACAAAACTGGAGTCTTTTTTTGCCTGCCAAATAGCCTCAATAGTTTTTTGTGGGTAATTCTCACCAATAAACTGATTAAAGTTAACTAGGCCCAAAATAAGCCCATTTACGCTAGTTGTAGCCATAATCTCTCCTTTTGGCGAACCAAAATATAGAAGATTCTCACTTGAAAGACTCTTTTTTGTAAAATCCAATCCGTATAATCCAAAATCTGTAATGTGATTATTACCAATATTAACGGCCCTTATATTTGCATCGAAAAGCACTTTTGCTATATCGGTAGAAAATGTAAAAGTTGTATTACCACTCTCTCCCGGCTTTGTACCGTACGACAGAGAATTAAATTGAGTTATAGGACCTTCGAGATTTCCCAAAACAAGATCAAAGCTTTCTAAATAATCTTTGACGCATGAAAATAGATAATTGTATCCATGTTTGTCGGCAATAGATTTCATCGTTCTATCAAACATCATATCTCCGACAAATAAAATTCTAACAGGATCTCTGAAATTTGATTTGTAAAAATACTTTTGTGAAATAGAAGATGCAATAGCCGTGATAGCTATAATTATGGTTATACCGACAATTATTTTTTTCTTCATAGAGAAGATTTAGATCCTCAAGTATTTACGAACAGCGAGAAAACTAGATAAAGCTCCCAAAATTAGCCCTCCACCTACAAACAAACCTGTTAAACCAAGAATATTTGAAATGTAGTAATTATAAGCACTAAAACCACTGAAAAATGTTTCTGTTACATTTGATACCCAATATGTAACTGGAAAAAATAAAATTAAAGTTATAAACCCAGATACAAAACCGTACATGAGTCCCACAACCATAAACGGTCCACGGATAAATGTATTTCCAGCACCAACCAATCTCATAACAGAAATTTCTTCTCTAGCTATATAGATTGCTAGACGAATGGTATTGAATGCAATGAGAATAGAAATGATAGCTAAAACTAGTGTCACAGCCAGAGCAACGGTCGTTCCACCACGAATAATTTTTGATAACGTGTCGATCGCCGCTTTGTTTTGGTAATAATTTATTTTGTCAATAAAAGTACCATTTTCTCCAGACTCACTTTCCAGAAATTTTGCAATGCCTTCATATTGAGAAGTTTCTCTAGCACGAATATTTAATATTGCTCCTAGAGGATTATCTCCTAATTCATCTAATGCTTGTAGAGTGATTTCATCATTTGCATGACGTTCACGGAAATTTATTAGAGCTTGTTCACGAGAAACATATTCGACTTTGGCAACTTCTGGTAATGATTCTAATTTCTTTTGCAGACTTAACACATCACCTTCATTCGCCCCTGGCACAAAATAAACATTAATATCGACTTTTGATTTTATTTCTTCGAGAGAATAATCCAAAAGGGCTCCAGCAAAAACAATACTGCCGAGAGTAAAGAGAGTGAGAGTAATTATGAGAATTGAAGAAAGTGAGACAAAACCATTTCGCCAAAAAGAAACGAAGCCTGACTTGAAAACACGTTTTGTGGATATCCAGAACATAGTTTAATTATATAGCATATTTACCTCCTATATCATCACGCACAACCTTACCGTTCTCCAAAGTAATTACACGACCTCCCAAGTGTTCTACAATGCCTTTGTTGTGTGTAGTGAGAATTATGGTCGTACCTAGATCGTTTATTTTCTTCAAAATTTGAACAATATCATGGGTATTTATGGGATCGAGATTTCCTGTAGGTTCATCAGCTATGATGACATCTGGCTGATTTACAATAGCTCTAGCAATTGCTACACGTTGTTTTTCTCCACCGGAAAGTTCATGAGGAAAGTTCCAAATCTTTCGACTGAGATCGACTAGGCCGAGGACGTGCGGCACGTCCGAGGCGATTTCTTCATCCGTCCTCCCCGCCGCCTCCATAGCAAACGAAATGTTCTCAAACACCGTCTTGTTTGGTATCAAACGAAAATCTTGAAACACCGTCCCTATTCGGCGGCGATATTCCGGCATCTTGCCATTACGTAGCTTGTGAACGTCTATTTTGTCGAATAAAACCCTGCCTTTTGTGGGTTTTTCTTCAGCCAAAATCATCTTTACCAGAGTCGTCTTACCAGCGCCAGAATGCCCGACTATAGAAACAAACTCTTTTGGTTCAATTTTTAAATTTATATCAGACAAAGCCAGAAAATCATCCGCATAAGCCTTTGTCACACGGTCAAAATGAATCATTCATCTATTCTAACAGATTAAAATAATCATTTACAGCCCCCTTTCAGCCTCTAAAAATACATCTATATCGCCACTTAAAACAGCATCTACATTGGAAGTCTCCGCATCCGTCCTATGATCTTTGACCATTTTATAGGGATGCAGAACATAAGAACGAATTTGGTTGCCCCATTCTATGTCCGTGGTTTTTGATATATAAGCGCCTTTTTCGCGAGCAATTTTTTCATCTTCACGTAATTTATAGAGCTTTGCCGTCAAAATTTTCATAGCTTGTGCTCGATTATCTGCTTGAGATCTCTCTGAATCTGAATGCACGGCAATTTTAGTTGGAATATGAATCAAACGCACTGCTGTCTCTCTCTTGTTTACATTTTGTCCACCAGGACCAGAGGAACGAGCAAATTCCACCCTTATTTCTTCTGGTGGAATCGGCATATTTTCTATTTTTTCAAATTTTGGAATGACTTCAACTAAAGAAAAAGAGGTGTGACGCATTTTTTTAGCGTTAAAAGGTGATATGCGTACCAAACGATGTACGCCAGATTCATTTTTCAGTGTGCTATAAGCATTTTTACCAATCATTTCAAAAGTAACATTTCTATACCCGCCATGATCATTCTGGTTTTGATGTATAAAATGTACTGTCCAACCCTGTCTATCAGCATATTTCATATACATCTCGAGTAATATACGTGAAAAATCCTCAGCGTCGTCACCACCGGCACCAGAAAATATAGTAATAATTGCGTTACCTTTTTCTAATTTTAGAGCTTCAGCTGCTAGAGTCTTCAAACCATTTAGTTCTTTTAAAATCGTTTGGGCACGGTCTTTGTTATTCCAAAATGCCGGATCGTTCATTAGCTTTTCTATTTCCGAGATCCTCTGTGAAGCTGTATTCATAAATTATTTCTTTTTCTTTGTCCAAGGCACGTGTTTTGACTCCTCTTTTACTTTCACAGGTTCATTAGGTTTCTTTTCCTTTTCTTTCTTTTCCAAACAAAAATCCAAAAAACTATTTACGTATTCACCTATTACATTGAATATACTATTAAAAAAATCGTACATATATTTTTTCTTAGAGCCACCTCTCGGATTCGAACCGAGGATCTCTACTTTACGAAAGTATTGCTCTACCAGCTGAGCTAAGGTGGCTTTTACTGGCCGGGAGCCGTTGAACAGGATTGAACTGTTGACCTCGTCATTACCAATGACGTGCTCTACCAACTGAGCTACAACGGCACGAAAGTAACAATAGACTATTTATTAGATTTTTTCAATCATTTTTTATAAAACAAAAGGCCGCTTAAAGCGACCTTTGCAAAAAACAATCAACGGTTATGGCGCGCCCGCAATGAGTCACGAAGTGACCGAAAACAACCGGGACATAGACCATGATCATTTTTACTTGATACTCTGACTTTGCCCCATTGGACAAAAACAGCACGTCTCTTACATTCGCAATATCGGATCATAGAGTGAAGGAGTTCAAATACGAGAATATACTTTAATACTTGAAAGTCAAATTGATGCGCGAGTGACGGGGTTCGAACCCGCGACCTCTTCCGTGACAGGGAAGCGCTCTAACCAAACTGAGCTACACCCGCATGCAGAGGCTATTATACATAATTTTTCAGAGTTTCAAAGTAATGGTGTCGACGCCTGGACTCGAACCAGGGACCTAGCGCTTATGAAACGCTCGCTCTAACCACCTGAGCTACGCCGACATTTTAGAATATCTATCAAGTGCAAAACTTTATATTTTAAAAAAGAGCTTTTTCGTACACCTAAACGTAAAACCCCGTAATGTATCTCGTGATTTTCATAAACCTTCTTTTGTATGGATTTTGCAAAGAAAGTCTTGGAAAAACTAGACTGTGGCAAGTCTAGCAAATTAGACCAAAAATTCAAAACTTTATCTATTCTATACCTATGAATCTCGTTTATAGAAATTTGTAAAAAAATTTGGTCTTTTTGAACTTTTATTATATCAACTAGCCAATCATATATGAATTTAATCATTACTGGATCAGAATTTACAAAAACAAACCCTGTAGTTGAAGGTGCTTTGCTACCTTCTGCCCAGTATAGTGCAATACCCGCAACCAAACGATCTCTCTCATTAATATTACCGAGAATTCCTTTTGCTTGTTTACCAGCTTCTAATTGAGAAATAACTTTCTTTTGTTTATTTACCGCAGCTCCAAGAAGTCTTCCTTTATGACCCTCTCTTATCATTTTTTCTTTTAATGTTTGTTGTTGGCTCAAAGTTAGTTCAATTTCACGACACCAAAAAGCCACGGTACTTTTTGAAATATTTAGAGTACGTGAAATATCCAAAAGACTATTACCGACCCTACGTAAAGAAAAAACTTTTTGTTTGAGCTCAAATTTAGACATGGGTACATATGAGATTATGTCTAGGTATATTTTATACCACAAACGATATTTGAAAGAAAACTCCCGGAGCCACGTATTATCTATGTGTACAACTATAATGATGAGTAAAGGCGCCCCTCTGGGCGCTTTTACTTTGGCCAAATACCACAAATTTGGTTCTTTTACAGTGTCTGTTTTAGCTGGTACGATTGTACCTGATGACTGAAACAAAAACACCAAATATTGCCTTTATTGACGGGCAAAATCTACATCTCGGGACTATTCAAAACAACTGGAAGGTAGACTTGAAAAAATTGCGCATATACCTCAAAGACAAATATCACATCGTCGAGGCATATTACTTTCTC